>OLPA01001489.1_pt1 | contig 19277 bp, 19 predicted proteins | sample 1672811 | NCBI WGS metagenome assembly OLPA01 (sample SAMEA3136726, study PRJEB25190) | human gut metagenome | biome: human gut; feature: human-associated habitat; material: faeces | place: Austria | collected 2013
AAGAATATGGTCGGTGCTTTTTATATGCCAAGGCTTGTATATATGAACATGGAAACTCTGCAATCCTTAAGCGACCGTCAGTTTTACAGCGGTTTTGCAGAGGTCATGAAGTCGGCCCTGATTAAGGATGGCAATTTCTACGAGTGGCTGATTGACCGGATGTATGAGATCTGTGAACGGGATGTGGAAACACTTGCTGAAATGGTGGAACGGAGCTGCATGATCAAGAAGCTGGTTGTTGAGAAGGATCCTCTGGAAAAGGGTGACCGTGCATTATTGAACTTTGGACATACGATCGGACACGCAATTGAAAAGTATATGAACTTTACCATGACCCACGGAGAATGTGTAGCATTGGGATGTGTTGCGGCAGCATTTATTTCCTGGAAAAAGAACTGGCTTTCCATGGAAGAATATTATGAAATCCGGGATATGTTCGTTCCATTTTATCTGCCGATTTCCATTGATAATCTGGATATTGAAGAAGTACTGCAGCTTACTAAGTCCGATAAGAAAGCGGAAAATGGTTATATTAAATTTATCTTACTTAAGAAGGTCGGTAAGGCACTCATTGATAAGACCGTTACCGATGATGAAATCCGCGAAGCTCTTCAGGAACTGAACTTTAACGAAAATGATTAGGATACGGTGATGATGAAACGTGCATCCTTATTAGTAACCGATTTTATGCTGTTTGTGATTCTGGTGATTGCGGATCAGCTGACAAAGCATCTGGCCGTGGTACGGCTTAAGAATCAGGCAGCCTATAATCTCATTAATGGCATTCTGGAATTTAATTATCTGGAAAACCGGGGCGCGGCCTTCGGCATGATGCAGGGGGGGAAGTGGTTCTTCCTGGCGATTACCGGTATAGCCTGCGCGGCGATGCTGTATTTCCTCATAAAGGAACGCAAAAGGCTGCATTTTATGATGACCTTCTCCCTCGCGCTGCTGCTTTCCGGCGCGATAGGCAACCTTATAGACAGGGTAGCTCTCGGTTACGTCCGGGATATGATATACGTGGCGCTCATAGACTTTGCGGTGTTCAACGTAGCGGATATGGCGGTGACTGTAGGCTGCTGCCTTCTGGTTCTGGACCTGCTGTTTTTCAAGGGGAAGAAGTATATGGAAATGATGGATAAAAAGCCCCAAACCGGCGAGAACAGCTGATAAAAATGGCAAAGCTAAGGATCGAACAAGGCGGCGAAACGGAGGAATTTCAGGAGCAGGTGTTTACTGCGGATAAGGCAGGAGAACGGCTGGACGTATTCTGCGCCCGTGTAAGCGATAATACCCGCTCTGCCGTGCAGCGCATGATAATCAACGGAGACGTTACGCTCAACGGCGCGCCCGCAAAGTCAAAGGACAAGCTCAGGGCAGGCGATACCGTGGCAATAGCTTTTCGCCCCCCTGAGGAAGTGGATATAGTGCCGCAGGACATACCAATAGACATAGTTTACGAAGATGCGGACATAGCGGTAATAGACAAGCCCAAGGGAATGGTGGTACACCCGGCTCCCGGCAATCCCAACGGCACGCTGGTAAATGCCCTAATGTATCACCTCGAGGGGCTTTCCGGCATAGGCGGAGAGATACGCCCGGGCATAGTCCACAGGATAGACAAGCTGACCTCGGGCCTTGTAGTTGTGGCGAAAAACGATATGGCTCACACCTCCCTTGCGGCGCAATTGAAGGATCACAGCGCACATAGAACATATATCGCAATAGTGGACGGCAACATAAGGGAGGACAGCGGCACCGTGGACGCCCCTATAGGCAGACATCCGGTGGACCGTAAAAAGATGGCCGTGGTGCAGGGCGGTCGCAATGCCGTGACTCATTGGCGGGTGCTGGAGAGATACGGCGCGTACACACTTATGGAGGCGAGGCTGGAGACCGGCCGTACACACCAGATAAGGGTTCATATGGCATACATAAAGCACCCCGTATCGGGGGATACGATATACGGTGCGGCAAAGCCGAGGCTGGGCCTTGACGGGCAGGCGCTGCACGCCGCAAGGCTGGAGCTTACACACCCCCGCACCGGCGAAAGAATGGTTTTTTCCGCAAAGGTGCCGGAATACTTCAGAAGCGCGCTTAAAAAGGCGGGAAGGACCGGGGAAAAGGACATAGAGGATACCTTAAAAGAGGCTTTTGGGGAGAGTTGAACCTATGAGCGCTAAGGACAGGAAGGGCAGCAGGGACAAAAGGAAAAACAACGGCAACGCGCTGGCAGGCACGCTGTTTACAGCGGCAATGATATGCTGCTGCGTGTTGATATACCTGCTTTCCAGAGGCGGCAGGTATACCGCCAGGGATACCTCGATGGAGATCCCGCCGCAGCCTACCGCCCAAATGGAAAGGGTATATCCCTCGGTTGAGGTGTTCTTTGAGAGGGCAAAGGGCTACGGTTTTGATGCTGAATACACCGAGGATGACGGCTATGCGCCGGACAAGGGCTATACGCTGAAGCGCGGCGGCCTTGACGGCGGGGCGCTGGTGCTGTCTATGCGGAATATGGGCGTGTGCGGCTTTACCCTGATGATACCTGCGGCGGCCAAGCCGGATGATCTGCCCGATGATCCCACGCCGGTGGAGCTTTCGCTGTATGAGCAGCGGCTTGGCAGGTATGAGGCGGAAAGCGCATGGCTGGATACAAACCTCGGCAGCCTTATAAGCGGAATAGACGTGGGTAGCGAAGTAACGTACGCGGACAAGGCGGATATGCTAGCGCTGATATGGCAAGCCGCGAAGGACGGCAAGGCGAAGGACATAAGCGGAGACTGGGGCAAGTTCTCCGTGAGCCGCAAGGAAGGTACGGACGGAAACATAATATACGCTTCCTTTTTGCTGAAAGACTGACGTATATAAAACTAAACCAAAGCTTAATCAACATTTGATGGGTTTGTAATACTTTTGTGATGAAATCGCTTATGGGGCAGGTTATAATAAACTTGCAAGTGAGAAATAGTTGGTCCCTTTCAAGGCTACCAAAGATTTTGCGGCTCCTGTCACAAACGGGAGCCGTTTTTCGTTGCCTGAAGAACGCTTTTGCATTAGAATATAAAATAAGATTGTTATAAATTGGGAGGTCAGATATGGACTTCATAGATAGATTTACGGAGGGAGCCCGCCGGGCGCTTGCATTGTCTCAGGACAGCGCCAAGGAGATGGGCCATAATTATGTGGGCAGTGAGCATCTGCTGCTGGGACTCATAAAAGAAGGCGAGGGTGCGGCGGCGCGCGCCCTGGCCGCCGAGCTGAGACACCGCAAGGAGGCCGCTTCGGAAAGTTCGAGCGCCCATGGCGACGCGTAGGCCCTCCGACGAGCGTCCGAGCAGCGAGGAGCGCCGTGCGCGGGCGCGGGCCGAGCGGCGCATCGTCATGCCTTCGAACCGCGTTTCTCGTCCGAAGGGCACCGTTCGATCGTCCTCTTCCGCAACAGCGCAGTCTTCCTCTGCTCGACCCTCCTCATCCGCATCTCGTCCGTCGGCGCGGGCCGCAGCAAGACCGAAGAGCTCTTCGAAGGCAGTAACCCCGCACAGCGGTGGCGCGGCCGCCGGCGCGACGGCGAAGCGCGCTGGCGGCGCGACGACGGCGCGCCGTGCCGCATCTCCGTCGAATCGTTTTCGCGCCACGGTTTCGCAGGCCAAGGCTCCGCGCAACTTCGGCGCCCCGCGAGGCGCGAGTGCGGGCCGTGCCGGAATTGCGAGCCGTCCTGCCGCCAAGCGCCGTTCCCTCGGGCCCCGCATTGCCCTGGCGGCTGTGCTGGCGCTTTTAGCGCTCGTCGGCGGCGCCTGGGCCATCGACGGCGCGGTCAACGGCTCCCGCATCTACGATGGCGTGTCGGTGGGCGCGGTGGATGTCTCCGGCATGACCGAGGAGGAGGCCCGTCGCGCCGTGAGCTCCTTCTACGAGCCTCGCGTTGCCGATGGCCGGGCGCTTATCTTCGCCAGCGAGGAGGCCCGCGACACCCTTGATGTGGAAAGCGAGCTTGCCGAACAGGACGCCCAGGCCGAGCAGCTCTCTTTAGAGGAGGCCCGGGCCAACAAGCAGGTGTGGGTCGCCGAGAGCGGCACGCTGGGCGCGAGGCTTTCCGTGAGCGAGCTGATCTCCCGCGCCTTCGCCGTGGGCCGAGACGGCGGTCTTGCGGAGCGTATGGAGGCGGCGCGCAACGGCGTTTCCGTCGACGTCGCCCTTTCCTTCGACGAGGAGGCCTTGGAGGCGCTGTGCTCCTCCATCGATGAATCTGCCGGCGAGCCGCGCCTCGATTACGGCATCGCCATCGAGGCGGGCGCGGTGTCGGTCACGGAGGGCCACGGCGGCAAGGCCGTCGACCGCGCCTCGGTGGCCCGTCAGCTCTCCGAGGGCTTTCTCGGCGAGGCGCCCGGCAAGGTCGTCATCGTGGCGACGCCCGATGAGGGGGACGTGCGCATCGGCGCCGATGAGGCCGCCCGGGTCGCCGACGAGGTCCAGGCGGCCCTCGATCGGGGCTGCACCTTCTCCTTCGAGCAGACCGAGTGGCCGCTGGGGGCGGCGGATCTGGGCGCGTGGGTGCGCACCCGGGTGGAAGAACGGGAGGAGGGCTTCGCCCTGGTTCCCTACCTTGACGAGACCGAGGCGGCCTCGGGGCTGCTCGGGCTCATTCGCGACGCGGGCTACACCTCGGCGGCCACGGTGTCGTTCGACGTTGATGGCGGCGAGGTGTGGGTCAGCGCCCGCGAGGGCTCGCGCTATCCCCATACCGCCGATGCGGCAGCGCAGGCCCAAAGCGCTCTGTTCGGTAGTGAGGCGGCCGGCTCCGACACCCCTTCCATCGCCATCCAATGGGGCGAGGCTCCGTCCCGGACTACCTTCGACGAAGCGCTCGAGATGGGCCTTATCGCCCCGATCTCCTCGTTCACGACCGAGTACAACGACAGCCCCGCCACGGCCAATCGACGTCACAACATCCATACGGCGGCCGACTTGCTGAACAATTCCATCGCCCGGGCCGACGGAGGGGAGTGGTCGTTCAACGACACGGTGGGCGAGGCGAACGAGGAGGCGGGCTTCCAGGCGGCGCACGCCATCATCAACGGCGAGTACGACGACGCCATCGGTGGCGGTATCTGCCAGGTGGCCACCACGGTGTTCAATGCGGTCTACGAGGCGGGCTATCCCGTGACCGAGCGGCGCAACCACTCGCTCTACATCTCCAGCTACCCCACGGGCCGCGACGCTGCCATCGCGTACCCCGACCTCGACCTTACATGGGTCAATGACGGCACTTCGGATGTTTTGATGCGCTCGCGCTACACCGATTCCAGCCTAACCGTTACACTGTACGGTATCGATCCGGGCTACGTGGTCTCCACGCAGACCGGCGACTGGGAGACCGGAGAGCCCTTCAAGAAGCGCACCAAAGTCGACGAGAGCGAGCCTGAAGGCACGCGCTATGTCAAGACCGCCGGGGCCGATGGGCGCAACGTGACTGTGCACCGCACCGTCCGCGACCGCGCGGGCAACGTGCTTCACGAGGAGGATTTCACCTCCAACTACGCTCCCATCGACGAGGTGACCGTCGTGGGGCCGAATACGCCGACACGCGAGAGAGAAGATGCCGATAAGGAAGCTACGGACAAGGAGGAAGCCAGTGTACTTTCAACCGGAGATTGAGACGATGCCCCGCGAGGAGCTGCGTAAGCTGCAGCTCGAGCGCATGCGGGAGTCGTTGCGCAACGCCTACGAGAACGTGCCGCTGTACCGCGAGCGCTTCGATGCGGCGGGCGTGACCCCCGACGACCTTGAGAGCCTCGAGGACATCGCCAAGTTCCCCTTCGTGGTGAAGCAGGACATGCGCGACAACTACCCCTTCGGCATGTTCGCCCGCGAGAACGCCGATGTGGCCCGCATCCACGCCTCCTCGGGCACTACGGGCCAGGCGACGGTGGTGGGGCATACCGCCAACGACCTCGCGAACTGGGGCGACTGCTTCGCCCGCGGCATCGCCATGGTGGGCGGCGACGAGAATTCCACCATCCAGGTGTCCTACGGCTACGGCCTGTTCACAGGCGGTCTGGGGGCGCATGCCGGCGGCGAGGCCATGGGCTGCACCGTCATCCCCACCTCGTCGGGCAACACCAAGCGCCAGGTGCAGATGCTCAAGGACTGCAAGACCGACATCCTGGCCTGCACTCCCTCCTACGCCCTGCTTATCGCCGATACGGCCATTGAGATGGGCTACGACCCGGCCACCGAGTTCCAAATCTCCGGCGGCATCTTCGGCGCCGAGCCCTGCTCGGAGAACATGCGTCAGGAAATCGCCGACAAGCTGGGCATTCAGTACTGCGATGTGTACGGCCTCTCCGAGATCATGGGCCCCGGCGTGGCCATGGAATGCGCCGAGCGCGGCGGTCTGCACATCGCCGAGGACCAGTTCTACTGCGAGATCATCGATCCCGAGACGCTGGAGGTCCTCCCCGACGGCGAAGTGGGCGAGCTCGTCATCACGACGCTGACCCGCGAGTGCTCGCCGATGATCCGCTACCGCACCCGCGACGTCACCACCATCAACGCCGAGCCGTGCGCGTGCGGGCGCACCCATCGCAAGATCGGGCGTCTTCTGGGCCGCACCGACGACATGCTTATCATCCGCGGCGTGAACGTGTTCCCGTCTCAGATCGAGCAGGTCATCACCGAGTTCCCGGAGATCGCCACCCAGTACCAGATCATCCTCACCATGAACGGCCCGCTCGACCATGTGGAGCTGCAGGTGGAAACCGAGCCCGACTTCCCGATCGACGAGGTGCGCCGCCTGGAGGACCTGCGCAACCGTCTGGCCGCCGCCCTCAAGAGCAACCTGCAGGTGGCCGTCGACATCAAGTTCGTGGAGCCCAAGACCATCGCGCGCTCCGAGGGCAAGGCCAAGCGCGTCATCGACCTGAGAGGGGAGAACCAGTAATGATTTCGCAGCTCACCGTTTTTCTCGCCAATGAGAAGGGGCGCCTCGCCGCGGCTTGCCGCACGTTGGCCGATGCCGACATCAACATGAAGGCCCTGTTCATCGCCGACACCGCCGATTTCGGCATCGTCCGCATCTTCTGCGACACGCCCGCTCGCGCGGTGGAGGTGCTGGGGCAGGCGGGCTTCCGCGCCTCGCTCACGCCGGTCATCGCCGTGTCCGTCGAGGATGCTCCCGGCACTTTGGCCGATCTTCTCGGATTCTGCCAAGGGGCCTCGATGAACATCGAGTACGGCTACTGCTTCTGCACCGCCGACGGCAAGGCCGTCGACGTGCTGAAGATCGAGGGCGACGGTGCCGAGGCGGTTCTCGCCGAGGCGGGCTTCGCCGTTCTGGCTCCGGAAGAGGTTTACTGCGTTGACCCTGCTTAGCCCCATCGAAAACGGCAGTGCGCACCAAGGAGGCGCCCGTCTGTCAAGGCGGGCGCTCGGCTTCGCTTTGGCTCTGCTGCTTGCGCTGCCTTTGGGCGCGCCGGCACGGGCCTTCGCCGACGTGCGCGGCACCGACGAGATCCTGGGTGCCTCCGTCGAGGCGCGCGGGCTGCCGGCGGTTGTCTGTCCGAATGTCACGGCGTCCTTCGCGCTGGTCATGGACGACGAGGGCACGGTGCTCTTCTCGCGGGGCGCCCTCGAGCGGTCGCACATCGCCTCCATCACCAAGATTATGACCGCCATCGTCGCGCTGGACTCCGGCGTGCCCCTGGACAGCACGGTGACGGTGAGCCAGGAGGCCGCGCAGGTGGGCGAGTCGTCGGCGAGTCTGTGGGCGGGCGACACGCTCACCCTTGAGGCGGCGCTCGCGGGACTCATGATCCCCTCGGGCAACGACGCTGCCATCGCCATCGCCGAGACGCTGGGCGAGGGGATGAAGACCGACGATTCGCAGACCGCCAACGAGGCCTTCGTGGCGGCCATGAACGCCAAGGCCGCCGAGCTCGGGATGACCGAGACGCTGTTCTCCAACCCCCATGGGCTCGACATCGGCGCCTATGACAACGAGATGTACAGCTGCGCCCGCGATGTCGCCCTCATGAGCGCCTACGCCATGGGAAACGAGACGTTCCGCTCCATCGTGTCGAAGGAGTCTGCCCAGATCACCGTCACGCGCGCCGACGGCAAGCCCCAGGTCATCGACCTTCAATCCACTGATCGTCTGCTCGGCACCTACGAGGGCGCCTGCGGCATCAAGACCGGCTACACCGAGGCGGCGGGCAATTCCTTCGCTGGCGCGTGCGACCGCGGCGACGGCCTTTTGTACGCCATCGTGCTGGGCTCGCCCTCCGAGGACGCGCGCTTCCAGGACACCGAGACACTGTTCGACTGGGTCTACGACAACCGCGTGAGCTATGCGCTGGCCCACAGCCCCGAGACCGTGGCCTTTGCAGCTGACGGCGGCGCCGAGGTGCCGCTCATCGCCCGCGTGTCCCAGAGCGCCTGGCCGGACCGCACCGTGGCGGCCACCTTCGCCGATCCCTCGGCCGCCGTCGAGGTGTTCGCGCCCGAGGGCAATGTGAGCCAGGAGATCGTCGCCGAGGAGCTGACCGGTTCGGTGGCCGCGGGGGATGTCGTGGGCGTCGCCAACTTTTACCAGGGCAACGAGCTTGTCGCCACCCAGGACCTCATCGCCTGCGAGGATTCGCCGGCCCCCGGTTTTCTCGAGGGCATCGGCATTTGGTGGAACCGGCTGTGGGGCAACGACGCCCCGGCACCGACCGAGGTCGTCAACGAGACGCCCCTCATCTACAGCAAGTCATCCTCTCGCGAGGATCATCAGTCCGTTGCGGCCATCGCCGCAGGCGTCTCAGACGACGCTCCCGCCGACGGTGCCCGAAGCGGCGCGGGCGCGGGTGCCGCAGGCGCCGCCAACGAGTAAGGAGGTGGGCCATGAGCGAGCGCTGCCCCGTTTGTTCCCACGAGATTTTACCGAACGACACCGTGTGTCCCACCTGCGGATTCAAGCTGCTCGGCGCCACGCAGGCCATGCAGCCGCTCGTCATGAGCGAGACGCCGGCCGCAACCGTTGAGGAGAGCGCCCCGGCCCGTGCGACGCTCAACGTCGTGCGCGGCCCGCAGGTGGGCATCAGCTTCGCGCTCACGGGCGAGCCCGTCACCATCGGCCGCAGTCCCCAGTGCACGATCTTCCTGAACGACATGACCGTCTCGCGCATGCACGCCACCATCGAGCAGGAGAACGGCTGCTACGTCATCCGCGACGCCAACTCGTTCAACGGCGTGTGGGTGAACAACGATTCCGTGGAGGCCCGTGCGCTGCGTCCGGGTGACTTCATTCAGATCGGCACCTTCTGCATGCAGTATGAGGAGAATTAGGGCCGCGGGCGCGACGGCGGCCGCCGAAGGGAGAGGAAGAGACATATGGAGCTGATGAGCGGCAACGAGGCCATCGCCCAGGGCGCCTGGGAGGCGGGCTGCACCATCGGCGTGGCCTACCCGGGCACGCCGTCGACGGAGACGCTGGAGGCCTTCGCCAACAAGGAGGGCGTCTACGCCGAGTGGTGCGTGAACGAGAAGGTGGCCGTGGAAGTGGGCATCGGGGCCTCGGCCGCCGGCGCGCGGGTGCTCGCCACCATGAAGCATGTGGGCGTGAACGTGGCGGCCGACCCGCTGTTCACGGCCGCCTACACCGGCGTGGGCGGCGGCATGGTCATCTTGGCCGCCGACGACCCGGGCATGTACTCCTCCCAGAACGAGCAGGACTCGCACTACTACGCCCAGGCCGCCGCCATCCCGTGCCTCGATCCGGCCGATTCCGCCGAGGCCTTGCGCTTCACCCGCGAGGCCTACGATATCTCCGAGCGCTTCGACGTGCCGGTGATCATCCGCTCCAGCGTGCGCATCTCCCATACGAAGACGCCCGTCGAGGCGGGGGAGCGCGCCGAGGCGCCGGCAAGGCCCTATGAGAAGAATCCGGCGAAGTGGGTCATGATGCCCGCTTTCGCCAAGCCGCGCCGCCTCGTGCAGCTGGATCGCATCGATAAGCTGCGCCAGTGGGTGGAAACCTGCCCCTACAACGAGGTGATAGAGGGGAAGGACACTGTGGGCGTCGTCTGCGCCGGCGCGGCCTACCAGCACGTGGCCGAGGCGCTCCCGGACGCGAGCATCTTCAAGCTCGGGGTCACCTGGCCCCTTCCCGCGGCCGCCCTGCGCGATTTCGCCGATTCCGTCGAAGCCGTGTACGTCGTGGAGGAGGGCTCGGAGTACCTCAAAGACGCCGTGCGGGCCTGCGGGGTGCCGGCGAGCGATACGCCGTGCCCTCTGCCGCGGGCCGGCGAGCTGTCGCCGGGGCTCGTGCGCGCGGCCTTCGGCCTTGAGCAGCCGCCCCATGCGCCGGCTGCGACCGATCTGCCGGGACGCCCCCCGGCGCTGTGCCCGGGATGCCCCCATCGCCTCGTGTTCAAGGAGCTCTCGAGGATGCGGGCCATCGTGACCGGCGACATCGGCTGCTATACCTTGGGCGCCCTGCCGCCGCTCTCGGCCATGGACACCACGGTGGACATGGGAGCCTCGGTCTCCATGGCTCACGGCTTCGAGCTAGCGCTGGCCGGCACGGAGCATCGTCCCATCGTCGCCGTCATCGGGGACTCCACGTTCGCCCATTCGGGCTTGAGCTCGCTCATCTCCACGGTGTACAACCGCGGCGCCGGCACGGTGTGCGTGCTCGACAACCGCACCACCGCCATGACGGGGCGCCAGGGCAACCCCTTCAACGGCGTGACCCTGCAGAACCGGCCCAGCCGCGAGTTGAACATAGAGGCCGTGGTGGCTGCCCTCGGCGTCGAGGATGTGCGCGTGGTCGATCCCAACGACGCCGCCGCCGTGCGACGGGCCCTCAAGGAGGCCACGGGCAGCGACGACATTTCGGTCATCGTGTTTCGCTCGCCCTGCGTGCTGCTCGAGCGCCACGTAGAGCCGCCGCTGTTCGTGAGCGGCTCCTGCACGGCCTGCGGCGCCTGTGTGACCCTGGGCTGTCCGGCCCTCGGCCGCGAGGAGACAGGGCGCGCCCTCATCGATCCCGCGCTGTGCATCGGCTGCGGCCACTGCACCCAGTACTGCCGCTTCGACGCCATCGTCCAGGAATAGGAGGCCGTTTATGGAAAATGCCACTAAGACGGTGCTTTTGTGCGGTGTGGGCGGCCAGGGAACCATCCTCGCCGCCGATCTGCTCGCCTTCAGCTGCATGAAGGCGAATCTTCAGGTGAAGGTGTCTGAGATCCACGGCATGGCCCAGCGCGGCGGCGCCGTGACCACGGTGGTGCGCGTGGGCGAGGACGTGAAGTCCATGGTATCGGACGCGGGATGCGCCGATGTCGTCGTCGCCTTCGAGACCACCGAGGCCCTGCGCAATCTGCCCCAGCTCAAGGAGGGCGGCTCGCTCATCGTCAACGATGTGGCCATCCGGCCCCTGCCGGTGCTCACCGGTGCCGCTTCGATGCCCGAGAACGCCCGGGAGCGCCTGCGCGAGGCCGGGGCTCTGCTCATCGACGCCGACGCCATCGCGCGGGCGGCCGGCAATGCCAAATGCGCCAACGTGGTGCTCGTGGGGGCCTTGGCCGCACGCCTCGATATTCCCGTCGAGGTATGGGAGGAGACCGTGGCCGAGCGCGTGCCGCAGAAGACCGTCGAGGCGAACCTCGCCGCCCTGCGCGCGGGCCGAGCCCTCATCGAGAACGAGGAGGGAGAATAGCATGACCGTTTCCCAGATCAGCGTATTCGCCAACAGCCGCCCGGGGCACATGAACCGGGTGCTCGACCTCTTCGAGGGCGCCGGCGTTTCCGTGCGCGGCTTCTCCGCCGCCGACACGGGGGAGTACGGCATTCTCCGTTTCATCGTCGATAGGCCCGAGGCGGCCATGGAGGCGCTTAAGGATGCCGGCTGCGCTTGCGTCGTATCCCCGGTCATCTGCCTGAAGCTCGTCGATACGCCCGGCGAGCTCTCGCGGGTCATGGGCGTGCTCGCCAAATGCGGCATCAACGTGGTCTACAGCTATTCCATGATCTCCACCTACATCGTGCTCTCCACAAGCGAGCCGGAGCGCGCCCAGGCGCTTCTGGCCGACGAGCCGGTGGAGCTCATTTCCCAAGAGGACATCGCGCGCATCGTCGCCGAGCGCGCTGCGAAGGAGGCGTAAGGGCGCATGAGCGAGGCAATGGATTCCATCGACGTGACAAAGAAGGGCGCGGCGCTGGCCGCCGCCGAGGCGGGACGGTTCGACGCCCTGCCCATTTACAAGCCCGAGATCGAGTGCGCCTCCCGCGAGGACATCCGCGCCCTCCAGCTGGAGAAGCTGAAAGAGACCGTGGCCTACGCCTACGAGCGCGTGCCCTACTACCGTCAGAAGCTGGACGAGATGGGCGTGGCGCCGAGCGACATCCAGACGCTCGAGGACGTGCGCAAGCTCCCCTTCACCGATAAGGCCGTGCTGCGCGAGACCTTCCCCTTTGGCCTGTTCGCGGTGCCGCTGGACGACATCCGCGAGCTGCACTCCTCGTCGGGTACCACGGGAAAGCCGGTGGTGGTGGGCTACACCGACGACGACATGGACATGTGGAGCGAGTGCATCGCCCGCCTCGTGCAGATGGCCGGCGTCGTGCCCGGGGACATCGCCCAGATGGCCTTCGGCTACGGCATGTTCACCGGCGGCTTCGGCCTGCACTACGGGCTGCAGCGTCTGGGCTGCGCCATGATTCCCGCCGGCTCGGGCAACACCGAGCGCCATATCCAGATGATCGAGGACTACGGCACCACCGTGCTCGTGGCCACGCCTTCCTACGCCATGCACATCTGCGAGGTGGGGGAGAAGATGGGCTACGATTGGGAGAAGTCGCCTTTGCGCGTGGGCCTTTTCGGCGGCGAGCCCTGCCCGCCGGGCCTGAAAGCCGAGATCGAGCGGCGCATGCACATCGTCTGCACCGACAACTACGGCCTCACCGAGGTTATGGGGCCGGGGGTGTCCGGCGAGTGTCTGGCCGAGCGCTACCAGCAGCACATCGCCGAGGATCACTTCCTGTGGGAGGTCATCGATCCGGAAACCGGCGAGCCGGTGGGCGAGGGCGAGATGGGGGAGCTCGTGCTCACGCCCCTTTGCAAGCAGGGCATTCCGGTGCTGCGCTACCGCACCCACGACTTGACCGCCGTGCACACCGAGCCCTGCGCCTGCGGCCGTACGCTGGCCCGCATGGACAAGGTGCGCTCCCGCTCCGACGACATGCTCATCATCCGCGGCACCAACGTGTTCCCCTCGCAGATCGAGGACGTGCTCACGGGCATCGAGGAGGTCACGCCCCATTACCATATCATCGTGGAGACCCGCGGCGGCATGGACGCGCTCATCGTGGAGACCGAGCTGCGCCCCGAGGCCTTCCGCGACTCCTTCGAGGCCATGGACGCCCTGCGCGCCCGTATCGCCGAGAAGCTCAAGGGCACGCTGCTCGTGGCGCCGGAGGTGCGCCTGGTGGAACCCGGCGGCATCGAGCGCGCCATCGGCAAGGCCAAGCACGTCGACGACCGGCGCGAGAAGTAGCCCGGTTTTAAGACTGCGCCGGAAAGGTTTCATTGGCTATGACGGAAAGCGGAGCGACAGAGGCGACACCCGTTGTCGGCCGCTTCGCGCCGTCGCCGACCGGGCGCATGCACGCGGGCAACATCTACGCAGCGCTCATCGCATGGCTCGTGGCGAAGTCCCAGGGCGGGCACATGGTACTGCGTATCGAGGATCTCGACCGCGAGCGCTCGAAGAGCGTCTACATCGACCAGATCCAGCGTGATTTCGAGACCCTGGGACTCTTCTGGGACGAGGGGCCGTACTTCCAGCATGATCGCGACGAGGCCTATGCCGAGGCATTCGGGCGCCTTGAAGCCCGGGGGCTTTTGTACCCGTGCTTCTGCACGCGGGCCGACCTTCACGCCGCCTCGGCGCCCCACCGGGGCGAGAAGCTCGTCTATGCCGGCACCTGCCGCCATCTGTCGGACGCGGAGGTGGAGGCGCGCTGGGCAGCGGGACGCATGCCGGGCTGGAGAGTTGCCGTGGACAGCCGCACGATCGCCTTCGAAGACCTCGTTCAGGGAACCTACGCGCAAAAGCTCGACCGCGACTGCGGCGACTTCCTCATACGCCGCTCCGACGGCGCGTTCGCCTATCAGCTGGCAGTGGTGGTGGACGATGCCGCCCAGGGCGTCAATTCAGTCGTGCGCGGCGTCGATCTGCTTTGCTCCACGCCGCAGCAGCGCTACCTCCAGGATCTTCTCGGGCTGCCGCACCCCGCCTATGCGCACGTTCCGCTGCTCGTAGCCGAGCAGAACCGGCGCCTCTCGAAACGCGATCGGGACGCGGCCTTAGACGAGCTGCTGGCCCGGTTCGGAAGTCCGCGAGCCGTCATCGGACATATCGCGGCGGTGGCGGGGCTTGTTCCCGAAGAGGCGCCGGCGACGCCGGAAGAGCTGCTGAAGGACTTCTCGCTGGAGCGTTTTCGCGACGGACTGCCCGATCTCGTGCAGATTCCCTGGCGCTCCTAAAGCAGGAGGGAGGCGGCGTAGAATGCGCCCAGAGCCACGTTCACGCTGCAGATCTGGCCCATGGCGCCGATACGCGTGGGCGCCGCGAGCGGATTTTTCCACAGGCCCATCATGAGGGGGTAGCAGCCGAGCGCCAAGAAGGGGAGCACGACGATGCCCCGGGGGAACCAGATGGCGACGATGGCGAGGATGGCGAGAACCCAAACGACCATGAGGGCGTGGTAGAGGGCGCGCGCCCTTTCGCGGCCCAGCAACACCGGCAGGGTGCGGCGGGAGGCCTCGATGTCCTTCTCGATATCGCAGGTGTTGTTCGTCATCATGATGAGGCCCACGCCGATGATCGTGGGCGTGGCCCAAAGGAGCGCTATGAACGTGAACGTGCCCGAGAGTACCTGGTAGCATGCCAGCGGAATAAGACCGCCCATAACGATGCCGCTCACCGCCTCGCCGACGGGAAGGTAGGAGAGAGGCGTCTTGCCTCCGGAGTACATCACGACGATGACGGCTCCGATAAGCGCGATGACGAGGGGGACAGGACCCGCCTTCCAAATAACGTACAGGCCGAGCAGGAAGGCCACGGCCAGAAAGCCGATGGCCAGCCCGAGGGCCGAGCGCGGATTGACGTCGTTGTAGACGAGCACCGAGTCTGAGGCCTCCACGTTGTCCTCGGCTGTATCGGTTCCCTTGATGAAGTCGAAGTAGTCGTTGAAGGTGTTCACGGACGCCTGCATGAGGATGCAGATGAGGAGCAGAAGCCACGCCATGCCCACGTCCAGCGACCCGGTGTTGGCCAAGGCGCAGGCGGCGGCCACGAGCACGGGCATGATGGCCGCCGGCCAGGTATGGGGCGCGGCCAGTTGAAGAGCGAGGCGAGGGGAGAGGGGAGTCGTCGCTCCCCCGCTGTTCGTTTTTGTATGGGAACCCATGTTCGATTTCTCTTTTCGTCGCGAGAAGCATTGTCGATTACCTGGCATTATAGAAGAAGGGCGCCCCAATGGAGCGCCCTTCAAAGGGTTTGCGCGTTGACGGCGCGTTTAGTTGGTCATCAGCGCGGCCGCGATGTCGCCCGAGGTGGACGAGGCCGGCTCCCAGGTTCCGTCGACCTTGGTGTAGGTGATGGTGATGGGCTGGGTGGCCGCCAGCTCGACGCCGTCGAGGGAGCCGATGACGATCTCGCCGATCTTCTGGTTGATCTCGTCGTTGGAGAGAGCGGCAAGAGCATCGGGATCGGCGGTGACCTCGTCCACGGCCGTCTGCAGCGCCTGCAGGTAGCCGGTATAGCTCTTGCAAGTAAGGGTGATCTGGGCCGTGGCGCTGTCGCCGTCGACATTGATCGAGTCGATCGCGTAATCGAAGCCGCTCAGGTAGGACTTCATGAACTCGACGCCGTCGATGCCGTAGACCGAAAGCTGGCTCATGTCGATGGACTCGGAGAACTCGTTGACGAACGCGTCGTCGATGTTTTTGATGCTGTCCAGTTCGGACGCGAGCGATGCGCGGATGGCGTCTTCATCGCTCGTGCCGCCCGAGCAACCGGCCAACCCGACCATTCCAATGGAAAGCGTCAAAAGAGCAGCGAGAACCACTAGAAAACCCTGTATAGTTGATCGTGATTTCGATTTTACATAATCCATATTATCAGCCTTTCTTGTCAATCTTTTCAGAAGCCCTCCAACTTGAAACATTTTACCGTATATGGAAGGTGTTTAGCCCCAGGCATTGCCGCTGCCGCCGGATGGCTGCGCGGTGATGGTGGCGCCCTCGCCGAGGATCGAGGTGAAGTCTCCCGTTTGCATGGCCTCCATGAGCACGGGCATCATGAGCGCGATGCCGACGATGTTGACGATGAGCGCAATGGCGCTGATGGCGAGACCCCAGATAAGCGTCTGGCGTACCGTGGCGGCATAGACCTTCTGGCGACCATCGACATCGTCTATCACGTGCTTGATCTTAACGAAGCCGACAATGGCGCAGACGAGGCCCACCGTGCTCAGCATCACGCCGCCGATGATGAAGGAGACTGGACCTGCAATGGCGGCTACCGTCGAGAGCGTGCGGGCGGATTTCAGGTCGGCGTCGATGAGCGCCCGTCTCTGATCCTGCGAGGGCTCCGTCGACGGCTCGGGTCGCTGGGGATTTTCGGGAGTCGTCTCCGGAGCTCCCAGCTGCTGGGGCTCGGGCGTTTCTTCGGGTTTCGAATCGCGGTGATCGGTCATAAAGGACACTCTTTCTAGGAAAGGCCGCTGCTTCCGAAGCCCTGCGCTCCGCGCGAGCTCTCGGGAAGCTCATAAGTGTTATGTAAAGTAATGGTGGGGGTAGCGATGATCACGAGTTGGGCGATGCGCTCGCCCTTTTCGTAATTGAACACCTCCGTTGGATCGAGATTGATGAGCGGCACCTTGATCTCCCCCCGGTAGCCGCTGTCTATGAGGCCCGGGGCGTTCACGATGGAGATGCCCTGTCGTGCCGCCAGGCCGCTTCGGGGAATGATGAGCCCCGCATAGCCCTCGGGAATGGCCAAGGCGATACCGCAGGGCACGAGTGCCCGCTCGAAGGGCAAAAGCGTGCCGCCCTCGGCGGCGCGCAAATCGAGACCCGCATCGCCCGGACGGGCGTAGGCGGGCGCTTCCAGGGTCTCGTCGAGCTGCTTGAAAAGAACGTCCATGGATCAGCCCAGCTCTTTCAGGGCCTCGGAGAACTCCTCCACATTCTGGAAATCCTTGTAGACGCTGGCGAAGCGAATATAGGCAACGTCATCCAGAGTGGCCAGACGGGCCAGTACCAAATCGCCCAAATCGCGCGATTTGATCTCGTTGCGCTGACTCGATCGCAATTCCGCCTCGATGCTCGTGATGAGTCCGTCGATCTTCTCGGGCGTGATGGGACGTTTCGCGCAGGCGATGAGCAATCCTCGCATGAGCTTCTCGCGGTTGAAGACCTCCGATGAACCGTCGGCCTTGATGACGAGAATGGGATTTTCGGCGAGCCGCTCGTAGGTGGTGAATCGCGTGCCGCACTGCAGGCATTCGCGACGGCGCCGGATAGAGGCGCCGTCGTCGGCCGATCGCGAGTCGACGACTTTCGATTCCTGGTAGCCACAGGAAGGACAGCGCATAGGTTCTCCTTCTCACTTTGATAAGTTGATTGCTTATCATACCCTATCAGACCTAGCGCGCTCCCCTCTTCAAAACATTGCTACCTTCGCGACACCCGCCCTCGACGCTCTAGGCGAAGAAGATGAGGAATGACGCGATGGTGCTGAGCGTGAAGGCTATGGAAAATTCGATGCGTGCCATTTTTTACTCCTGACCTCTTGCGTAGAACCTTTGTTCGCAGTTATAATAGAGCGAACAAAGGTTCACGTCAAGAGATTTTTCAAACAAATGTACGCTTTTGTGAAAGGATGCGCTATGACCCAGAAAGTGACCAAGCGGCAACAGGCGGTTCTCGACTGCATCGAAGCGTGCATTCGCGAGAAGGGCTACGGTCCTACGGTGCGCGAGGTGTGCCAGAGTTTGGGGCTCTCCTCCCCTTCCACCGTCCATGTCCATTTGAAGGCACTTGAAGACAAGGGCTTCATCAAGCGCGACCCCCTTAAATCCCGCTCCATCGCGCTTACCTATCCCATCGAGGAGGTTCCCTCCCCTGTCACGGCCTTCGCGGCCGCCTACAGCAAGCTCGTCAATGTGCCCTTGGTGGGCAACGTGGCTGCCGGCTCCCCTATTCTCGCCGAGGAGAACATCACCGACACCATCACGCTGCCCACCGATATCGTCGGCGATGCCCCCTCCTTCATGCTCTCGGTGCGCGGCGAGTCCATGATCGAGGCCGGCATCAACGATGGCGACTACGTGGTTGTGAAGGAGCAGCCGGTGGCCAACAACGGCGATATCGTCGTGGCCATCATCGACGACGGCGCGACGGTCAAGCGCTTCTACAAGGAATCCGACCATATCCGCCTGCAGCCGGAGAACTCCACGATGGAGCCCATCATCACCACCGACTGCTCCATCGCGGGCAAGGTAGTGGCGGTGTTCCGTCGCCTGTAGGCGACGCCTTGCGGGGCCCTGCCGAAGGAGCGAGACGCCCTGTTGGATTACGGCCCCTGCAGGAGAAACGCCGGCCTTGGGATGAGGGGCGCTCGTTCGTCCCGAGACCGACCGGTGATCCGAGATCGCGTCATCCGGTCGCAAACTACTTGGTTAGAGTTACTCTAACCAAGTAGTTTGCAGCTTTCTGAAAGGGACGTGCCTAACGGTCCTTCTCCGCCACGTAGGGGCGAAACAGGCCGGCAAAGGACGGAGCAGCCAACATGACGAGGTGCGTACCGTCCTCCTCGTGCTTTTCCGACAGGATATGGCAACGCTCGTGCGCGAGGGAGACGAGATCTCCCCGGTTGTAGGGAATCACTATGGCGAGATGCTCGTCCTGCGCCGAGGCGACACGGGCGATATGCCCGACAAGCTCGCTTATGCCCTCCCCTGTTGCCGCCGATACGAATTGGGCCTGTGGATGACGCGCCTTGAGAGCATCGAAATGTTCCTTGTCGAGCAGGTCGCATTTGTTGAATACGAGCACGCGAAGCAAGTCTTGAGCTTCGATCTGCCCGAGCACGTCCTCCACCGCAGCGATCTGCGCCTCGTACTCGTCCGACGACGCATCCACCACATGCAGCACGAGATCGGCTCCCGTGATCTCGTCGAGCGTGGACTTGAACGCCTCGATGAGCGTGGTCGGAAGCTTC
>OLPA01001500.1_pt1 | contig 19135 bp, 18 predicted proteins | sample 1672811 | NCBI WGS metagenome assembly OLPA01 (sample SAMEA3136726, study PRJEB25190) | human gut metagenome | biome: human gut; feature: human-associated habitat; material: faeces | place: Austria | collected 2013
GCCATTTCCTTCTGTCAAGCATTCTTTTGAATCCTTTTGAAAAAATGGAACCGGATGCCGCAAGAATATGTCCCTGTCAGCAAAATGAATTATAGCAAGTCTTTTTTCTTTCGTCAAACACTCATTTTTCCAATTTCATTATTTCTTTCTCTGCTGCCCGCATGGATTTTCCTCTGCTTTCATAAAAGCGATAAAAAGGTTCTATTTCTTTATTCATTTCATCAGATTAAGAATATGCTTATAAGGTAAACAAGGCTCCTTATTCCAACGAACATATATTGTGTATTCACTTAGGTTATATTTTTACATAAAAGGACTGTCTTTTTTATGTGTACACGGTGTATTTCCATTTTTTCGCGACTTCTTTTTCCATATCGTTTATAATAGGAGTAAGGAGGTATTTTATGAAAAAGATATTATTTACTCTTGCCGTTGCGATAATTACCGCAGGAACAGCTTATGCCAACTGGCAGGAAGGCTCTACTTCCAGCCTGGCGGTTTCCGGAGGTGAAGCGGCCATCCAGATTAATCTTTCTGCAGAGCAGCGTCTCGGCATTAATCTGAACACGGTAAATGACGGAAAGGCGGATGCTGTTTTTTCAACAGCAATCAATGAATCCAATCTGATTCTTTCCGATCTCCCTGTCGCGTTGTATGGAGAAAACGGAAGAAAAGATGCTTCTGTCTCCATAACTCAATTTGTACAAACGGATAACGGAAAGCGTTTTTATGTCTTCCAGACGGGCGACATTAAAGGGCTCCGCATCGTATCCTACCAAAAGGGGGAATTTACTCTTGCCTTCGACGGTTCTTCCCTTACGGGAGAAGAGGGCGACGGAACACTGGAGATCACAAAGAAGGATCTTCTTCTCCATGTTGATCCGCCGGCAGGCGGCAGCCATTCATCGGCAGGCGGTCCAGTTTATGTCCTTACTTTTAATAAGGCAACCGGTATGTTTACTGCCGCAATGCGTTAATCAGCATTATAAAAGGATATGTCTCCGGGATGTTCCCAAGGCATATCCTTTTCAATTTACTTTTTCGCTTTTGATGTTTTTCCCGTTTTTTCTTCTTTGGCTGTTTTTTGCTTTTCCGCCTGTTCTGCATCTTTCGCCTTTCTCTTCTTCGCTTTTTTCCGTTTCTTTTCCTTCTTCCTTTTCAATAGTTCTTTCTCCTCGGTATTATCGGCTGCATCGCTTCCTTCAGTCATTTCTTCAGCAGCTTCTTCTGCCGCTTCCATTTCCGCCAATTTCCCCGATTCACCATCAGCAGCTTCCTGCTTTGCAAGAATATCATTATCCGTCTCCACGGACACATCGCTTTCACTCATAGCAGGCAGAGTAACGATGAAGGTGGCCCCTTCTCCTTCTGTGCTGGAAATAGTGAGACTGCCTTTATGTTTCTCTACAATATGCTTGCAGATGGCAAGTCCCAGTCCGCTGCCGCCGGTGAATTTATTTCTGCTCTCCTCTGCCCTGTAAAAGCGTTCAAAAATACGGTTCTGTTTATCTGCGGGGATACCAATCCCCGTATCGGAAACGGTCATGACCATTTCTCCGTTTTCCGCCATCAATTTCACCATTACATGGCCGCCTTCATGATTATATTTCACCGCATTATCCAAAAGATTCATCGCCAACTCGGATAAAAGAGCGGCATTCCCGTAGACATGGACAGGCTCCATGTCCAGCTCAACAACTATATTCTTCTTATCAGCCTGCGGTTTGATGAGTTCGGCAGCATAGCGGACAAGTCCCGCAACTTCTACGGGCTTCCATTTGATCGTGGTTTCTGTTTCTTCCACTTTTGACAAGTGCATGATAGTGTCAATCAAGGACATCATCCGATGGGATTCATCCAAAATTCGTCTGCCGAAAACTTTCAAATCCTCTTCACTTTGGTACATACCGCTGGAGATAATTTCCGCGAACCCGCTGATAGATGTCAAAGGTGTTTTTAATTCATGGGAAACGTTCGCCGAAAATTCCCGGCGCATGCGTTCCGCCATGTAATTTGCCGTCATATCGCTGAGAACAAGGAGCAGCCCTTCTTCCCCATCAGTCAGTTCCGTTTTTGCCGTAGTCATCCGGAATGGATTCCCAAAGAGCGTCATCGTATACTCGCGGGAACGTTCAGAACGATAGGCACGTCCGACAGCGCGAAGAAAATCTTCATCATGATAGAGAAAGGAAATGCGGCGGAAGCGCTTGTCTTTTTCCACATGAAATATTTCTTTTACCCGCTCATTATAATCGACAATCTCTTTCCGGCTGTTCAAAAGAATAATCCCATCAGAAATAGTATCCAAAATGGTACGGGTCGTATTTCTCTCTTCTTCAATATCTTCCAAATAGTTTTCTATTTCATCATGCTGTTCTTCCACCTTGTTGATGAGGGGCATAAGTTCTTCATATTCATCAGGCAGCCTGCCTATCTCTTTTCCCGCCATAATGTCCTGTATGATATTTCCCAAGCCACGGACGGGACTCAGGATACGGTTCGTCTCATGTTCCGCCGCAGCAAGACATCCCACGGAAAAAACAAGAAGGAAAAGGAGGACTTCAGGAATAAAATCAGACGCGACAAAAAAAGAAATTGCTTTTGATTTGGAAAAACGAAGAATGGTATCATCGGCCGTACGGTACGCTACATAACTTTTCGGATGCTCATCAGACGATTTATGAACGACTTCCCCGGAGCCCTCCCGGATCGCCTGCCGGACTTCGGGCATCTCGAGATAGTTCCTTCCAAGAGTTTCATCGGTATCGTAAAGAATACTCCCTTTATCCGTAAGCCATACGATATGGATGTCCTTATTATTTCCATCATAAATAGCATCAAGGTATGCCTTGCTTTCAGGAGCCTTCTCCATAGACACCGCTGCGGCGGCCGTCTGCGCCACACGCGCCAGTTCACGGTCCGCCTGTTCCTGCATGCTTTGATAATGGAGGATAATTGCCAGTAAAAATGCGAGTGCTACTGAAATAACACCCATCATTAAAAGACTTTTATGTATTCTTGCTCTCATAAACTGCACCTGCTTTAAATTATTATTTATGTACCTTTCATGTTGTTATTATACTACCAATTCCGTCTGTTCACGGCAAGAATAGAAATCCCCTGTATAATAAAGAGAGGAAAAGAGGTTATTTTATGAAAATACAAATTCCTGACGACTTTGATCCGGAAAAAATCATACGGAGCGGACAATGTTTCCGTGCCTCCGCACAGCCCGACGGTTCCTTCCATTTCATCACAGGGAAAAACACGTTGTCTCTGTCCCCGCTTGGAACGGATACCTGGGAAGCGGACTGCACCCCTTACGTATGGAAGCGGGTGTGGGCTCCTTATTTTGATTTATCTGTTTCTTATAAGTCGCTCAGACGCTCCATCCCCGCAAAAGATCATTTTCTCAGGACTGCGGCCGGATATGGAAAGGGGATCCGCATCTTGCGGCAGGATCCTTTTGAAATGCTCATCACCTTTATCATCTCCCAAAGGAAATCCATTCCCGCTATACGGAGTTCCGTGGAAAAACTTTGTCTTGCCGCAGGAAAGGAAATTACAAAAAATGGGCGGACTTTTTACACATTTCCCTCCCCGTCAGCACTCGGGAAATTATCTGGCAATGAATTGAAAAACTGTTCTCTCGGGTACCGGGCCGCCTATATTCATGCCACAGCCCGCATGATTGCGAGAGAAAAGATCAGCTTCACCAAAATGGAAACATTGTCTGATAAGGAACTCACGGAAAAACTTCTTCTGTTTCCCGGAGCAGGCATCAAAGTGGTAAATTGTATTTCCCTATTCGCTTACCACCGCACGGCAGCCGCACCTGTAGATGTGTGGATCGGGCGGGTCATTCAGAAACATTATGGCGGAGTCAGCCCGTTCCCATCTTATGGCCATGCAGCAGGCATTTTTCAGCAGTATATGTTCTTCTACGCGCAGGCAAAGAAATTAAAATAGAAAAAGACGAACATTTCTGCCCGTCATTTACAGCAGGTATCACTTAAAGCGGACACCTGCTTTTTTTAATTGTTTGAAAATGTACTTTATCGTGTGATAGAGCGTCTCCCCGTCTTCAGCGGTAATCCGCTTTTCGTCATAAAGATCTAAATCCCGATAGTAACAGCTGAGTTTCCCGCTTAAATCTTCTAATATCTCTCTGTCATCACAGCCGCTGAATTCACCGGAGCCTCCCCGAAAAACCTCTTCCGTCATTTTCCGTTCTTCTTCACGGTACTTTTCCAATTCTTTCCGAAGCGCTTCATTTTCCGCTTCTGTTCTGCGCAGCCGTTCCTGCAAACCATCCGCTAAGCCTTCCATCGTCTTAATCATTTCCTTGGCTGCCGCCATTGCCGTGTCTTTCATGTAATCCTCCTTTACATATCTTCTGCGATGGCATCCCATCGTTCATAAAGTTTTGCCAGCTTTTCTTCCGCGTCCTTATACTCTTCCGTAAGGGCGGCATAATTTTCAGGCTCGCTGTTCATACGGAAAGTGTACATTTTCACGGTTGCTTCCTGCCGTGCAATTTCCATTTCCACCTGCTCCAGCTTTTTTGCTGCCGCTATGGAAATCTCCTTCTTTTCTGCCTTTTTCGGTTCCGCCTTGGATACTGTCATTTTGGCAGGCGTCTTGGCAGTCTTTGCATTTCCCCTGTCCTTTTCAAATTCTTCCAGGTCTTTTTTCTTTTCTTTATAGTAAGTGTAGTTGCCAAGGTACTCAGTAAGCCTGCCATTGTCCAGTTCCAGTGTGCGCGTCACAACTTTATCGAGAAAATACCGGTCATGGGAAACGATCAGACAGGTTCCGCCGAAAGCCTGTATGGCTTCTTCCATGATTTCCCTCGTAGGAATATCCAGATGGTTTGTCGGTTCATCAAGAATGAGAAAGTTCGGCCGTTTCAGAAAGAGACATAACAAGGACAGCCTCGCCTTTTCACCGCCGGAAAGAAGAGATGTTTTTTTGAAAACATCTTCTCCCCGAAAGAGGAACATGCCCAGCACATTTCTTGCTTCCGCTTCGCCATAATTGAAAAGATCCCGCACCTCATCAATAACGGTTCGATCCGGTGAAAGCCACTCCTGCTCCTGAGAGTAGTAACCCACCTGTACATGGCTTCCTATATGGATAAGCGTTTTCTCTCCCGCCAGTTCCCCTGTAATCATTTTCAGGAAGGTCGTCTTCCCCGCACCATTCGGTCCGATAAGTCCTACCGTCTCCCCTTTTTTTATATGCATTTCTATATCTTTAAATAAAGGAATCCCATTATATCCTGCCGTACCATGAAGGATATCAAGAACCTTATCCGCACAGTCATCAGGCGGTGTGAAATGAAAACGCAGTGTGGCCTGCCGGTTCGGTTTTTCCAGCCGTTCCAAGCGGTTCAGCTGCGACTGCCGTCCCCGTGCCTGTTTTGACTTGATCCCCGCTTTGTATCTTCTTATGTATTCTTCCGTTTCACGGATATGCTCCTGCTGCTTTTCATACGCTTTTTCATAAGCCGCCGTTTCCCGTGTCTTCGTATCCATATACCGCGTATAGCCGCCGCGGTAAGAATGAATGCGATGATTCTCCAGATCGATAATGCCTGTCGCCGCAGCATCAAGAAAATAACGGTCATGAGAAATCATAAGCACGCCTCCTTTATAGGAGCGAAGATAATCCTCCAGCCATTCCAGCATGCCCATGTCCAAATGGTTCGTCGGTTCGTCAAGAAGAAGAAAATCCGGATGACGCACGAAAGCAGCCGCCAAATTAATTCTGACCTTCTGACCGCCGGAAAAAGAATGAATGTCCCGATCCCAATCCTCCTCCGTAAAACCGAGACCCGTTAAAATCTTTTTTGTGGCAGATTCATAATCATAACCGCCGAGAAATTCAAAACGGGCTTCCGTTTTTCCATATTCCAAAACAAGATCAGCGTCATCTTTATGAAATTCCAATTCGGCTGCCAGCCGTTCCATTCTGTCTTTATAAAAGAGAACGTCTTCCCACGCTTCTTCCATTTCATCACGTATCGTTTCACCGGCATAATCGAAATCCTGGCGAAGGTAGCCGATTACTGCACCATCACTGGTTTTTATCGTTCCCCGGTCAGCCTCTTCCCTTCCCATGATACATTTCAGGAGTGTCGTTTTCCCTGCGCCGTTCGCCCCTACAAGCCCAATATGTTCGCCGCTTTTCAATTCGAAAGAAACATTTTCAAAAACGCTGTTAATGCCGAAATATTTAGTTAAACCATTGACTCTAAGTACTGCCATATTTCCCTTATCTTCCTATAAAAGCGGTTCATCTGTCCAGTATTTCCGCTTTTATGATGATGACTATTTCCGACTCCTCCACGGATCGGCTCTTGCTCTGGAAAAGTTTTCCCAGTAAGGGGATATCTCCCAGAATAGGAACTTTCCTAAAGGTTTTATTTTCTTCCTTATCTATCAGGCCCCCGATAGTAAGCATATCGCCCGACCGGAGACGGACCAGCGTATTTGCCTGGCGGGTAATGATACGGTAAGCCCGCATTTCAGGCACAAGGTACGGCGTGGAAACCTCAGCATTCACATTTGCGGTGATTTCCCCGTCCGCACTGATTCGCGGCGTGTAGGTAAGCTTGATGCCTGCGTCGCGGTATTCCGTGGTCGTTGTCCGAACGCCGTTATCCACATGCTCCACGATAACCGGAATTTTATTTCCTATAAGTATTTCCGCCTCCCGTCCGTTCATGGTGACCACATTCGGCCGGGCAAGGATTCTCGCTTTGCCTGTAGAAACAAGAGCATTCAGGTTAGCCCTGAAAAAAGCGGTGTAGGGATGCCCTGCCACGGATCTGCCGTAGGAAATACCTGCGTAGCCTTCAGGAATCTTCACATTCCATCCGTTATGTTCGATATTCCGCATCCGCGGATTTCCATTTTTATCATACTTTATATTTCCCGCGCCATCGGTGACATACCGCTGTTCATTCCAGCTTTCCCTGTGATACTCGCCGCTGCCGGTAAGAGCTTTAAAATCCCAGTCGATCCCAAGTTCTTTGGAATGGGATCGGTTTACGGCAATAACTTCCGCCTCTATTTTTACCTGTTTTTCAGGAACATCAAGAGAGCGGAGAACCGCAGCGGTTTCCATGATTTCCAAAGGTGTTCCGCTCAGAATGACCGCGTTTGCCGTCTGGTTATATGCTACATGGACGCTGTCAGAAAGCTGGCGAATCCCTTCCGCCACCTCTTTCGCTTCCGCATAAGACAATTTATAGGATTTCGTTGCTCTTCCCCCATTTTTCATGGCGGATTCCCCAAAAACAATAAGCATGCCCCCCTCTTCCCGTGCTATGAGTCCCTGGGAAACCAGCATGGCATGGAGCGCTTCTTTCGGCGTGACGTGATCTAAATCAGCCGTCACACTTCCTGTAACTGTACCGCCGAAGACAATATTTTTCCCTGTAAGTTCCGCCAGACTCCGGAGGACCTCCTGGATAGGCGCATTCTTTACATGAAGACTGAAATCGGAAGGTTCTTTTTCTTCCGTAACAGCATGTTTCGTTAAATAACTTTTTGCCTTTTCCCCTTTTCGTTCTTCCATGGATTGGCGGAGTGTTGCTTCCATCGTTTCGTGAGCACTCGTTTCCAGTTTCATCTCTGGTATTCTGTTTTCCGCATTAACAGAAAAAGGGAAACAGAAGAACAGAGTGCCTACGAATAAAAAGACGGTATGTCTCAAGGCAGTTCTAAAAAAAGATTCTCTGCTGCCGATGATAACTGGACTGTTTTTTCTCCGATTGAAACGACTGACCATATACCCACCCGATCCCCTTTCCGAACTGTAACTGATTCTCCATTCACGGCAAGCATGGCCCGCCGATTCCCTCCATACTCCATGACTCCCTGTAAAACCGGGGCGAGATGGATAGCCCCCGTTGTCCCTTCTGCCACCGGCATCTGCGGTGCTTCTTCATTTTCCCTCTTTGAATCATAAGACCGCACCGCATAAAACGGATCTTTCAACGGTTTCCCCCGTAAATAAAGAGCCGCGTCATATTTTTTAACGCCGCCCGATATTTCTCCAAGTTTCATTTCACTTTCATTTACAGCATCAGGAGTTGTACTGTTTGCCTCTTCAGGGATAACGGTTGACGCTTTACCGACACCAAGAATGCCCCACACCGTTAAAACAGCCGCCACTGCCCCTGTCACCGGGACTATCCATCTCCTGCGCGCCCCCGCCATAACCTCATACCTCTTTCATATATTTTTGTAAATACTTGCGGAGGATTTTCTTGTAATCCTCCACCCCCGGTTGGTCGTATGTATTGATATCCGCCATAGCACCTTCATAGGCAGTAGCAAGGAAAAAGAAGTACATCAGCATTCCTATGTGGAATTCTGTCAGCTTTTCAATTTCTATCACACAGCTCATCCTTTCTTCCTGTGCCAGAGCCTCCTGATTAGACCGGGCAGCGGCATTAAGCAGCATCCCCAAATCCACCATTCCGCCTGCGTGCCCGTTATCACAAAAGAAATCCGCTTTATCGGGAAGATTTCTCACGGAAATAAACTGTACAATTTTATTCTTCTTCCCCTGCTGGTGTTCCTGCGTAAGGGAATGCATATCTGTCGTGCCTACACAGGCAACCGGAATGCGGCCGTTGTAAATGATATTCCCATGGTTATCAAATTTTTTCCCCAAAGACTCTCCCAGCAACTGGGCATACCACCAGCCTAATGCACGGAGGCCTGCACCATAAGGCATAATGACCTCTGCTGCCACTCCATACTCTTTCATGGCGATAAACTTGACCGCAGCCAGCATAAGTGCCGGGTTATCCGAAATTTTCCCCCGGCAATGTTCTTCCACAAATCTCGCACCGTCAAGAAAAGCCCTTATATCCAGACCGACCAACTTCCCCCAGACCAAACCGACTTGGGAAAAGACGCTGAAACGGCCGCCGATACCTTCAGGCACGGCGAACTGTTCCCATCCTTCCCGTTCGGCCAATTCATGGAGCTTACCGGTATTTCTGTCAGTGACTGTAATAAAAGAAAGCTCGCAAAAATCGGATAATTCCCGTCTCAATACATGGAAAGCCGCCATCGGTTCCACAGTTGTCCCCGACTTGGAAATTATCAGGAGCAGCACTCTCAATTTACGGCCGCAGCAGTCCCGTTCCCTCCGAAGCTGGCGAACGAGATCCATAAGCGCTGCCGGGTCGGCATTCTGTCCCGCAAAGAATACCTGCGGGTACCCGTTTCTTTCCCTGCGGGAACGCATATTCCAGTACGGACCATAAAAAATATCAAAAATCGCCTGATTTCCCAGATAAGATCCTCCTATCCCGATAGAAATCAGAACATCCTGTTCTTTCCCGATTCCGTCCAGCCGTTCCAGCCGCAGCCGCTCTTCTGCCGTCATGAGAACGTTTTCATCTAAAATATAAGGAAGGCGGGAAAAAAGAACCGCTTTGCCTCCCGGGCCTTTTCCCGTTTCTCTTATCCGCTGTACACGCTTTGCCGCATTGGAAATAACTGCTTCATAATTTTGCAGATCTTTCGCATTTACATTCCATTTACTGCCAAAAATATATTGTAAATCGACATCTAAATGTTTGTCTAAAGAAAATTTCATTCCAGCCCCTATAGCGATGACCCCAATCAGAATCTAAAATCTTTCGGCATGATCATAAATGTTGTTTTCTTTTCCACCGTGTCATACCGGATCCATCCATAGAATGAATGCATATCCCGGTAGTAAGTATAATAGCGGTGATCCACATTACCATTTTTCGCATCAATCGTCCAGGAAACGCTTACAGCATCTTTGGGTGTAAGTTCGAGTCTGAATCCTATATCAATCGGTTTCGTCGTACTGAACGTATCATAAAGATACGGCGTATATCCCGTGATCGCACGATTTGTATAATTGATCCATCCGGAAACCGCTCTGTATCCTCCCATAAGCCCCACGGAATAGTATTTATTTTCACGTATCTCATTTTGGTATCCGTAGTAATCTTTGGCAATCCCTGCTCTCCAGTTAAAAGTCAGAAACCTGCCCAGCTTTACGGGATCACCGGAAATATACACATCGAAGCCTTTATAACTGCCCTTACGGTTACTGCCTGCCCTTTCCTCATCCCAATAACCGATTTCTCCGTTTATACCTGCATAGAAGGGCGATTTAAACAGGTAATACCGATTAGACTTAAACTCAAGGGACGGCCGCTTTTTAATCCATAAACCACCCTCATCATTGATAGAACTTTCTTTTTCAGCATAATGGAAATTGAACCACCCGAAAGGTGTGCTGTAGCTAAAACCGACATCCGGCTTGTATCCTGATTTCGTGTACCATTCATTGCGGATATAAAAATACAGATCGTCATTATGCGCTACAGGTAATTCAAGCCCATTATGCCATCCCCATCCGTTATCGCTGTCATACTTCGGGCGGGGAAGGAGCGACCACGGGCTGGTCGCATTGTCATTTTTCAAAGAAGCCCTGTACTTGGGAAAAGAAATAAGGGTTGTATTCTTCACCTTTAATTTCACATCATAAGCCGTGTAATGATCTCCCGGATAAATTTCGATGGTATCTGCTTCAATCCGATAGTCAGGTACTTTGGCGACAGCATGCTTCGTCGTGAAGTAGCCTCTATCCGCAACCATTTTATTGTCCTTACGATAATAAGTCCCTTTATCCCCTTTAAAATAGTAAAGGCCTGAATCCCAGCCTGAAAAGTCATAGAACTTTCCTATGGATGCGGCACCGTCATATTCCGCCCGCTGTGCCGTCATATCAGTAGTGGGATTTTTCCAGTGTACTTCTCCCGGAATAACATACTGCTGGGTAACCGTATTTCCATAGATATATTCTGTAGTGTACTGATCCATCATCTGGCGCATATCAATACGCCCCTCCGCCATAACATCTCCTGTAGAATGGTTATAACGGATATAGTCCGCAGTAAAAGTTAAAGGATGTTCAGGAGAAATCCCGGTATCTTTTGCCTTCTTCCCTTTTTTTGCTGCCGAAGACGGGGAATCGGATTCTACCGGTTCCTTTGTTTTTGCATTGTTCCGATTTACAAGAACTTCCGCAGGACGAATCGGGCGCACTACGCCCTTATGATCCTCATCGACGACGAACCCTTCTTCATAAGTTATATCGCCTGCCGCCAAAGCATATCCTTCCGGACCCGTTCCCAGAAAAAGGGCACACCCTAAAATCAATGCCCTTTTTAATTTCGATTTATTCATTTCTTACAATAACTACTGATGCATTTTCTTCTCCTTCATCAGCAGCCTTTTCCGCTGTCCCGGAAACATCCGCTTTTGTCTCTTCCGCATCAGATTTTACTGTTTTTGTCTTGGTATCTATTTCATCTCCGTCCTCATTGACGAACTTCAATTCATTCCGCATATTTTCCACAGTATTCACAGAAGAACCGGCATCAGAAGCCATTGTACTCCCTGCCTCTCCGGCAACAGCCGACTTGGCCACTCTCTTGCGAAGTACCATGTTCGGTGCGCCGGAAGCGGTAACAAGACCTTTCGTGGTAACATCTTTCTGCGTTTGTATATACAATTCAGATCCTGCAGGAAGTTCCACATCTTTGCCTTTAACAAAAAAACCGCCTACCAGGCCGACCGGCCCCAGCGCCAATGCGCCGATAGTAGAAGCGCCTACGGCAGCAGCTTCCATCTTCAGCTTATCTTTTGCTTCCGGTCCGAGAACAGTCGGAATCGGTTCATCATCCAAAGAAAATACCTGATCAAATGAAATATCCAGTTTACCGCTGCGTCCAAAGCTCTTCGGCCGGGATACTTTCGTCACCACGCCGCTTCCTCTGGAACCGCGGGGCAGCACAAGAGTGTCACCAACCTTCACATCTTCCTGCACGGTAAATTCTACAGGGTCACCCACAAGGTTTGTTTTGCTGCTGATATTATCATTTAAAGAAATCTTGAATACCGTCTTTTCAGGAAGAACAACATCCTTCATTTCCGAATGTTGATCTCCATAAATAGCTTTTTCCAATTCCGCGGTACGCTTATCCAATGCGCCTGATTTCACGCTGCCGAAAACGCTTTTTTCCATATCACCGATACGGCCGGCAAGCGGTTCCCGCTTAATTTCATCAGTCAGGTAGTACTCCAGGGCATTCGTCCGGGAAGAAATGGACGGTGCAGCATCATTACCGCTGTTTACCACATCAGCATAAAGATTCCCGACCCGGTCATCAAGGCCCACGCCTGTCGAACTGCCTGTGCCATAAATTAAATTATCGGCGGAAGTAATCCGTTCGGTAAGGGAGCCGCTGCGCGTTTCCCCATAAAGGACATCTTCCACCCGTTCCATACGTCCGTTCAGGGTCGTCGGTTCGGCTGCTGCTCCCGGAAATACGAGTAACAAAGAAATACCTGCTGCAAGAATAGATTTTTTCATGCTGAGTCCTCCGATTAAACTCTTACATCAATAACGGCGGAAACACCTACGCCCTGTACACGGCTGAAACTGGTCGGGTTCTTACTGTCCATAGGAATTAGACCTTTGATGCGGAAAAGCTTGTTATTCCAGCTGATTTCAAGCTGGCCTACCGCTTCCACCTTTTCCACCTGGTCCGCATCGCCGATAACCTGTGCTGCTCCGATATATCCTCTGTTACCGATACTGACGATAGGAACAACCTTTGTAGCATAGTTCGTACCTGCGCCTTCTTTCATCATAACAGAATTGATGGCACTGTTCAGCGATTCACCATACTTATCCACAAGGAACCCTATACCGCCTACTTTCACAATACCGCCGAGAATACTACCCAATCCGGATGCAGAAACCCCGGAAAACACACCTGTACCAATCATGGCAGCCGCCATAAGGGCGACTCCAACTCTTTTTATATGCATAATCAATTCCTCCTTCATACAAAATGCATCAAAAACGATGCCTGTATTTTGATTCCATTACCCCTATAATACTTATTTTATTATAAGTTAAAAGAAGTCTCTGCGCAAACAGAAACCTCTTGCCATCCTCTTCTTTCTTTATTTCATCTTATCAGGTAGCGGATAAGCCTTCCGCTTTCCTTGCCGCTTTTGTTCCCGGCTGGTGCATGACTTTCGGAGCCTTCAACTTATTATACGCCTGAATCATCATAGCACATTCCACACGCTTCTTTTGAATTTCACAGGTAATCCCGTAAGGCTTATGGATATCTCCGGCATAAGCCTCATTGTTCGCATGGCATCCGCCGGAACAGAAAAACTTCGCCCAACAGTCCACACATTCAGGCTTGCTGAACACATGGTTCACACGGAAATCGCGCATCATCTTCATGTTCTTGAGTCCCTCAAAAACATTGCCGATCACATATCCTTCACGACCGACAAACTGGTGACACGGGTAAATATCTCCATTGGGCACGACCGCCAGATATTCATGCCCCGCTCCACATCCGCGAAGACGCTTCGGCAGGCAGGGGCCTCTCCAAAGATCCATATTGAAATGGAAGAAAAAAAAGGGATTTCCTTCCTCTTCACGCTTGATGAAAAACTTCGCCAATTTATCATATTCATCCTTCACCCGAGGCAGATCCGACTCTTTGATGGAATAATCCGCCGTGTCATCGCCGACAACCGGTTCCATAGAAACCGCGGGAAATCCATGATTGAGCATATCTTCCACATCAGTAGTGAAATCCAGATTCTGCCTGGTGAAAGTACCGCGGACATAGTATTCTTCTCCATTGCGATGCTTGATGCAGTACTGGAGATTTTTCATAATGCGGTCATAAGTACCTTCATTATTCACACCAGGACGCATGGAGTCATGCATTTCCTTACGGCCGTCCAGTGACAGGATCAGGCTGATATGGTTATCCGTTAGATACTTCACCTTCTCCTTATCCAGAAGCATTCCGTTCGTCGTAAGAGACATCTTTATTTTTTTATCGTGTTTCTTTTCTTGCTGGCGTACATAAGTCACGGTCTGCTGCACCACATGCCAGTTCATGAGCGGTTCACCGCCGAAAAAGTCCAGCTCGCAATGCTCACGGTGTCCGCTGTGGGCGATGAGGAAATCAACAGCCCGACGCGCCACATCGAAGCTCATGAGCATACGCCACTGTCCATATCCACCCTGCCCGGCAAAGCAGTACTTGCAGCGGAGATTGCAGTCATGGGCGATATTGATACACAGCGCCTTGACAATCGGTTTATCTTCGATCGCCATTTCATAATTCTTATCCATGGGCGCATAAAGAGACTGAGCCCTGATGAGTTCATCCAAATCATCCATGACTTCATTCAGCTCTTCAGCACCGTATTCTTTTTCGAGAGCGGACAAAGCTTCTTCTCTACCCTCTCCTTTATAAAACTCCAAAACCCTGTATGTCACATCATCAACGACATGGACAATGCCGCTGTTTACATCCATGACGATATTCATATCATTTTGACGAAAACGATGAATCATGGGCTTTACATTATAATCCATGAATTTTTCTGAGCCCCCAAAAGAAATATTTCCCTACAACAATTGAAAAACTCCCGACCATAAGATCGGGAGCATGGCCGTTCCTTACGCTTCTTCAGCTTCTTCCTGTTCCGTACAGAGCAGGTTGCCGATGGTGCAGCTGGTCTTGCATGCAGACTGACAGGAAGTCTGGCATTCGCTGCAGCCTTCAAATTTGATAGAGTCCTGCAGAGAAGAGCTGTTAATCGTAACGATGTGTTTAGACATAATGTCACCTCCCGAAACAACCTTTACTTTGATTATAATAGCACAGAAAATGCGGAAAGCACAATATATAACTTCGATTTCCCTTAAAAAAGCGACCAGATTCCATAGATGACACCCGCAGGTAGGAGCATTGCTGCCAATACTACGCCGAGGCATCCGTCTTTTCTCCCGTTCACCATGAGCCATTCATCAGCAATTTGTTTCATTTCGCGGAATTCTCTGTCCATTTCCTTAATGAGTTTCCACAGCTCCCGGCAATCGGCTTCGGACATCTCTTTAGAGTCATCCGTCTTTACACCTCTTTCTTCTTTCGATGGCATGTTTTTCTTCGCCGCTTCTTCCGCTTCCTTCATTTCATCAAGAATATGATCCCGCCAGTCTCCCGATTTTTCTTCTTCCTTTTCGGGAACAATTTCCTTCGGCTCTTCCTCCGCAATATCCGCTGCTTTCGCTGCCCCTTGATCCACAGCTTTCAGGAGCGCTTTTTTCAGCTTGTCCAAATCTTCCGAATATTTATGGACAGCCGCATCCCAAAGAGCGGAATCGATACGCTGTCGAAAATCGTAAAGTGAGCCCCGTGTCGCCTGATCCAAAAGAAACTTCGTCTGGTCCATATCAAAAAAGATATCTCCTACGTCTTCTTTATTTTGAAATTTCTTTTTTCCCATTTTCACGCAGTACATAAACGTACCGATATGCGCCCGCAAAAGGCCGATCGGACTGGCGGATTCATTACTTCTGTCAAAAAAGCCCATGGTCAGCTCCTCATTTGAATTATTTTTTATTATAAAGGATTCCCCGAAATACCGCAAAAGAAAAAGACTCCCCGCTCCGGAAAGTCCCTCAAAAAATGGAGCGGGTGAAGGGAATCGAACCCTCGTAACCAGCTTGGAAGGCTGGCGCTCTACCATTGAGCTACACCCGCATGTGGTCGGAGCAGCAGGATTTGAACCTGCGACCCCTTGGTCCCGAACCAAGTGCGCTACCAAACTGCGCTATGCCCCGGCAACGTAGTTTATTATAGCCATATTTTTCTTTCCTGTCAATGCGCTTCGGAAAGAAATCCGCCAAAGTGCTTCCTCTGATTGCCGCAGTCTTTTTATCCTTTTCATTTATGCTATTCTGCCGGCATAGCATTTTGTTTCATCAGCCTTTCGGAAATATGCTTTCCTTCTTCCGTCATGGCAAGACCTGCAAGGCTGGTTTCACGAAGGGACACAGGCATAAGGCGCCCGATTCTTCCCATAGCGTCAATCACATCATCAGGAGGGATGACGGAACGGATCCCCATCATTGCCATTTCCACCGCCACAAGGGCATGTACCGCATGGAATCCGTTTCTTTTCACGCAGGGAACCTCCACAAGACCCGCCACAGGATCACAGGCAAGCCCCAAAATATTTTTCATCGCCAGCGCCATAGCGTTCCCCATTTCCTCTGTCGTACCATGGAGTAAATCCACTGCCGCAGCCGCAGCCATCGCCGCCGCTGTGCCGCATTCCGCCTGGCAGCCGCCAACTGCCCCCGAAATCGAAGCATTCTCCGCAGTAATCCGTCCGATGGCTCCCGCTGTAAATAACGCGCGGGTCACATCATTGAGAGTAGAATTTTCTTCTTCCGCCACTGCCGCCAAAACAGCCGGTACAATCCCGCAGGATCCTGCTGTCGGACACGCCACGATACGGAACATTTTAGCATTTGCTTCCGCTGTTGCTATAGCATAAGCACAGGCACGGCGGCATACAGGACTCAAAAAACGGCTTTCCCGCATGAAAATGGTATTGGCATCACCACCCACAAGTCCGCTGGCAGATTTTTTCGTATCCGCCAGTCCGCGCTGGATAGACTGACGGAAAACGGGAATGGTCTTTTTCATCTTTTCCCATACTTCATCAAAGTCTTTTCCGCTTTCTTCCGACTCCAGCCGGCATGCAATAACACCGGGAGAGCAATGGTTTTCTTCTGCCAGCGCAAAAAGTTCCTTTACGGAATGATATGTTTTCATAATACCCTGCCTTAAATAATATCCAGTGTCATAACACTGTTGATATTTTTATTTCCTTCTTTGATCCTGCAAATAACAGATTCGGGAACCTTTTGGTCGGAATGGATGATCATCACCGCTTCCGTTCCTTTCCCTTTGCGGAATACGCGCATATTGGAAATATTCACATGTTCTTCTGCAAGAATCTTCCCTACATCGGCAACAATACCGGGCACATCATTATGATTTGTGAGGAGTGTATACTCCTCCCCCGTGATTTCCACAGGGAACCCGTCAATTTCCGTAATCATGACACGGCCGCCGCCTAAGGACCGCCCTACCACTGTCGCCATTCTTCCACTTTTCCCCTTCATTTTGATTTCCGCCACATTGGGATGTCCCATATCCAGGGAAGATGCCTGAAAGGAAACGGAAAGCCCCCGTTCCTCCGCGCGCTTGTTGCTGGCATTTGATGAAGTCTACCATTCCGCAACGGAAGCGGAGCAGAAGGAGTTTATGAAGGCCTTTATCGAGCGAATTGAGATGTTCCCGGAGAAAAGGAAAGACGGAAGCTGGATAAAGAAGATCGTATTCAATTTTCCTGTGCCTGTTGATGGTGAGGAAGTGAAAGAACTTCCCTTGGAAACTGAAACAACTGTCGAAAATATCGCCGTGCTGGAGCGGCGAAGCACACGGTAAGCCTCTCTCACTTTCCCAAAGGGAGACTGCCTCTATGACAGGCCCAAGCCCCGCCGGCATCTATCCAAATGAACCTATCCGGCAGATCGTCCGCATCAAAAATGTCATCACCCGCCCATGCGTTCTTGCGGGGGGCGCACCCGCTGCGGCGGTATAAACGGCGTGGAAAAATTTGAGGAGCCTGTTACCCGCCGCTGCGAATTTCCGGGCGCCTCTCCCCCGCTCCAATCCCCAAATAAAGAAAGACGGCTCTGCCCCGGGCAAAGCCGTCTTTTTTCGTTTTCCGCACATCCTTACAGCTGGATGTTTCCATGCTCCCCGTTCTTCCTGGCGCGCTTTTTGTTGCCCGCCACGGTGATAACAATGATAAGCATCACCGCCACGATTGCCGCGATCCCAATGATCCCCCAGTCGGAAAGCCCCTGCTTTTCAGGCTCCACGGGTGCATCCGGCACCACCGGCTCGGTATTCTCCTCCACCGCCACCATGCTGTCATACTCGGCATAGCGCTCAGTCAGGGCAGCCACCTCCGCCGTTTCAGTCTTTATCACCACCCGGAAATCCTTCCCCTCCGGGCCGTAGCCGCCGTTCGCTCCCCAGCCGATGCTCACCGTCCCGGCCAGCCCGTTTTCTTCCATATCCTTGGTAATGGCCGCCGCGCACTCCGCCAGCTGGGCATGGCTGTACTCCCCGGCAAAGAAGGTCAGCGTTTCCCCATCGGTCAGGGTATCCCGCAGCTCTTTCTGCCGGGCCTCGGTGTTCTCGGTCAGCACCACCGCCAGACACTTGGTCTCGGTATTATAAAAAACACCAGTCACATCCTCGGGGTAGCCATCCTGCTCCCACCGGGCAAATAGTTCATAGCTATCCAGCGCCAGTGCCGGCACCGCCAGCAGCAGCGGCAAAAGCAGCGCCAGCAGCACCGCCAAAATTCTCTTGCTCATTTTCATCATTGGGGGTTCTCCTTTTACTTTACTCTAAATTGCTTCAGATAGCCGGTGCAGCCTTCCCGTATTTCCCGGTACGCCTTCTCAAAGTCCCCGCTGTACCACGGGTCCTCTATATCATGGGGGTCATCGGTGTAGTCCAGCAGCAGCCGCAGCTTTCCCTCCGGGTCGCCGCCCAGCAGCCGCAGCAGCCCCCGCCGGTTGCGCTCCTCCATGCACAGGATATCATCGTACATGGCATAGTCGCCGCGGGAAAATCGCCTGGCCTCATGCGGGGCCGGCCGAATGCCATGGGAAAGCAGCAACGCCACCGCCCGCCGGTCCATCGGGTTGCCTTCCTCCTCGTCACTGACCCCGCAGCTATCCGCCCACAGGGCATCGTCCCAGCCGGCCGCTTCGGCCATCACCCGCATCAGGGTGGCCGCCATCGGGCTGCGGCAGATATTGCCATGGCACACCATCAATACGCTTCGCACCGGTCCTTCCTCCTTTTAGGCTTTACAATGGCTATTATTTTATCATATCCCCGCCCAAAAGAAAACCCATCCGCTCGCCCCACCGGCAAAATCGCACATTTTTCTTCTGTTTTCCATCCGCAGGGCTTTCCTTTTCCCCGCAAAATGTGCTACAATATCCCACAGTATAGGGCAGCGCCCTCCATCGGTCCCTGCCCGCCGCAGGCCGGACGCCCCGCAGGGCTCCCGCCCCCTGCAGGGGGCGGGAGTACGGGCCCTTCGGGCCCGTTACGGCGGCTGCGCCGCCGCCC
>OLPA01001503.1_pt1 | contig 19118 bp, 11 predicted proteins | sample 1672811 | NCBI WGS metagenome assembly OLPA01 (sample SAMEA3136726, study PRJEB25190) | human gut metagenome | biome: human gut; feature: human-associated habitat; material: faeces | place: Austria | collected 2013
ACGACCAATTTTAAGAGGCAAAGATATAAAAAGATATTCTTATAATTTTTCAAAATTATGGGTTATATTTATTCCATGTGGATTTACAAATAAAAATAAAACAACTAGTATTGCTGAAAAATGGTTTAAAGATTCTTATCCGTCCTTATATAGTCATTTTATTGATGTTGAAAATACTTTATCAAAGTCAAGAAATAAAAAATCTAAGGGATTATTTAAAAGAGATGACCAAGGAGATTACTGGTGGGAATTACGCAGTTGTAAATATATGGACGATTTTAATAAGCAAAAAATAATTTATCCAGAAACTACCCAGGGTGCCTATTTTATTGTTGATAGTGATAATTTTGTAATTGATAAAACATGTTTTATGATTACAGGAGAATATTTAGAGTTTTTATCAGGAATATTATCATCTTCACTGTTCGAAGTTTCTTATAAAAAAATATTTTCAAGTATTGAATTAGGGAAAAATGCATATCAGTATAATAAGCATGCATTAATTAAGCTACCGATTATTACACCAACCAAAATTAGTGAAGAAATTTATTTAAATCTTATTGCTCTGATAAAAAAATTAGAAGATCATTATGATTTAAATATTTATAATGAATTAGACAATATTATTTTTAAATTATATAACTTATCAAATGAAGAAATAGAATATATAAAAAGTAATAAAAAATAGTAGAAGATGACCTTTCTCATGATATGTAACTAAAAATTTATGGGGGTGTTCATAGGCTTTAAATAATCCAGAGGTATATTCTTCTGGATTCTGTCTATGGCTTTTCATTTTTTTTGATGGTATTTTTCGACTGTTTAAATTATTTAATAAGTTACAATGTTATTTTTATAAAAAAACTTAATTAACCATATGACACATCTTTTCAAATAGGTTTGAATTTAAAAAAATTTAAACTTTAATTCTCTAAGTAAAGTAGAGGCTTTTATATTTACAAAACTCAATTGATAATCATTACCTGTTTCAGATGGTCAATTAAGTAAAAAAATAGATTGTAAATTTTAAATATTATTTTTAATGATTTTATCTAAATAAATCTAAATATCCTCTTTGCGCAACTAATATAAAATTACTCCAAATATTTTATATTCGGTTATCTTACTATATTTAGCGCTACTTAAAAGAAAGAGAACAACAAAATGTTTTGTTGTTCTCTTTCTTATTCAATTTCTTAAAATATTCAGGATATCTCGTAATGTTATTTCCTAAATAATAGGTTCTCCTTTTTTCTTTTTAATTCTATAAATTTATTTCCTCATCTATTATTTTATCTATTTGAGATATTAAATCATACCTCTTTTCAAAAAGAATTCTTTTTACAATTTGTTCAACTTCTATTTTCTTGTTGTTAGATAATATGATTATAGGTATTTTTTTTATGTTTGTAGCTGAGCCGTAATTATAATTTCCTTTAGTCATCATTATATTAAAATAATTTTGATACAAACTTGAATTTAGAATACCACATAAATAATATAAGTTTTCTCCAGTTATCATAAATACAGAATTATTTAAATAATATTTTTCTGGAATAATAGAAAATTTATATTCAGAATTAACAGGAGTCCAAATCAATTTTTGCTTATTAAAATCGTCCGAATAATTTGCACCCCATCTTTGTAATGCATACCACTCATATCTCTTACCGGTTTCAGCCTTATTCCTTTTAGATAAGTTTTCTTTATGACTTTTTAAATAATTGTAAATTGCTGGATATTGATTTTGAAATGCTTCTTCTGCTTCAGTACTTGCACCCTTTATATTTGGATTATTATGAAGCGGGAAATGCCATGGAATATAAATTAACCATTGATTAGCAAAGTCATAACCATACCTTTTTATATCTTTGCCTCTTAAAATTGGTCGTATTAATTCAGCAGATTTTGGATCGGATGCAATTAATGCATTTTTTGTTGTTTCATCAATAATAAATGCATCATTGTACCCTGTTTTAATTCCGTAATTAATTGAAACATTCCATTTGCTTAGTGGAACACCGTATTTTTCAATCTTATTCTTTATCGCTAATTCTATTGAATTCAAAATTGTCCAATTATCTGAATTATAAAAATTTATTATAGATCCATATTGTTTAATATAATCAGCTAGATTTTTCATATATCCATCGTCTATTGTAACGGCTAAAGTCATACCCATATTTTTCTCTTTTGAAGCTAGTAGAATATTCACATCAACAGTTGCAGAATCAAATATTTTATTACCTGCAAAATCAATAAGTTTTATAGGGTTAGAGTTTTCTGCGAGGAATCCTCTTAATTTTTCACCATAACCTGCTCTCATCCATTTATTAGATGTAATAAAACATAAAACTCCCTTATCTTTTAATAATGAAATTGCTTTTTCATAAAAAATACAATAAATATCTCCTGTCCTAGCAAATGTCTCATAGCCCTGGTCTTTCAGTTCATTAGCTAATTTTCCGTTATCCTTTTGTAATCGAACATATGGCGGATTTGCAATAACAATATCGAAGCCACCATTTTCAAATACTTCTTCAAACTCTAATTCCCATATAAAGAATGGTTTTGTTTTCTTTTTCAACATTTCTTCGAGGTTTTGAAATACATCAAATTTATTTTTTGCAACCAATTCTGACCTTATCAACTCAATTTGTTCTCGTTCAATTTGATTACATAGTTTTTGCTTTTCTTTTTCATTAGATGTATTGAAAAATTTTACTTTTGCCTCTTTAAGTCTCTCCATAATCACAGAGACAGTCTCTACATTAAATAAATTCAATTGATCTTCAGTTTTTGCTTTCTTTTTAGAGCCTCTCCATCTAGTACTCCAGAGTTTTATATTATCAAAACTATCAACTAATGAATTGCCTACTCTTAAATGAAAATTAAGATTAGGTAATGGTTTAGGTGCTTTTCCATCCGTTTCTTGGTCAACAATTAAAGATAACCATAATCTTAATTTTGCAATTTCAACGGCATCATATTCAAGATCAACACCATATAATGAATTCTGAATAGCTTGTATTTTTATTTCATACTTATTAATTGATTTTTCTGTATATTTTTGTAATTCAATTCTTAATTTTACAATTTGATTTAACATTCCTACAAGAAACGCACCTGAACCTACAGCAGGGTCTACTATAGTTAAATGTTCTACATATTCATCAATATCATTTGCAAACTCTTTTATAAAATCCGTTTCTTCTAAAGCATCGCCATATCGTATATAATTTAATATAGAATCAAAATCTAAATTTAAGTACTTTGATATTCTACTTGCTAAAGCCTCTTCACACATAAAATGAACGATTTCTCTAGGTGTATAGAAAGCACCTAACGCAGATCTATCTTTTGTATCTAATAATGATTCAAAAATCTTACCTAACATTTTAGGATCAATTGCAACCTCTTGCTCCTCGGGATCTGCTTCATCAACAGTAAAATTATATTGTGATAATATATTTAACAAGCCTGTTTCATCATTATTAAACCAAAAATCATTTGGTATTTCAAAATTGGTATTCTCCCAATCATATGATTCTATCGGTTGAAATAATCCTCCATTTAGAAAAGGTACTTTCTTCCCTAAGTATTCATCTCCTTTCCTGAATGAGTTTAAAGCACTATAGAATAAAGGTTCAAGAAAATCATTAAAATAGTTTTCCCCTTCAAATGTTTCTGTCGAATGCATTATATATTGCTTATCTCCGTCACCCCAGTTATTTGTAACACCTAGCCAACCTTTTTTTTGAACAAAATGTAAAAAGACAATTTGTCCTAATGTTTTTTTACAAAAAGTTGTAGTAAATTTCCCTATTTCATCTTCAGATAAATAACCTGCTTTTTTTGCTTCTTTTCTAAAAATTGTATTTTCAATTAGATAATCATATAATTGAAAGTATTTATTTTTATAATCTTCATAAAATGTTTTTGATAACTTTGAAACACTAAATGCATTAGTCAATTCTTCTAAAGTAGGATTACTATTAGATTCATAAATAGGATTAAGTTGTTGCGTATATGTTTTAGTAGGTTCGTCTTCTCCTACTAAAAAGGAAAATCTCTTAGCTGGTTTGAATTTTAATTCTATACCTTTTTCACTAAAAGCATATTCTATTGTAACAAATGATAATTTCCAATTTTTTCTTACATTATCATAGTAAGCAACTAATGCTGCATTATAATTTAAAAATTCATTTGCTAATAAGTAAGATACAAAATGTCTTTGCGCTTTTTGTGCAGAACTATTATCCTTTACCTTAACTGAAAGTATAATAATACTACTTCCATTCATATCAGTATAGCTTCCAAAAATAGTATATGATTCTATTGTTTTTCTAAATGATGAAGGTATGTCATTATTTTCCTTCAATGGTAGTATCTCCATATTTTTAAAAAAATTAATTGAAAATTTTTGAAAGTTGTCCTTGTTATAAGGAACTGTCAATAATGATTTTATTCTATTCATTCTTCTACTCCTTTACTAAATATTCAGATAAAACGATTGTCTCTGGTTTATTTAAAGAATTAGTTACATCATAGTTAGTTCTTTCAACTAAGTAAGTATCATCTATTTCTTCTTTAAATGATTGTATAATTTGTTTTACATCGCTAGTTTTCTTTTTCTGAATATTATTTTTTACATCTTTCATGATTCTGCTATTTAAAGATCCTCTTTTTATGGCTGAATCTACTTTTTCTAAATATTCCTTATCATGAGTATTTAATGTTGATACACCCAATAAAGCTCTAATATATTTTCTAACTGTCTTTTCACTAGGAGAAGAACTTTCATGAACGCTTACTGTTTTGGTATCTATAATATAATCATCAAATACCTTCTTATTTGCCTTTAATCTTTCAAAATAATCCATAGGTATGTCTTCTCTTTTTTCGCTCGAATCAGCTTTTAAATAACTAATAGCATTTTCAAATTCTATTTCTTCAGACACTCCATTTTCATATTTGATAAATTTTTTTATCCAACCTTGCTTTATAAAAGTAATTAATATATCAGTATCTTTACTTTTTCTAGCAACTCTAATTTTATCTGGCAGATTCATTATTCTATCAGTCAATTTAGGATTACTTTGCATTATTTCATTCACTAATTTAATATACGACATTTGCAATCCATTAGATATTAAATCCTCCTCATCATCCAATTTGTTTGCCATCATTAAGAAGTCGTATAGATTATAAGATTTTATATTTTCATCTTCTGTAATAGTTTTTGAATCTTCACCTAACAATTCATTAAACATTTGAATCTTTGCTCTTATTGAATCTTCTAAATTTAAATGTTTTCTTGTATTAGCACGAGGAAAAAAATTGTACGTGAATAATTCTTGATTTTCAGAACCCACACGATTAATTCTACCCATACGTTGCATAATTCTTGTTGGGTTCCAAGGTAAATCATAATTAAAGATTATTCCTGCCTTATGTAGATTAATTCCTTCACTAAGTGAATCAGTTGTAATTAGAATTCTTTTATCATTCACACCTTTTTTATTAAAATGTGGATCAAAATTGTATTGGATGTATTTTTTCTTGTTCATACTATCACTACCATTAAAATCAATAACTACATCACCATAATCTTTTGTCAATTTACCCATCAAATAATCTACAGTATCTTTTGCTTCAGAAAAAATAATGATCTTTTTATTTATGTCCATTTTATCAATATTTTTCTTTAAGACATCATACTTTGAATCATTTCTACTGATATCGTATTGATTCCACATATTGTATATTTTTTCAAGAATCCAATCATCTTCTTTTACCTTTTCAATAAATTCTGGCACAAAATCATCTGGTGTAAATGATTCAATGTCGTTAGTATCTATAACATATTCGTACAATTCCTCTTCCATTTGTTCTAAATCACTAAAATCATATTTTGTATGAGATGCTAACCCAACAACAACTTTTCCAGAATTATATAGTTTTATAAATCCCTCAGATGAGTTTTTTATTCTTCTTATTGACTCCATAAATGCATAAATGGAACTTTCGAGACGTTTTACTAACATTGTTTTTACAAACCCCATCATATTTTGTTGTCTTGCTTTAGACGATCCAATTTTCTTTTTATCCTTCAAATACAATAATGGTGCATATCGAGCATATGAAAACTTCTTTAATAACTCAATTGTATCATTAAATGTTTGTTCCATATCATCAGCATACATATAATCTAGTCTTTTAGGATCGTTAACTTTAGGAAATTTTAAACCTTGCTTATCTAAATCTTCTTTATAATATTTAATTATTTCAGTTCTTGTTCTTCTTATAAGAACATGTCTCAATACATTATCTCTTACTTCTGCAGCTACTTCAGAAACTATTGTTTTATCATTATTAGATAATCTTACTTTTTTATATAAGTCATTAAAATATTTTTCTAAATTTTTTTTTCCTGGAATAATTGATGAGTTTCTAGAATCTTGAAATAAAGTTATTAGATTTGCTATATCCAATATCGAATTATTTTGTGGTGTTGCTGTAATTAAGATAACTCCTTTACCATAGCATATTTTTTTTAAACTTTGAAATTCTGTAGATGTTCCATTACGAAAACGATGTGCTTCATCGACAAATACATACTTATACGAGTCAATATCATCCCATTTAGATACTTGATCAATTTTGCCCAATGACACAACTGTATCTGATTTTTTATAACCGAAATCTGTTAGTACCGAATCCCAATTATCTTTAACAACAGGAGGTACAATAAAGAGTTTTCTTCCATCAAGTAGTTTTCCTAGCATCGATGCTATATATGTTTTTCCTAATCCTACAACATCCGAAATTATTACCCCTCCATGTTTTGCAAGAATTTTTCTTGCTTGTGTTACAGCATCCTCTTGATATTGTAAGCTCATATAGCCATCTGGCCATTCTAATTCTTGTTTTCTGGTCTGAATTTCTTCTTCAAAGTAAACAAATAAGGTTTTTAGAAATAATTCATAGGGAGTAATACTTTTATTCATCCACGTTTCTTTATTAATTGTATCTAACACATCTTTTGTAACATCCTTTGATACTAACCATAACTCTTCAAAAAAATCTAGTGCATATTGAACATCCGTTTTATTTTTTAGTTCAACGTTAAATTCAATATTTTTGTCCAATCCATTGTATGTAAAATTACTTGATCCAGTGATTAGATTTCCAAACTGATCAGGAACTATATCAGGATTTTTGCGAATTATATACAATTTTGCATGAACATTTTTATCATGACACATTCTTACTTTTAACTTTCCAGACTTAATCCATTCACAAAATGTAACTACTCCATTTTCCATATCTAAATTATCATCATGCGTAGAATTAAATTCTTTTTTTATAGTTTCTCTCACTTTTAATGCAGCATTGGCACCTGATAATTCAAATATATCAACAGCCTTTACTGTATCTATGTCGGTTCCTATACCAATTAATATTCTAATTTCCTCAACATTTTCTAATTGTTCTTTTAATAAATAAAAACCAGTTATGCGGAAATACCCTACTAAAACATCAAAATATTTAGAATTAGTTAAAACTGTATTTAATCTATCTGATAGTTTTATTCCTTTTTCATTTTTATTAGTAAAAATAGACAAATCATTACTTGTTGCTTCCATAATGTCACCCTTCCATTAAAATGAATTAAACTTACTTAAATTTTATCATTTATACTTTTGAAAATAAACTGTACTTACATTAATTAAATAATATTTATAACCTTTTTTATTTTTACAAATTTATTGACATCACTGGCCACACTTTTTTACTATAAAACATGCAAATTTAGCTCATAATCATCCTTTTTTACATTAAATGTGGCCATTTTATGGCCACTCAACTATCTTTTGATGTTTAATGCTATGTTTTAAGAAATAAAAAAACACATCTATTACATGATTTTTATAACTAAAACAGCTACTATTTCAGCTATATTTATCATCGATAAATGTGTTTTATTTATATATATTAAATATAAATTAAAGCTCAAAAAACATTGATTTTATCAACTTATTTGTGTTTAGGACGCATTTGAGGGAATAAAATAACTTCTTGAATAGATTCTTGTCCAGTTAATAACATAACTAATCTATCAATACCCATTCCCATTCCACCTGTTGGTGGTAAACCATATTCTAGAGCTTCTACGTAATCTAAATCCATTTCGTTTGCTTCATCATTTCCTAATTCTTTTTCTTTTAATTGATCAGCAAATCTTTCATATTGATCGATTGGATCATTTAATTCAGTAAATGCGTTAGCATATTCGTTTCCACAGATGAATAATTCAAAACGTTGTGTGAAACGTGGGTCTTCTAAATTCTTTTTAGCAAGTGGTGAGATTTCAATTGGATGACCATATACAAATGTTGGTTCAACAATTGTTTCTTCTACATATTTTTCAAAGAATTCATTGATAATATGTCCATAACCAAAGTGAGCTTCTACTTCAATACCATGTTCTTCAGCTAATTTTTTAGCATCTTCAAATGACATATGTTCATTGAAATCAATACCAGTTTTTTCTTTAATAGCTTCTGTCATAGAAACACGTTTAAATCCTGGAGCTAAAGAAATATGATGTCCTTTATAATCTAATTCATAAGTTCCATTAACTTCCATAGCTGCATTAGAAATAATACCTTCAGTTAAATCCATCATTCCTTCAAGATCACTAAATGCTTTATAAACTTCAATTGTAGTAAATTCAGGGTTATGAGTTCTATCCATACCTTCATTTCTAAATAAACGTCCAATTTCATAAACAGCATCCATACCACCAACAATTAATCTCTTTAAAGATAATTCAGTCGCAATACGTAAATAGAAATCAGTATCTAATGTATTATGATGAGTAACGAATGGTCTTGCAGCTGCTCCACCTAAGATTGGATTTAATACAGGTGTTTCAACTTCTACATAATTTTTACTATCTAAATAATGTTGAATTGAACGAATGATTCTTGGTCTTGTAAACGCAATTTTTTTAGCATCTTCATTCATGATTAAGTCAACATATCTTCTTCTATATCTTTCTTCAATATCACTTAAACCATGGAATTTTTCTGGTAAAGGACGTAATGCTTTTGTTAAATGTGTATATTCACTTACTTTAATTGAACATTCTCCAGTATTTGTCATAAATACTGTACCTTTAACCCCAATAATATCTCCAATATCACCTTTTTTAACGATTTCATAAGCATCTTCACCAATAGTATCTTTTCTTACATATAATTGGATTTGTCCATCTCTATCTTGAATATGCATGAAACATACTTTACCTTTACGACGTTTAGTCATAATTCTACCAGCTACAGATACTTCTACAGCCATTTCTTCTAATTCTTCATGAGTTTTTTCACCATATTGTTCTTTAATACCTTTTGAATAAGCAGTTACATCAAATCTTTGACCAAAAGGATCAATCCCTTTATCAATAAGTTCTTGCATTTTTTCTCTACGAACAAGTTCTTGTTCACTAAATTTTCTTTCTTCCATAATTTCCTCCTAAAATATAAAAAACTCTCCATCCCATGGGACGAGAGCTAAATCGTGTTACCACCCAAATTCATTAATAGGTCACCCTATTAACCTCAATAACTATCTATTAATAGTCTTGCCTATAACGTGGCTTACGTCATCTTATCAAAACATCCAAGATGCAGCTCCTAGTCTTTATTCATAATAGTTTCATTATCTTTTCCACCAACCAAGACTCTCTTTGAATGAAGGGCTATTATTACTTGTCTATTCATTGCCTTTATTTCTACTTCGTTATCTTAACTTAATTCAAATTTATTGTCAATATAAGCGATAAAATTAGTTTTAATAATGAAAAAATGCACGTAAGTGCATTAATCATGAATCTTATTATTTAAAACCATTCTTACAAAATCAGGTTCAAAATGTTTAGCTCTTGATCCTGAATATCCCATATCTAATGATGAGATTTGTTTCATTTCTTCTTCATTTAATTCAAAATCAAAGATATCTATATTTTCTTTAATTCTTTCTACATGTGTTGATTTTGGAATAACAACGACTCCTCTTTGTACATTCCATCTTAGAATTACTTGTCCTACAGACTTATTATATTTAGCTGCAATTCCTTTTAACATTTCATCTTCAAATGGATTATATCTTCCTCCACCTAGTGGTGCCCATGCTTCTGGAATAACATCATAATATTTCATTGTTTCTAATGCCTTTTCTTGAGTGTAATATGGATGGAGTTCTACTTGATTGACTACTGGTTTTACTTTAACAACTTCACAGAAGTTTGTAAGAATATTTGGATAGAAGTTAGAAACACCGATTGCTTTTAATTTACCTTCTTGATAAGCAGTTTCCATGGCTCTCCAAGCACTGAAATAATCACCACAAGCTTGATGTAATAAATATAAATCAAAATATTCTAAACCACTTTTTTCTAAAGAAGCTTCAATTCCTTTTTGGGCACTTTCGTAATCCATCATATCTTGTACCCATAATTTAGAAGTAATAAATAAATCTTCTCTTGTACAAAGACCATCAGCAATTGCTCTTTTTACAGCAGCTCCTACAGCATCTTCATTATAATAAGCAGCAGCTGTATCAATTAAACGATATCCCGCTTTAATTGCTTGATAAACTGATTCTTCACATTCTTTTTTATCTGGTACTCTAAAAACACCAAAACCTACCATTGGCATTTTTAAACCATTATTTAATGTAACATATTCCATTATATGATCCCCCTTTTGCTTATATTTTAAATCATCTATATAAATCTTCAAATACTTATTAACTATCATCTATCATACATTTAAAGCATAAAAAAAGAACCTCTCGGTTCTCCTCTATTATTTTTTAGTAGTTTTTTTAGCAGTTGTTGCTTTTTTAACAACTGGTTTAGCTTCTTTAGCAGCTACAGCTTTAGCTGGTGCTTTTTTAGCTGGTGCTTTTTTGGCAGCTGTTTTTTTAACAACTTCTGGATATTCAGGCATAGCATTAACATCTAATTCACCTTTTAATTCAGAACCATCTTTTTTAATTGCTACAAAGAAAACTTTAGCAGTTTCAGGTAAGTAATAAATATTTAAAGTTTCAACTTCTGTTGTTTTTACACCTTGTTCTTTTAAAGTTTCTTTAACGTATTTATCTAAATCACCATTTTTAACATTCTTTTCTTGGTATTGTACTTCGATCATTGTTTTCATATTCTCTCACTTCAAAACCTCAGTTTTTACTTCCTCCTTGGTAAGTATTCTATACCATTTTTTTTATTTGTAAAGTGTTTTTCTTAAGAAAAAGCGCATGAAATCAACGTTTTTCTCTAATTACTTATCATAAGAATAAAATATTGTTTTATCTTCAAACCTTTTATCTTAATTTGTAAAAAAATAGAATTGGAAACCCAATTCTATTTCTTAGATTTTGAATCAATAATCATGATAAACTTAGTTTTAGCTTCTACACCATCTTTACTATCTGCAAATGTTTTATAATCATTAGCTAAATCAACAAGTTCTTGTGTTGTATCTACATCTTTTTTCACTGTATCATTTAAAACACTAGAAATCTTATCTAAACCTTTACTTTTAAATAAAGTTAAACCATCAACTAAAGCATCACTACCTTGAGCTAATTGATTTGATGCCGTTTTTAATTGACTACTTGCTTGTACTAAAGTATTAGATCCATCACTTAATGAAGATAATCCTTCACTTAATTGTTTAGAACCATCAACAGCACTCTTAGCTCCTTCTTTTAATTGAGCAACTCCATCTGTATAACTTTGTAATCCTTGATAGAATTTGTTATATGAATCTAATTGTGCTAAAGCTGTTTTGATTGATGGTTGATTTTCTGCTGGTAATTTTGCCATTAAACCATTTAAAACTGTTTGATAATTATCAATTGTCAATTCAATAGACATTCCTGTAGCAGCCAATTGATTATTAATTTGTGTTTGTGTTGTTGTTAATAAAGTATTAAATACTTGTTTTGCTCCACCAACTAATGTTGCACTTTGTCCATCTAAAGTAATTAATCCATTATAAAGTGTTTCGATACCTGTTGTTAATTTTTGTGATCCTACAAGAGCAGAAGCTGCACCCGTTTTTAAAGATCCTACACCTTGATCAAATTCACTGTATTTAGAAGCATATTGTTTTAAGCCTGATTGTAATGTTTGCCCACCTGCAATAATTTGATCAAATGATGAATTTAATGTATCTACACTATCATAAACATCATTTAAATCATCAAAATTAATATCTGTTTCAGATAATAATGATGGTGTTGCTACTGACATTAAACTATTTAATTTAAACTTTGTTGTATCATATTTAATTGTTACAGAATTTAATTTTTCTAAATCTTTATTATTATCATAGTTCTTTGATAATCCTGGAGCAGCAATTGCCATAATGATATTAGAAGAACCATTACTAATTACTTTACCATTTGTAACTTCAATATTAGAATTTGTTTTTGTTGGTAACATTGTTCCTGTTGTAACGACAAAAGGAACATAAAGTTCTTTACCATCAACAGTTTGTTTTTCATTATTTGTATAATCAATTTGAATTTCTACTTTACCCTTTTTACCAAGCATATCTTTTAACTTTGTTTTCTTACCATCCAATTTATAAGTTACTTTCATTGAAACAGGTAATGAATTTGTTGTTTTACCTTGGTAATAAATATCTTGTCCATCTGTTGTTTGCCATACCAAACTAGAACCATCTTGTTTAAATGTTTCTTTACCATTAACATTTTTAATATTTTTTAATGATGATTGATCATCTAATGATGTTTCATTTTGATCATTGATAAGATGTTCAGAAACAACTGTTGTTTTTTCTGAACCATTTGTTTTTAACTTACTATAAACTGTTTCTTCTTTTGAATAGGCAAAGGCAGGAACAATTGAGCTCATGACCATTGTCATTACAACTGCTGAAGAAGTGATTAATTTTACTTTTTTCATCTTAACATTCCCCTTTTACATTATTTTTTAATTGTTTAAAACCGATAGAAGTATGAATAATAACTTTATCAAATACAAGTAAGATTGCTGGAATAACACAAATAACAATAAACATTGAAATAAGTGCTCCTCTTGACATTAAATTACATAATGATCCAATCATATTCAATTTAGAAATCATTCCTACTCCAAATGTTGCTGCAAAGAATGACATTCCAGAAACAAAGATTGAACCTGCAGAATTACTAATTGCATTATCCATTGCTTTAATCTTATCAATACCATTTTTTCTATTTTCCAAATATTTTGTTGTAAGTAAAATAGCATAATCAATTGTTGCTCCAAGTTGAATTGTTCCAATAACAATAGAGGCAACAAATGGTAAAACATCACCTGTGTAATAACTGATTGCCATATTGATAAAGATAGCAAGTTCAATTCCAGAAACTAACAATACTGGAAGTGAAACTGATTTTAAAACAAATAACATAATGATAAAAATAATTCCAATAGATGCAATACTTACATTCTTAAAGTCTTCATCTGCTATATTAACCAAATCCTTCATGCATGGACCTTCCCCTGCCATTATAGCATTTTTATCATATTTTTTGATAATATGATCAATTTTATCAATTACTTTATTTAATTTACTGGTTGCAATCTCTTCAGTAGAATTGACAAATATCATTTTATAACGATCACTTTCAAAGATACCTTTTACATCATCCGGGATCATTTCATCAGGAATTGCTAGATTTGATAACTCTGATGGTGATAAAACAAGATTAACAGATTCAACATTTTCTATTTCATTAACCATTTTATTTAAATCATTTTCTTTAATATCTTTATTTACTAAAATAACTTGTGAAGCAACTAAATCAAATTCATCACTTAATTCACTATTAGCGACACAACTTTTTAAATCTTGTGGTAAATCTTTTGTTAAATTGTAATAACTTTTAACATGTGCATTTCCATAATAAGCTGGATAAGCAATAACTAATGCAACTAATAAAATAATTTTATAATGTTTAACAACAAAATTTTTAACAACATTAAATGATGGAATAATTGGTTTATGTTTTGTCTTAAAGACAAGTTTATCAAATACTAATAAAAATGCTGGGAAAATTGTAACTGTTGAAAGAACCCCAATAAAGACACCTTTTGCCATTACAATACCAATATCTGAACCTAATGTTAATTGCATTGTACATAACGCTAAAAATCCAGCAATAGTTGTAAGTGAGCTACCTGCAATAGAAACAAGTGTATCACCAATGGCTAATGTCATGGCTTCATCATTTGTCTTCACTTTCAATTTAGCTTGTTCATATTTATGATATAAGAAAATTGAAAAGTCTGTTGTAACTCCTAATTGTAAAACAGCAGCAATTGCCTTTGTAATATATGAAATTTGACCTAAGAAAATATTAGATCCCATATTATAAAGAATTGCTAGTCCGATGTTTCCTAATAATAGAAATGGAACAACATAACTATCTAACGATACCATTAAAACAATTAAAACTAAAATAACAGCAACAATAACATAAGTAATAATTTCACTATCAGCAACAATACTTGTATCTAAAGTAGAAGCTGACATTCCACCAATACGAACAACTTTATCACTGGTGATTTCTCTCATTTGTGTAATTGCATCAATGGCTACTGTACTATCTTTAAAAGTAACCAACATCAATTCACTATTACCTTTTTTAAATTGTTTTGTTACATCACTTGGTAACATTTCTTTAGGAATTGTTGTTCCAATCATATCGTTGGCTGATACAACTTTGACAACTCCCTCAATATCTTTATATTTTTCTTCTAAATCTAAGACATCTTTTGATGACATATTTTCGACAACACACATCGCAAAAGATCCCATATCAAAATCCTCAGCTAATATATCTTGTCCTTTCATCGTATCAATATCTTCTGGTAGATAAACAAGAATATCATAATTGATATCTGTATTGATGTATCCAAATAATGATGGAATACATAGAAGAATTGATGCAATAACAATTAGTATTCTATGTTTTACAACAAATTTACCAATTGTTTCTCCTAGCTTTTTCATAGTTCACCCTCCTAAATGACCTTTGGTCAGTTATGATAGTAGCACTAAAATGACCATCGGTCAATATATAAATGACTAAAAGTCATTTTTTTATATTTTTATTTGACTTTTCAAATTTTAGAACATAAAATATTTCTAAAAGGATGTGTTAAAATGGCAATTCAAGATATAAAATCAAAGATAAATGATAATAAACAAGAAAAAGAACGTAAGCTTTTAAATACCGCTTTACATTTATTTACTGAAAAAGGAATTAAAAAAACATCTATTCAAGATATTGTTCATGAAGCAGGAATTGCTAAAGGAACTTTTTATTTGTATTTTAAAGATAAATATGAACTTCAAGATGTTTTACTTGCAAAGACTTCTCATGAATTCTTTGCGAATGCTTGTAAAAAAGCCAATCAACATCACTTTGATCGTTTAGATGATAAAATTGTTTTTATTATAGATTCTATTATTAATGAATTAATTGATCGTCCTAACATTCTTAAGTTTATTCAAAAGAACTTGTCTTTAGGACTTTATAGTGAAAAGTTAACTGATTTATTAGATAGTGAAGAATTAGGAATTAAGGAATTATTTATAAGAGAAGTAAAAGAAAAGGATATTCCTTTAGAATATCCTGAAATGACTTTATTTATGATTATTGAACTTGTCAGTTCAACTGTTTTTACTTCAATTGTTGAAAAACAACCACTTCCAATAGATGAATTTAAACCTCATCTCTATAAAACGATTCGTTTACTTATTAATGAAAAAGAGCTTTAAAGCTCTTTTTTATAATGTATCTAAGAATTGCTCATAATCTTTTAGAATTTTTTCTAATTCTTCATACGTATTTACTTTTGAAAGTTCATTTTTAACAGCAGACGAATTTTTTAAACCTTTGATATACCAAGGAGCATGTCCTCTCATTTGTGACATAGCAATTCTTTCAGGTTCAATCGTCATCAACCTTTTAGCATGTGTTAAACACCATGCTATTTTTTCTTTATAAGTTGGTTCAGGTATCTCTGTTCCATGTTCTAAACTTTCTACAACTTGTTTAATAAGCCATGGATTTCCAAGTGCTGCACGACCAATCATAATTGCATCACAGCCTGTTTCTTCAAGCATTCTTCTAGCATCTTCTACACTTCTAATATCACCGTTTCCAATAACAGGAATACTAACTGCTTCTTTAACCTCTTTAATAATTGACCAATCAGCATGACCTTCATACATTTGTGAACGTGTTCTACCATGAACAGCAATGGCACTAGCTCCTGCTTTTTCAATTAATTTAGCTACTTCTACCGCATTAATATGTTCCTTATCAAAACCACTTCTAATTTTAACAGTTACTGGTTTACTTACGTTTTTGACAATATTACTGACAATATCATAAATTAATTGAGGATTTTGAAGAAGCTTACTTCCCGCATTTGCCTTTAAAACCTTATTAACAGGACATCCACAGTTTATATCAATAATGTCACAATTAGAATGTTGATCAATAAATTTTGCCGCTTGTACCATACTTTCTACTTCACCACCAAATAATTGAATACTTACAGGATGTTCTCCTTCATCTACTTGTAACATTTCAATTGTTTTTTGGTTTCCATAACAAATTGCTTTATCACTGACCATTTCAGAATAAACAAGACCTGCCCCAAATTCTTTCACAATTTTACGGAAAGCCATATTAGTAATACCAGCCATTGGTGCCATAATTACGGGATTTTTGATTTCTATATCTCTAATTTTCAAAATTTAATTCCTCCTGTATATAATTTAAACAATTGTACATAATATAAACAGATAACTTATATATTCCCTCTATTTTCCTCCCCTAAATAGATATAAGTTATCTTAATAAGAGTTGATTTCCTAGAAAAATAAAGGCATGAGCCTTTATTTTTCTTTACACGTTAAACCAGCATTTTCTTGATTTTTTAATGTATCTTGTAAAGAGATATACTCTATATCCTTATAACTTCCATTAGTACTTACAAGTCCTGCTTCTACTAAATCCTTCATATAATCACTATCGTATTGAATATCAACTGTATAAATCACTTTATTTCCTTTAACTTTTAAAGAAGCTTTAACACCATTTATATCTTTATAAAACTTATTACTATTTTTTATATAATCTTTGTAGTAAGAAATAGGATACATATCTGAAACATAATCACTGTAATCATATGTAACTTGTGTTTTTGTTTCTTTAACTTTTTCATCACTAGAAATGACTTCCACTTCTTCCGTTGTAATCATATCTAGTTTTCCTTTACAAATCGTTGTTTTCGTTAAATGACTTGTTAGATAGAAAACAAGTCCACCTACTAAGATAATAAGTATAATTCCTATTACTAAAGCTATTAATTTCTTCTTGTTTTCCATTTTTTCTCCTTTAAAAAATCACATTTTTCAATGTGATTATAAACGATTTATTAAATTTTGCAATTCTTCTTCACTAAATTGATATTTTGTATTACAGAATTGACATGTAATTTCACAACCATGATCTTCATCAATCATACTTTGAAGTTCTTGTTTTCCAATAGTTGATAAAGCATTGATCATCTTTTCTCTTGAACAATCACAAGTAAAGAATAAATCTTGTCGATCTGTAATTTCAACATCATCAAAAATCATTTTTAAGATTTCTTCTGGTGTTTTTCCTTCATGAATCAATGAAGAAACAGCAGGGAAATCTTTTATTTTTTCTTCAATATAAGAAATATCTTCTTCAGTAGCTTCTGGTAATAATTGAATAATAAAACCACCTGAAGATAAGATTTCATTTGTTTCATCAACTAAAACACCTACAGAAACAACTGATGGAGTTTGTTCACTTGCCATGAAATAATAAGAAAAATCATCACCAATTTCACCTGTTTGAAGTGGTACTGTTCCACAGAAGGGTTCTTTTAACCCCATATCTCTAATCACTTGTAACGTTCCTTGTGTTCCAACAGCCACACCTACTGCTAAATGTCCAGTATCATTATAAGTATAATGAACATGTGGATCACCTACAAAACCTTTAATATGTCCATCACCACGCGTAACAGCCATCATCGTACCAATTGGTCCTCCACCATTAATTGTGACAGTCATTTTTTCATTATTTTTATTCATTGCAGCCATCATAAGAGTAGCTGACATCATTCTTCCAAGAGCAGCAGATGCTGTTGGCCATAAATCATGTTCTTGTCTTGCTTTTTCTAATAAATTCGTTGTTTGGCAGGCAAACACACGACAATTTTTACTATTGACTAATCCTCTTACTAAATAATCTTTCATTTTTCTTTTCTATAAAAAGAACACGGAAGAAAATATCGGAATAATCATGCTTAAAGCGATTAAGATGATTACAATTCTCTTTGTTCGTGTACTCATATTTATCCCCTTTCTAAATGAAAAAAAGCGAAATTCGCTTTATTTCATTTCATCTAATAAATCATCTTGATCATCAATTGATGGTTTTTCTTCTTTAACTTCTTGAACAGGTTCTTCAGTTAAAGTTCCATCATGATGTTCTAACATTTTACCTGTATTGTATAAAGATTCAATATCTTCACCAGATAATGTTTCATGTTCAAGTAATGCTTCTGCAATACAAATAAGTTTTTCTTTATTTTGTTCAATAATATTTGTTGCTTCTTGATAACAAGCATCAATAATTTTACGTACTTGAACATCAATTTCATAAGCAATTTGTCCTGAATGTGTATTACTTCTTTGTGTATAATCTCTACCTAAGAAAACTTGTCCATTTTCAGAATCATATTGAATAGGTCCAAGTTCAGACATACCTAATTCAGTAACCATCATTCTCGCAATTCGAGTTGCTTGTTCAATATCGTTGTGTGCTCCTGAACTTACATCTCCAAAGAAGACTTCTTCAGCCACACGTCCACCCATATATCCTGAAATAGTTGCTTTTAATTGACTCTTAGTTTGGAAATATGTTTCTTCTTTAGGTGTCATTAAGTTATAACCACCTGCTTGTCCACGAGGAAC
>OLPA01001508.1_pt1 | contig 19094 bp, 9 predicted proteins | sample 1672811 | NCBI WGS metagenome assembly OLPA01 (sample SAMEA3136726, study PRJEB25190) | human gut metagenome | biome: human gut; feature: human-associated habitat; material: faeces | place: Austria | collected 2013
GCATGCGTACATGAAAACGATTATGTGGATATAGAAAAAATAGATAAAAACAACGCTCGCCATTAGTATTATAAAAATTATTTTTTTAATGAAAAAAATCGGGAAGACATTTTTAAAAAAATCGTAAACGAAATTGATTTGGTTTTCAGTTCATTAAATATATTTACTTAACTTATTATAACAGTTACAGATTTTCGTTTCAAGCTTATTGTGAACAAAATCGGAATTTCAGACCGTTGGATTAAGTGAAATATAGCGATTTTATAAAAATTATGTTTTCTAAATAAATTTATATTGACAAATAATTTCCTCTCTGATATAATATACAGACCGTTAGTCTGTAAGTGGGGTGAAAAAATGTCAAGAAATAAATATCCGGAGGAGACCGTAAAATTAATATTAGATACAGCGGCAAAGCTTTTTGCTGAAAAGGGATATGATGAAACATCGCTTCAGGATATAATAGATAGAACAAATCTGTCCAAGGGCGCTATATACCATCATTTTTCCTCTAAAGAAGAAATATTTTTGAGAGTGTGTGACAGAGTCGGTCAGGAAAGTGAGAGAGTGCTGCGGAAAATAGTCTCTAGAGAAGACCTTTCAGGGGTCGAAAAGCTTAAGGAGATTTTTAGAGTCTCTTTGCTTTGTCCTAGTCAGAAGCGGATAATGGATATTGTGCCATACTTGCTTGATAATCCCAAGTTTTTATCAATTGAAATACAAAGTGTGTTTAACGAGGTTGCTCCATTATATATAAAACCAATCTTAGAGCAGGGAATAAAAGACGGTTCAATTAAGACAGAGCATCCAAACGAACTCGCAGAGGCTCTTTTAATATTGGCAAACGTTTGGCTTCATCCTCTTATAAAGCCCACAACTCCTGAGGAGGTTAAGGCAAGATGCGCTGTATACAATGAAATAACGTCAGGATATGGTTTTGAGATTCTTGATGAAGAGTTAATTGACACTTTAGTTGAATATAGTAAATCAATAAATAAAAAAGAAAAAGAATAAAATAAGCTGCCCAATATAGAGCAGTTTTATATAAAATTTATACAGACTGTTGGTCTGTTTGTAAAAGGAGAGAAATATGAAAAAACAGATTTTGTTTCAAAAGGATTTTACATTGGTGGTTATAGGGCAAATTATATCACTGTTTGGGAACGCTATACTGCGTTTTGCGCTGCCGCTGTATTTGCTGAGAGAAACCGGATCGCCGTCTTTGTTTGGCGCGGTCACGGCGTGTTCATTTATACCAATGATAATTTTCTCATTGTTTGGAGGAGTGCTGGCGGATCGGGTCAACAAGAGAAATATAATGGTGATTCTAGACTTTGGAACGGCGGCTATCATTGCAGTATTCTATTTGATACACGGTATACTGCCGATTGTGCCTATTATGATTGTATGCCTTATGCTGCTCTACAGTATATCCGGCGCATATCAGCCTGCCGTTCAGGCAAGTATTCCGGCACTGCTTGAAAATGAGCAGATTATGAGGGGAAATGCTGTTATAAACATGGTAAATACTCTGGCAAGTCTTTTGGGTCCTATAATCGGAGGTATCTTGTTCGGCGCCTGGGGGCTTGTTCCAATATTGCTGGTAAGTACAGCGTGTTTCCTTAGTTCGGCAGTAATGGAGATTTTTATACATATTCCGTTTAAAAAGAGAAAGTCAGAAAAAAGTATGGCGTCAATAGTTTTGGATGACTTAAAAGAAAGCGGCAGATATATCAAAAATGAAAAACCTGAGTTTGTACCGGTTATTGTTATTCTGGCGCTTTTTAATTTAATTTTCTCTTCCGTTATGATTGTAGGAATACCTATTATGGTTGTAAATATACTTCAAATGAGCGATATAAGTTTGGGTATAACTCAGGGGGCGCTTGGTCTTGGAGGTTTGGCAGGAGGGCTGCTCGGAGGAATTATCGGAGGAAGACTAAAACTTAAAAATGGTTATCTGTTGCTTGCCGGGTGTTCTGTTTCGGCTCTTGTTATGGGAATCGGACTGTTTTCATTTGTTCCGCCATTGGTCGGATACTGGCTTATCACCGGTATGAGTTTTGCGGCAATGGCGCTGTCGACAATGTTTACTATTCAAATGTGCTCTATGGTTCAGCAGCAGACGCCGTCCCATTTGATTGGAAAAATAATGGCGCTTATTATGGCGGTTGCTAATTGCGCTGCTCCTGCAGGTCAGGCGATGTATGGATTATTATTTGACGTATGTTCTATGGTTCCGTGGGCGATTATGCTGGGAGCGGCTGTTGTATCTATAGGAATATCTCTATATTCTAAAAAAGTGTTTTTTAAACTTGAGAGCGCAAACGGATAATATTAAGCAGAGTTGTAATAAAGTCAAATGAAATGGAATTAAATCCAAAATTATATAACAAAAATGACGCTGTATACATTTATGAAACAGCGTCATTTTTGTTTATAAATTAATAAAATATGCTATGCAAGTTATATCTTTTTGCGGCGTAACTCTGTAAACCCGCATGGAATAAGGTTTTCTAAAATTCCAACTCAACCCGCCGGGGGCTTTGGGGTTGGGTTTTCCAATAAGCGAATTTACTCAATTTAAATAATACAAATTGAGTAAAGCGTATGAGTATATACATTCATATACTGCTGCCGCAATAGTATTACTTTTATCTTATCTGCACATTCTATCTAAAAGTCACTATATACCAAATACTTATTTTATAAATAGTTTGATATAATTTTTTGGTGCTTTCTGTATGATATGACTGTAATGCAAATAAAATACATCTTCACCGGTTCTGTCAAAATTAGTTACAAGCCGATAAAACTAAAACAAGAGAATTTTAATCCGCGCTGTTACCGTTTAATACATTTATCAGAGTGGACTTTAATTTTTCTATATTTACTGGTTTAGAAAGGTGCCCGTTCATGCCTGCTCTCCGCGCCGCCCATATATCCTCTTCAAAGGCATTTGCCGTCATGGCGATTATGGGAATCCCGGAAGCGTCAGCCCTGTCTAACAGTCGGATAGCTTTTGTTGCGCTGTAACCATCCATCTTTGGCATTTGTATATCCATTAAAATTAAATCATAGTATCCAATTTCTGATTCAGATACTATTTTAACAGCTTCTTCTCCGTCTTTTGCCTCATCTGTTTGTATACCCATTTCATTAATTATTGTGCGTGCAATCTCGCGGTTAATTTCGTTATCCTCAACCAGCAGCACATGTTTGTCGGACAAATTTGTAATGTCTAATATGTTATTTGACTCTTCTGAAGTGTTATCTCCGCTTAGCTCATTCAACAAGTAACATAACTTTGAGCGATAGAACGGTTTGGAGATGAAAGACGTTACGCCTGACTTTTTTGCCTCATGTTCTATTTCCGACCAGTCATATGCGGTGAGAATGATTACAGGAATTTCAGAACCTATTTTCTGTCTTAACTGCCTGGTGGTTTCAATACCGTCCATATCAGGCATTTTCCAGTCAACGATTACAAGGCGGAATGGGTCTGATGTATCTTTTTCTCGGATTACGGTTTCCACCGCAGTCTTTCCCTCTGTTGTATATTCTGCTCTCAACCCTATTTCCTCTAAAAGTTCCGCCGCGTCTTTGCATGACTGTATGTCATCGTCAATTATCAAACAGCGTATTCCCTTCCATTCATGAGGAATTTCATCTTTTGGGGCGTCTTGAAGCTGCAGCGGAAATGTGACTGTGAAGACGGAACCTTTTCCGAGAGTGCTTTCAACCTGAATATCTCCGTTCATCAAATCAATTATATTTTTAGTTATTGCCATACCAAGGCCGGTTCCGTTTATTTTGTCAGCAGATGAATCGTTTGACCTTTCAAACGGCTGAAATAATTTTTCAATAAAATCAGGACTCATTCCTATTCCTGTATCAGAGCAAACAAATATATAGTTCTGATATCCTTTATGTATACTCTTCCTTTGTTTTACTTCAATACTTACTGTGCCTCCGGGTTTGGTATACTTAACCGCGTTGCTTAAAATATTAATATATACTTGGCGTATTCTGAGAGGATCGCCGATAACGTTTTCGTTTTTCATTACATCAAAACGCACATTGAGTTTGAGTTGATTAGCAATGGCTTGTGAACGTACCAATTCAATAGAATCGGCAACAAGTTCAGCAAAGTTAAAAGGCTCGTTTCTAAGAGAAAGTTTGCCGCTTTCAATTTTAGACATATCAAGCACATCGTTAATAAGACTGAGCAAGTGGTTGCTGGAAAGCCCAATTTTTTTCAGGCAGTCTAATACGCGTTCACGGTCGTCTATATGCGTGGTGGCAATGGCGGTCATTCCTAAAATAGCGTTCATAGGCGTCCTTATATCATGGCTCATATTTGACAGGAACTGGCTTTTTGCCTCGCTTGCTGATTTAGCGCTGTCTAGCGCGCTTTGAAGCGCTTGCCGCCTCTGTTCTTCTTCATACCGCTGTTCATCTATACGCCGTGAAATAAGTATAGCTAGTTTATCTTTGGAATATGGATTGTCTACATATATTATTTGTGTAGAAATCCAATGGTATTTTTTGTCCGAAAGGATTTGTTTGCATTCGATAAATATTTCATTTTTTTCTTTCCCTAAAGCGGCCGTCAGCGTTTCGGGTGCAAACCTTTCTTTAAATTCTTCAATACTGTCAGTGTGAATGGTAGAAACAATTTGATTATACAGTTCGGTATATGTCTTTTGTTTTCCGAGCCCAATCATGAGTCCCTCTTTCATATAAATGAAATTGAGTGTGTCTTTGGAAAGGTTTATACTGATAATAACAGGGTAGGCGTTGGAGATCGCTTTAACAAGAGTAATTCTTTCCTGGAGTTTTTCCCTCTCTGCGGCTTCCTCGGCTAATTTTTCTTTTGTTATATCATGAAACGCAGCGATTAACACCGGTTCTCCATTTTCACTGATTGTCTTCTCGACAATAACTGAGGCCCAGAAAAAGCTTCCGTCAGTTCTGACAATTCTGTGTTCAAAAGTGTTTCTCTGACTGTTTAGAGATACATTTGTAAAATCTTTGATAATTCTGTCAGCGTCTTCATGATAAATGAAATCTTTTAACTCTTTCCCCTTTGGCGCATCATTCAGCGAGCCATCGGGATAATGCAGAAGCCGAAGTCCCTCTTGATTGAGCTGTATCAGCTTAAACGGCTGGTTTACGGTTATGAGTGCAACCCCTTCCGGGAGGGCGTTATACAGGTGACCAATATAATTTGTTTGGTTGGTTATTTTTTTATTTGTCTTATTAGCATGATGGAAATAAAATAATGCCAAGAGAATTATTCCTAAAAGTATACAGCCTATAAGAAGCATGGAACGAATCAATATATCATTTGTTTGAGCGTCCACAACATCTTTAGGTATTATCGAAATTAAAAACCAGTCAGACTCCAGCTGTAACGGTGTGAAACAGAATACAGTTTTTTCATTTTGGTATGTAAATATAGCCCAGCCGGTGTCGTTGTTTTCTAATGACTGTGCAAATTGTTTAATATTGTTTGCGTCATTTTTGCCAGTAGGAAGCATGTCAAAAAGATTTTTAACTGTTTTGTTGCTGTTTGGATGCGGAGGACGGATTAAAACGTCTCCTTTGGTGTTGATGACATAAGAAAAGCCGGCGTCGTTATAAAAAGAGAGACTAAAACTTTCAACTATATTTTCTATCTCATATTCTTTGACCAAATAGGCTTTTGTTCCATCATTCATAGTGGTTCTTATAAATATATTAAAAACGTTTACCCCGGTTATGCTGCTGATGTGCGGGTCAATAATTCCGTTTGTAATATCAGAGTTCAGAACCGTCTCCTGCACTGTTTTGTCAATTTGGTTTCCTTTTGGGAAATAACTGCCGTCTTCAGTATACATACTTATATTTTCTTCTACATGGCCGTAGTTATTAATAATTGTTTCTATTTCATTTGTTTGGCTTAGGGAATATTTTTTTATATCTTTAGAGAGTACACTCATTGACTCATAATCGTTTTTGAGTTGGATCCGAAGAGTGTTGCAGCCTTGCTGAGTGTTTTCCATAATAGCTGTAATAGATTCTTCCCATAATTGATCTTGAACTCCCCGTATAAAAAGAAGTGTAAGGGAAACTAAAACAATACCTATAAGAATTGCGGCGAAAGCAATTTTCTTTTTAATATTGCCTGAAATGTTACGTTTCATTAGGAGCACCCCTTTCCGAACCGGCTTGTTCGTCTATCCATTGCATTGTGGATTCAAAAGACTCGCCTGAAAGCAATTTTTTAGTTGCGTCGGCTGTTAAATCCCAAATCGGCAAATCAAGCATAGAGTCTGTTCCTATTACTGTTCTTGATGATTGATAACAAGAAACAAGCGGTTGAATTTCTTTAACAGCAGATGGAGAACCGTTTTTAAGCGGACTGAACGATGATTGCTGGTCAGCGAACTTTTGTATGTTCTCATCTCGGGTAAAATATTCAACAAATTTTATTGCCTCGTCAAGATTTGCGGTTTCTGAGTTTATACTAAGCCTAGTATCAGCATTAATGACTTCTAAGGAACCGTCGTCCAATGCGGGATAGGGAACAACCTGAAATTCAAAGTCGGGAGACATTTCAGCAACGCGTCCTGCTGCCCAAGCTCCTGTCAGCATAAACGGCGTGTTTCCTTTTACAAACTCCGTCAAATCATCTGAAGTTTTTTTAGTGTTAAGGGTTTTAGCGGCGTCAATATAGCCCTTGTCAATGAATTCATTGACAAGAGAGAACCCGGATCCTAAGTAATCACTTAGAACTTTATCACCGGAACTTAAACTCTCAAAGATTTCTTGCTGGTTTTTGTTTTGATAAGCTGAGTAGAACCCTTTTCCTATAGCTAGGGTCTTTAATGAAATATCATTGTTGGCTATTATCGGCGTTGTTCCTTGCTCTAAAAAGTAATCGCATACTGTTCTCCATTCTCCTAAATTTTCGGGGACTTTTTGTTTATGTTTTTTCAGCAAGTCGGTGTTGCAATATAATCCAAAAACAGAAACAGTAGTAGGAACCCAGTATATACTGCCGTTGTCGTTCATCTGACTGAGCATACTGTCAGTATAGTTTGGGATTGTGCTGAGACCGGATAAGTCAGTCACTTTGCCCCGGGATTTAAGCTCAAGAAGAATGTCATGATTCACCATAAAAACATCGTCAGCTTTTCCTGTTTGAATACGCTTTTCCAATGCTTCATAGTATTCGTTTCCTTTAAGACTTTCATAAGAAACTCTGATTTCAGGATTTTCTTTCATAAAGTTTGATATTATTTCTTCTATAACTCTAACATTCTCTGTCTCGTATTTATTGCCGAAAAAAGTTATTGTTGTTGTATCGGGATTATTTTGATAACTCACAACCTTACTTTTTTCTGTGCACCCTGAGAGAAGAAAAATAGATGTCAAAATTATAATGAGCTGAAAAAACACTATTTTTCTAAACATATAGAATATCCTCCAATTATTTTTTTAGCCGTCCTTGTTGTTTTTTAATAATCTATTTAAAGTGTTCAGCAGTATGCTTACGTCAACAGGTTTAGATATATGGGCGTTCATTCCGGAGTCTAATGCAGACTGTATGTCCTCAGCAAAGGCGTTTGCGGTCATTGCGATAATCGGTATAGTTTTAGACTCTGGGTTTCCGATGTTCCTTATGGCGCGGGTTGCCTCATATCCATTCATTTTTGGCATTTGGATATCCATTATGATGGCGTCATAAGTTCCGGGAGCCGCGGAGGAAAATGCAGAAACCGCCTTTTCTCCGTTCTCTTCAACGGTATATTCAGCGCCGTATAAATCTAGCAGGCCGCAGAGTATTTCTGCGTTTATGTCATTATCTTCGGCGATTAAGAAACGCCGTCCTAAAAATAGGTTTTTGTCTTTTGGTATCGAATCTTCAGTATTGTTTTTGGAGATTGTTTTTTCTATGTTATTGTTTATTTTATATTCGAGTTCAACTTTGAAGGTGCTGCCGATATCAGGTTTGCTGTCTACAGAGATTTTTCCGTTCATTAGTTCAACAAGCCCTTTAGTAATACTAAGACCGAGACCGGTGCCTTCAATCTTGGCGGCTGAACTGTCACGCGCAAACGGATCAAAAATATGCTTTAAAAACTCCTCAGACATTCCGACGCCGGTATCAGAGACCGTAAAACAAAAACGAACATTATTTGTCTTTAATGCCGGGATTTCTTCAACTGTAAAATCAATTTTTCCTCCGAACGGGTTAAACTTTACGGCGTTGTTTAAAATGTTAATAAGTATTTGGTTAATACGCAGAGAATCGCCCAAAAAATAATTATGTTTGATTTCTTTTAGCTTGTAATTAAATTTAAGCCCGGCTTCCTTCGCCTGAGGTTCGATAATGACGGCTATTTGGTTTATTAAATCAGGAAGATATACCGGAACTATGTTCATGGCTATCTTTGAACGTTCAATTTTACTCATATCTAAGATATCATTTACCAAACTTAATAGATGTTTTGAGGAAACAGATATTTTTTTAAGACAGTCTAATACTTTTTCACGGTTGTCAAGATGAACTTCAGCTAAAGTGGTCATTCCGATAATTGCATTCATAGGGGTGCGTATATCATGGCTCATTGTGGATAGAAAGTCACTTTTTGCTTTATTTGCTTCTTCAGCAAGCTCGAGAGCTCTTTCTAAGGTTTCTTTAGTGTGCCTTTCGGCGGCGAGCATATCTGTCACATCCGCCCTTACCATACAGATTGTTCGGTGGTTTTCATCGCCCCAAAGCACGTTGATTTGTTTGTATCTGAGACCGTCTTCTGTCTTCTGCGGATACACAAAGTCATAACCGGACGGCTTTTTTGAAAGATTTTTAATCATCGATGAGATTGTAAACCGCATTTTTAATTCGGCTTTTTCTTTTTCAGTATCCTGTTGGTTTGCAAAAATATTTAATTTTTTATCGTAATCATCTATAATGTACGGAGTCAGATTTTCAAGCACGATTTGACGTGTATACAGCGTTAAGCGTGAATCATCAATGTTAAAAAGACACGCCAGGTCAAAGGTATATGCTATCATATTGAGAAGGCCTTGCTGTTCCCTGACAGAGTCAGTAATATCTGAACACACCAGGCTGACACGGTCAAGCCTTAAATCTATAGCTGAAACAGTCATGTTTTTACTCCGGATGTCTCCTTTTTCGTCTGAAATAGCATAGGCAAATGTATATGAACCTTCTTTTTTTAATCTTTGGCGTATCTCATCCGGTTCAAGTAATTTTGAATACTGAGCTTTGTCTTTGGGTACTATAGCTGTGCTGACCATATCAAGAACCCTTTGTGAATGACGGCCATACTTTGGCGGCGCACAATGGGCGTTCTTATTGCATGAAAGGACAGTGAAAGAATCGTTTGAAAGATTTAAATCAATGACATAGTCATAGCTGGTGATTGAAAGCTGATGAAGTATGCGGTCGGATATTGTCTGTTCAGTAATGTCAGTCACTGTCAGTATTCCGGTAATATCTCCGCTGTCCGGCGCCTCAATCATATTTACTTTAAACTGTACGTAACGTCCTTTTTCTTCTTTCGGCAGCTTCACAAAGCATTTTAATATCTTTTCAGTATCATGGTTTAAATAAGCCTCTAAAGACGGTTTGTTTAAATAAGTATCAAGAAACTGCTGATGTTCGTTTTCATCTGTTACCAAACCGGCTATGCCGGAAAAGAATTCATTGCGTACATAGCCGAAAGTCTTTAAGAGATCTGAATCCGTATAATCAATAATTTCAAGTATTTTATTTTTCGTTATGTTGCAGTGTCCCAAAATCAGGGTGTCAGGCCCGGGTGCCTGATAGTGCTGCAGCAGTATATTTTCGTACTGTTGTCTGAGCTGATCCTTTTCTTCCACGGATTTGCTTATATCAGTATGAACCGTATATAATCTTTTGACTCCATCCGAAGAATGTATTAATGAAATAGTGCTCTTTACCCAAATATAACCGCCGTCTTTTAGTTTTAGCCGGCCTGTCAGTTCACAGTGACTGTTTCCGCTGTTTATTGAATCCAGAACTTTATTTTTTATATTGTCTGAATCATCGGAATGAAAGCTTGCAAATATATCGTTTTTATATACGTTCTCCACTTCCTCGACTGTCATATGACACATGGAGGCAAATCCTTCGGATATATATTCAGGGATTAAGCTGTTGTCAGATTCATACCGTATTACGGTTATTCCGCCCGGCAGATTTTCTACAACGCTTTGAAAATACATAGACAGCCGTTCTTTTTCAAATTTGATTTTAGTTTCTTCCGTAACGTCACGCACATATTTTACATATGCGGATATACCGTTCCAGTCGGTTTCATGAAACCGAGTGCTGTAAAACTTGTCTGTTCCGTCAACTAACATATCATGTTCCGAGTTGTCAGGTTTGTGACTTTTCAGAGTGCAAAATTCACATGGAGCGCTTTTGCCGAAAAGCGCCTTATAACATTTTTCCCCTATAGTAATATTATCTTTGAGAAAAAGATTTTTCGATTCATTTGTGTAAAATAATTCATAGGTATCTTTGCTGATAACATATATACCGTCGGCGGTTTCATTTGCAATACTTTGGAACAGTCTGGTTTCAGAAGACATGCCGGTAATAACCGCATAAAATCTTGAAGAGTCGGAAAGCGGTCCCATACGGCGCCCGTTTAGGTGAATCCATACCAGGGAACCGTCTTTGTGGTGTACCCTATACGATATATCTAAAACCCTTCCGCTTTTTAACGCTGATACAGCTTCATCCGAAACACGTTTTTTATCGGCTTCATATATTACTTCTAATGCGTTGTTTTTAGTTATTTCTTCTAGTTCTTTACGGGTATGCCCGGATAAAGCCACTATGCCGTCAGAAAAAAATATTGGAATAAATTGTCCGTCTTCAATACGGTAACTGGCAATTCCGCCGGGGATAGAGTTAACGAGATGGTCTAGCTCAAGCTGCGTTTCTTTCAGATTTGATATATTATGAAATACGCAGTGTATCAGCGGACAGCCGTCCTCTTCACCAATTTGTTTCGCCTGAACATGTACCCAAACTATATGTCCGTCACGGTGCTGTTTTCGAAAGTCGAATTCGGTAACGGTGTGATTCTTTATAGCTTCCTGTATATTTGATACCACCATTTCGGTGTCTTCATAATAAGTCATTTTGGCAGCGTCTTCTTTGATGAGTTCGTGGTATTCTTCGACTGTGTAGCCTGAAAGTTCCGGTACGCCGTCTGAGAAATAGATAGTTTCAAAAATATCGGATACTTTATAAATTGCCACTCCACCGGGGATTGCATTAATAATATCCTGCATTTTATCTTTGGCTGCAGTCAATTCTTGTTCAAGAAGTACCCGTTTATTAACGTCAGAATAAACGCCGTACAAAAATTTAGTATTGTCGGCTTGTGTTTCAACTGATCCATCAAGGCGTATCCAGCGATATTCATTTTTATTATCATTCCAGACGCGGTATATATATTGTACGAGTCCGCCCTTTAAAATAGCGTCTTGAATTTTAGATTGTAATACAGGAAGGTCGTCGGGGTGAACACCAAGAAAGCTGGTATCATTCTCAATTTCTTTTATATGTTCCTTCGAGTAACCCATGATTCCATAGAAAGCGGGATTATGAAACAGCGGCGATATTTTGCCGTTTTCAAATTTATATACGCATAATCCGCATGGAATACAGCTGAAAGTAGTCTGTAGTTCTTCTTTGACAGCCTTAGATTTGTTCTCTTCCTTTTTTCTCTCAGTAATATCTGTTATGTATTCGATATGGGCTTCTCTGCCGTCCCAATCAATAATTTTACCGCTAAGCTGATATATGCTCGAATCAATAGGTAGTTGGAATTCACGAACCAAAAATTTATCCCGGCTCATTTTGGACGTCTGACAGAATGAGCAGGGCTGAGTGAAACCGGCAGCCTCATAGCAGGTTCGTTCCTGACCGGTTGAGTTGCTCGCGAGAATGTCTCTGGCCTTTTCGTTTATGTACAGCAGTTCATAATTATCAATGGCCGACACATATATTGCTGTCGGAGAGTTATTAAGTATTGTAATTATTTGTTCTATAGCCGGAGAATTTTTATCGGACACAATATTCACCTCCTTGTATTTAATGTCGTAAAAATTGTAAAACAGTTTTATATTTCATATTTTAAAATTATTACAGATCCAGTTTATAGTACGTTAATATTATTTATCCTGTTCAAAAATAAAATCATAAAGCGTTTGATATAATTTGTCGGGTTCAATTGGTTTTGCTAAATGTGCATTCATACCGGCAGCTTTGCTTTTTTCGATATCATCGTCAAAAGCATTGGCGGTCATGGCTATTATCGGAATAGTTTTGGCGTCGCCGTTGCTTAAGTGGCGTATATTGCTGGCGGCGGTGAGACCGTCCATTATTGGCATGCGTATATCCATTAAGATTGCGTCATAATATCCGTTTTGAGATTTATTAAATATTTCTATAGCGCGCAGACCGTTTTCGGCGGTGTCGACAGAAAATCCTTTGGATTTAAGCAGCATAACAGCTACTTCAGTGTTTATCATATTATCTTCAACCAGTAAAATATGTTTTCCTGAAAAATCGTATTCCAAGGTTTTCGCCTGCTGTGATTTCTCTTCCTTTTCACCCATAGCTTTAGAAAAAGCAGAAATAAGAGACGATTTAAACATAGGCTTGCTCATAAGCATATTTACTCCGGCTAACTTTGCTTCATGCTCTATTGAAGCCCAGTCATAGGCGGTCATAATAATAATTGTAACGTCAGGGCCGACAATTTCTCTTATCTGCCGTGCAGTTTCGATACCGTTCAATTCCGGCATTTTCCAATCTATCAGTATCATGTCGAAATATTTTTTGTTATTGTAAAGCTCTTTCACTCGTTCAATAGCCTTTATGCCGCTGTCCACCCATTCGGCTTTAACTCCCATTTCTTTGAGGGTAACGACAGCGCTTTCACACACCGTCACATCATCATCTACAACCAGCGTCTTTAGATGCGAAAAGTTATATGTTATTTTCTTATGTTTATGATGAAGCAATTCCTCATCGCTGATACCCAATTTTACGTCAATTGTAAATTCTGTTCCTATATCTTTTATAGAGCGAACGGTTATGTTTCCGTCCATCATATCAACAATATTTTTAGAAATTGCCAATCCCAAACCGGTTCCGCCGTAAAGTGAGGTTGTTCCGGTATATTCCTGTGAAAACGGTTCGAATATATGAGGAATAAACTTATCGCTCATTCCTATACCGGTGTCATTTACAATAAATCTCAGAACTGCGTCGTTTTTTAATTTTCTGTGAACTGAAGCAGAAAAAGAAACCTTACCGTTCTCGCTTGTAAACTTTATAGCGTTGCTGAGAATATTTATTAATACCTGTTGAAGTTTCATAGCGTCGCCGATGTAATAGTCGTCCAGTATTGGATCAACTATACACTCGTATTCAACATTTTTGGCCGCTGCTTGAGAGTAGCATATCGAATTGATGCCGTTTAAGAATTCTTCTATAGGTATCTTCTCAGATTTTAAAAGCATTTTACCGCTTTCGATTCTGCTCATGTCAAGAATATCGTTTATAAGCGAGAGCAGAAAACGTGACGAGATACCAATTTTAGAAATACAGTCTGCCACCTGTTCATCGTTTCCGATAGCCTGTGCCGCAATAGTGCTCATACCTATTATTGCATTCATGGGTGTACGGATTTCATGACTCATCCTGGATAGAAAATCAGTTTTGGCGGCGTTCGCCTGTTCTGCAGCAACCAGAGCTGAGGCGAGTTCCTCCTTTTGATGTTTTTCTTTCTCCACAATATCTGTTACATCGGTGCGCGCCATACAAACCCGGCCCAGTTCCTTATTGATATAAAACACTTCCAGCCTTTTGGTTTGGAGCTTGCCATAAATGTTTTTCATTTCTATTATAAATGAATATGTTTTATTTGTTTTAAGTTGTTCTTTTATATAATCGAAATCAAGTTTTGTAAGGTATTCATTCGTAGATTTCTCATCCATAAATTTATCTGCTATGTTTCTGATTTCCTCTTGAAACTTACCGCTGGGAGGCAAAGTGTTTCCATCTTCTTTATTGAATGAAAGGAGTTTGTATTGGTTTTTATTTATGTCTATTTCTGTTATAATATCATAATCTATTTCTGCTATCATCCTGAGCAGTTGTTCCTGAAGCTTTTGCTCAGTAACGTCCAAAGTATAAAAAAATGCAATTATATTATCATTTTCGGGATTAACGCAGAAGCGAAAGCTTGTAGTTGACCAAAAAACTGAGTTATCATTTCCTTGACTGAGAAAGTCAAAATGATAGTTGCTTTTACCTAACGCAAAATTTTGAAGAACAGTTTCTCTGTTTAACGAAGTAAGAATTTTTTCTCCATACTCGGAGTCAACAGCGGACTTTGACAAATTCTCTATAATTTTATCGTAGGTATCTCCGACTTTGGCATGAACTAAGTTGAGTGTTGATGTATAGCTTTCCAAGATATTTTGGGTAACATTCAGACGCCCTTGAATTATACGGTCAGAGGGAGATTGTTCCGCAAAGTGTTTTAACTCGTTCTCATATAACTCCTTAACACGCTCCTGAAGACGTTTCTTTTCGGTTATATCTACAAAAACGCAATAGAAACAACTATCTTCATTTTCTTCTTTAAATAACTGAGCCTTAACAGATATCCATTTTACTGTTCCGCCCTTACATATAACTCGGTTTTCTTTGTCTATGGTGTTCCCGTTTCTAAGTTGTATACTGAGTTCATCAATAATTTTTTTCATGTCGTCAGGGTGCAGAATTGAAGCCATACAATTGCCCATTTCTAAAAACTCTTCCCTGGTATATCCTAAAAAGTCATATAATCCGTCATTTGCATCTATAATGGAGAGTTTCGAGTCAAACCGGCAGCGGAAGACGGCGCCCGGAATATTGTTATATATGTGCAGAATTTCATCTTGTGTTTTCTTTTGAGCGGTTATGTCTATACATACTGATATTATGCCGGGCTTTCCGCTCTCGGTAATAATAGTGCGGCTTAAATCGTGAACCCATATATATGAGCCGTCTTTTTTCTTCATGCGATATTCAACTTCATATTCATTATTTTCTTTAAGTTGTTTATCAATCTCTATTTTTATAGATTTCCTGTCGTCAGGATGCATGCAGTTGGTTATCAATCCGTTTATATCTGCTATAAAATCTCCTTCATTATCATATCCCAAATAGTCCAGCATTTGACGGTTTACAAAATAAAAGGGCAGCCCTTCTTCTAAATATCCGCCCATCATACCGCCCGCCAGAGAGTCGTTCAAAAGTTTATTCCTAATTTGGGCTGTATTTTTCATAACCAGCGTTTGAGGATAATGCTCTTGCTCCCGTTGGCTGCTGCTTGGCTCGGCGAAATGCAGATTGTTAATCAGCCAGCGGCCGTTTTCCTTAACTACCAAAAAAAAGGCTCTGAGATGCCATTCATATAGAGAGTTTTTTAGTATCATTTCGGCTGATGATTTATATACGTCATCAGAAATCTTTTGATCATGGATAAAGACAAGTTCATAATCAAAAGGTTCAGATATTTCCTCGATATCACGCTCAATATAATTTAGCATGTCGGTTTTTCCATTTTCATATTCACTTTGTCCCGTGCCGACAAAGGTGATGTCATCAGATAAATATTCTGCCGCGCTTTTCGCATCACGATTTTTAAACCAAGTAACGCAAAAATTGTTTAAATTTTCGTGAATTATATTTTTTTGCAACATTCGACTCTTCCCTTCAAGACGATTCTCAAATAATTATTTATATTTTACATTTTTTCGTAAAATAGTAAAAAAGCGATATCTTTGGATATCACTTCAGAGTGTAGACAAACCCCTAGATTTTTTCTAGAGGTTTTCTTATGAATAAATTTTTCTATTAAAATTTGTAATATTTTTTAATATTTCTATGAAATTATATAGAATTGATGATAATGAAAGAGTTTTTTTACCTACATTATCATTTTTAATTGCTATATTTTTCATATTTTGTGCAGCACAAATAAGCCATGTATAATGTTGATTTTTTTTAACACCTTTATACATAGCATATCTATATCCATGATTTTGTTTTGAGTCTGCAAAGCTTCTTTCTACATGTTCTTTTCTTTTTTGATAAAGTTCTTTTCCTTCTTTTGAAAGTCTATTTTCTCTAAAAATCTCATTCCATTCTTCATGAATATGTCTTCTTACTACTTTTGTTTTATCTGTATTTTCATATTTCTTATAACCATTTTTATCTATCAATCCTTTATATTCTAGAACTTCGCCAGTTTCTTTTTCATAATATATATCTAATTCTTTAACATACTCATATTTATTTTTTTCTTTTCTTGACTCGGAAGTACCATATCTTCTATATCCAAATACTCCAAATATATTGTTTTCTATAAAATATTTTTTTATATCTAAAGTTAAGTATCCTGAATCAACACCATATTTCTTTATATCAAACCCAAATTTATGTTTTATATATTTGGCCCTATCTATAAATGGAACCGAATCATGAACATTTCCTTTTGTAATATAAGAATCTACTATTATATTACATTTTTCATCTACTGTCCTATGATCTAAATACATAAATCCTTTCTCTTTATTATCTCTATGATAATATCCTGATTCTTTATCAGTCGTACTTACTTTGATATGTTTTTCCTCTATTTCGTCTTTATATTCAAATGGTTTTCTTCCTTGTTTTATTCTTTCTTCATTTATCTCTTCTTCTAGCCATTTACGTCTTTCTTTTATACTACTTACTATTTCATCATCATATTTATTTTTGTTAGCATTTGCCTTTTTATGGGTTGAATCTGTGTAAAATGTTGTTCCATCAACTAAATTATATTTTATTGCTTGATTTACTATTTCTACAAATATTTCTTCAAATATATCTGAATCTTTAAATCTTCTTTCATAATTTTTACTAAATGTTGAAAAGTGTGGTGTATCTTTTCCAAATGGTATTCCTAAGAACCATCTATATTCTGCATCTACTTTAATTTTTTTACATGTTTGTCTCATTGATTTTAATCCATCTAATGCTTGTATAAAAACTATTTTAAATAATACTACTGGATCTATGCTTGGTCTTCCATTATTATCACAATATAAATCTTTTACTTTATCATAAATAAAAGTGAAATCTATATATTTGTCTATCTTACGAAATAAACTGTCTTCAGGAACAATTTCTTCCATAGTAGTCGTTAAGATTTCACTTTGAATATTTCTATTTATTGTTATCATTTTATCACACTCCCGACAATATAATTATATCATTTTTTAACTAAAAAAGCGAGTATGATAACATTTGTCGAGAATGTTTAACTCGCTGAATTAATTATACAACATTTTTTCAAAAAAGAAAAGAGTATTGAACTTTGTCAACACTCTGAACATATAATAATTTATATGTTTATTTCATTAATTTTTTTGCTGTTCTAACCATTTGGTAAGAATATCCCATTTCATTGTCATACCAAGCAACTACTTTTACTAGTTGTTTTCCATCTACATCTAGAACGCAGGTTAGTTGTCCATCAACTAATGCTCCACAAGAAGACCCGATAATATCTGATGATACAACTGGATCATCTGTATAGTTTAGTGTTTCGTTAACGCTTTCTTTAAAAGCATTGTTAATTTCTTCTTCAGTAACATTAGTTTTTAGTTCTAGTGTTAAGTCAATCATTGAACCATCTGATACAGGGACACGCATTGCGCCTCCTTTTAATTTTCCTTTTAAAGATGGTATAACAGAGCCAATGGCTGAAGCTGCTCCTGTTGATGTTGGAACAATATTGGCAGCACAGGCTCTACCACGTCTTGATTCAATTCCTTTTTTGTGAGCGACATCTAGTGTCACTTGATCATTAGTATATGCATGAACTGTTGTCATAAATCCTTTTTCAATGCCAAAATTATCATCTAATACTTTTAAAACGGGCGCTAGACAATTAGTTGTACAAGATGCTGCAGAGATAATTTCTTCTTTTCCATCTAATATATTATCGTTGACGTTATAAACTATTGTTTTTATATCTCCTTTGGCTGGGGCACTGATAATTACTTTTTTTGCTCCAGCTTCTAAGTGAGCATTTGCTTTTTCTATTGTTGTAAATACTCCTGAACATTCTAGAACATAGTCTACTCCATCTTTTCCCCATGGAATATTTTTTGGTTCCATTTCATTATATACTTTTATTTCTTTTCCATTAACAATTAGTTTTCCTTCTTCTGAAGAAATTTCTCCTTCAAATTTACCATGTACTGTATCGTATTTAACCATATAAGCCATGTAATCAGCTGCAATAAATGGATCATTGATTGCTACAACTTCTACATCCTTTCTTGATAATGCTGCTTGGAATGCAAGGTTTCCTATTCTTCCAAATCCGTTAATTCCTATTCTTATTGACATATAAAATTCCTCCTTCTTAGTGTTAAAAAAAACACATATATATTTAGTATTACCTAAACACCATCATTTTATATCAAAATATTATACATTTCAAGTATTCTAACCACATTTTCAATTATTTATTAAAAAAATACTCTATACAATGTATAGAGTATTAGCTATATAAATTCTTAATTATTTTATTACTTTTATTTTTATAATTTAATAAAATTCTATAGTGTTATATTATCTGTAATTTCTATTTTTTTAAATACGAAATTTTTAACGTCTGATCCTGTTATATTATAAAATAAAAAGTCATGTACATCTTGTCCTGTAATTTCTTGATTCCAGAAATTACTTATATCATTAAACGCCTTTTCTTGTTTTGGTGTTAATGTTATTTCAACATTTTGGCATAAAAAACCTCTTATTTTAGACCAAACACTTACCTCTGAAGGTAAATTATTAATACCGTTTCCCATATATTACTTCCTCCTTTGTAGTTTCAGCTTGTCTTTTATCAATATATTTATACTACAATTATTTATAATTATCAAGTTATTTTTATAACTTATTTTTTTCTAAGTATATTTTTTAC
>OLPA01001509.1_pt1 | contig 19078 bp, 15 predicted proteins | sample 1672811 | NCBI WGS metagenome assembly OLPA01 (sample SAMEA3136726, study PRJEB25190) | human gut metagenome | biome: human gut; feature: human-associated habitat; material: faeces | place: Austria | collected 2013
AGTCACAGAGATGGGTGGCGGAAAGCATTTAAGACTTTCATTAAGTCGAGGTCGAGCAAGAATAAGTGTATTGAAGTTTTCTACAACTCTTAATGAGTTTTACTATAAAGAGGGCGATATAATAGATGTTGCTGTTACTCTTGATGAAAATGTTTATATGGGTAGGGAAAATGTTTCAATTATTGCTCGTGAAATAAAGCTTTCTGAAAATGACAATAAGGCTTTACTTCTTGAGCAGAGAAGCTATGAAGCTTTTCTTAGAGGTGAAACTCTTGATAAACAATTTCTTGCAGAAAATATCCCTACAAGAGAAGAATTTGCTGTTGTTTATAGATATATAAGAGCATCTAAGGATAATGCCTATTTACCAGAAATTTTGATGCACAGACTTAATATGAAAATAAGCCTTTTTAAACTGCTGTTAATTCTTGATATTATGAAAGAATTATATCTCACAACAATGAACTCTGATGGCGGAGTTTATTATATAAAAATAAATGATGTCAGCGGTAAGGTGGACACCGCCGAGTGGACGGGGCTGGCAATGTACCTCGTACTGATCGGCTATTTCGCATGGCACACGCTCCGGGCAAAAAAAGAGGAATAAACCATAAACAGATATTGTCATGGATTTAAAAGAAAGATTCCTGAAATACGTCTCCTACGACACCCAGTCGTCGGAGGAGAGCACGACGTTCCCTTCGACCGAAAAACAGAAAGTCCTGCTGGCCGCCCTGCGCGACGAAATGGAGGCATTGGGCATGACCGAGGTCTCGATGGATCAGTACGGTTACGTGATGGGCACCGTCCCTGCGACGCCGGGTTGCGAGAATGCCCCGGTGATCGGGTTCATCGCCCATGTGGACACCTCGCCCGACATGAGCGGCAAGGATGTCAAACCCCACGTCATCGAGGAGTACGACGGCTGCGACATCGCACTGAACGGCCAGCTGACGATGCGGGTCACGGATTTCCCCGAGCTGGAGTTCTTCAAGGGGCACACGCTGATCCATACCGACGGCACGACGCTGCTGGGTGCCGACGACAAGGCGGGCGTGGCGGAAATCATGACCGCCGCCGAGTACCTGCTCGCACACCCCGAGATCAAACACGGCAAGATACGTATCGGCTTCACGCCCGACGAGGAGGTGGGCCGCGGGGTCGATTTCTTCGACGTCAGGGCCTTCGGCGCCGACTTCGCCTACACGGTCGACGGCGGCATGGAGGGTGAGCTGGAATACGAGAACTTCAACGCCGCAAGCGCCAAAATCGACATTCAGGGACGCAACGTCCACCCGGGATACGCCAAGAACAAGATGGTCAATGCGCTCGACGTGGCGTGCGAACTGCAAGGGCTGCTGCCGGCCGCCGAACGTCCGCAGTACACCGAAGGATACGAAGGGTTCTACCACTGCGTAGGGCTGAACGGCACGGTCGAGAAAGCCTCGGTCAGCTATATCATCCGCGACCACGATGCGGAGAAATTCGAGCAGAAAAAGGTATTCATGTGGGCCTGCGTCGACCTTTTGAAGAAGAAATACGGCGACGGGGTGCTGACCCTGACGCTCAAAGACCAGTATTTCAACATGCGCAAGATGGTCGAACCGCACCCGCAGGTGATCGACAAGGCGCTCAAAGCCATGGAAATGGCCGGCGTGAACCCGATCGTACGCCCCATACGCGGCGGTACGGACGGCGCACGCCTGTCGTTCATGGGGCTGCCCTGCCCCAACCTCTTCACGGGAGGCATGAACTTCCACGGCAAATTCGAATATTGCTCGCTCACCACGATGCACAAGACAGAGCAGGTGATCCTGAACCTGGCGCAGTTGTGGGCGGAATAACATAACGTATATATGGATAGCTTCGGTTTTCTGAAAGTGGCGGCGGCCGTGCCGCACGTACGGGTCGGCGACTGCGATTTCAATGCGGAGCGCATGGCCGCTATGGCCGACGAAGCGGCACAGCGGGGCGTGGAGATCGTCGCGTTCCCCGAGTTGGCCCTGACGGCCTACACCTGCGGCGACCTGCTGCTGCAACCCGCACTGCTCGACGCGGCCGACGAGGCGTTAGCAAGGCTGGTACGCGACACGCGCAAGTTGCCGCTGACGATGATCGCGGGGGCACCGCTGCGCCACGCTCAGACGCTCTACAACTGCGCCGTGGTCTTCACGCAGGGGCGCATACTGGGCGTCGTCCCCAAAACCTATATCCCCGACTATACGGAATTCTACGAGAACCGCTGGTTCGCATCGGGCGCAGGCATCTCCGAAGAGACGATCCCCGTCGCGGGGCAGGCTGCGGATTTCGGCGCAGGCCTCACGTTCGAGGTCAACGGCACGGAGTTCGGCGTGGAGCTGTGCGAAGACCTCTGGACGGCAGTGCCGCCCTCGTCGCACATGGCACTCAGCGGCGCGAAGGTGATCTTCAACCTCTCGGCATCGCCCGAGGCCGTCGGCAAGCACGCCTACCTGCGGCAGCTCGTAGCGCAACAGTCGGCACGCACGATAGGGGGTTATGTCTACTGCTCGGCCGGCTTCGGCGAATCATCGACTGACCTGGTATTCGCCGGGAACGGCATCATCGCCGAAAACGGAAAGATCCTGCGCGAAGCGAAGCGTTTCGTGCTCGAAGAGCAGTTGGTGGTGGCCGACCTCGACATCGAGCGGCTGGAATTCGAACGCCTCAGGAACACCTCGTTCCGCGTGAATGAAGGCGCGGCGGAGAACACCGTGATCGAAATGGAAATCCCCGAAGGGCTGCGCGCGGCGGCGCTCGACCGCGAAATCGACCCGATGCCGTTCGTGCCGCAGGACGAAGCGCACCGCAGCCAGCGCTGCGAGGAGATCTTCCAGATACAGTCGCACGGGCTGGCCAAGCGGCTGGTACACACGCGCTGCGAGAAGGCCGTGGTCGGCATCTCGGGCGGGCTCGACTCGACGCTGGCGCTGCTCGTGGCGGTACGCACGTTCGACAAGCTGCAACTCGACCGCACGGGAATCATCGGCATCACGATGCCCGGGTTCGGCACCACGGATCGCACTTACAACAATGCGCTGGAACTGATGCGCAGCCTGGGCGTCACCGTGCGCGAAATCCCGATCCGCGACGCCTGCCTGCAACACTTCAGGGACATCGGGCTCGACCCCGAAGACCGCTCGGCGGCCTACGAGAACAGCCAGGCACGCGAACGCACGCAGATACTGATGGACGTCGCCAACATGGAGGGCGGGCTGGTAGTCGGCACGGGCGACCTGAGCGAACTGGCCCTGGGATGGGCGACTTACAACGGCGACCAGATGTCGATGTACGGCGTGAACGCCTCGGTGCCCAAGACGCTGGTGCGCCATCTGGTAAAATGGGTGGCCGACACCGAATCGGATGCGGGGGCCCGCGCCACGCTGCTCGACATCATCGACACGCCGGTCAGCCCGGAATTGCTGCCGGCGGACAAGGACGGCAGGATCAGCCAGAAGACCGAAGACCTGGTAGGCCCTTACGAACTGCACGATTTCTTCCTCTACAACTTCATCCGCGGAGGTTACCGCCCGGCAAAGATCCTGTTCCTGGCCGAACAGGCATTCCGCGGCAGCTACGACCACGCTACGATCCGGAAATGGCTGGAGGTATTCTTCCGCCGCTTCTTCTCGCAGCAGTTCAAGCGCTCGGCAATGCCCGACGGCCCGAAGGTCGGTTCGGTGGCCCTGTCGCCCCGGGGCGACTGGCGTATGCCTTCGGACGCCTCGGCAGCCGTATGGCTCAAGGAGCTCGAAACACTGTAACCCGTAAATACGAATAAATAAAAATGAAGAAAACCCTTTTGTCCATCGCCGCGGCACTGCTGCTCGCAGGCGGCGCCGCATCGGCACAGGACTGGCAGGAAGCACTGAAAAAGGCCGCGACGGAGGCCGCAGACAAGGCGACAGGCGGCAAACTGACCCAATATGCGCTGGTCGGGACATGGAACTACTCCGCTCCGGGCGTGAAATTCGAAGGCAACGACCTGCTGAGCCAGCTCGGGGGATCGGCGCTCGAAGGTACCGTCAAAAGCCAGCTCGACAAGGTCTACCAAACGGTGGGCATCAAGCCCGGCGCAGGTTCGGTCACGTTCGGCAAAGACGGCGCATTCAGTACCCAAATGGGCAATTACAAATTGTCGGGCACCTATACGTTCGACCCTTCGACCCATGTGGCCGCGATGAAATTCGCCAAGGAGAAGCTCGGCAAGGAAAAGCTCGACCTGGGCGAGGTTCCGGGGCACGTCTACCTCAGCGGGACGAAGATGGTACTGGTCTTCCCGGTCAGCAAGCTCATCGAGATCATCAAATCATACGGCAGCAAAATCTCGTCGATGGAGACCATCGTCGCCCTGCTCGAACAGTACAAGAACGTATACATCGGATTCGAATTCAGCAAGGAAACGGGAGAAAATGCGAAATAGTTGAAAAAAATTCATAATTTTTTCAAAATGACAGATTCACGGCGGATCTGTCATTTTTTATTACGGATATTTACCGATCGCTCCCCGCACTTCCCCGGACAGTAAGCAGATGGGGTGCAGAAGTCGCAAACGGCATAAGTAAAATATTTTAGCAATTTCTTAAAGAACTTGCAAAACTCGAACAGATACATTATTTTTACCACCGAACAGATTCCACAAACCCTTAAACACAGATTGACTATGAACGAGCAAGCACATCAGTACGTCGAAGATTTCATGGCGCAACTAATCCTCCGCAATCCCAATGAGCCGGAATTCCACCAGGCCGTCCGCGAGGTTGCCGAATCGCTGGCTCCTCACATCGTGGCGAGCCCCGTATTGCAGAAAATGAAAGTTCTGGAACGCATCGCGGAACCCGAGCGCGTCATCATTTTCCGTGTGCCCTGGCTCAACGACAAAGGCGAGATCGAGATCAACCGCGGCTACCGCGTGCAGATGAACAGCGCCATCGGCCCCTACAAGGGCGGCATCCGCTTCCACCCTTCGGTCAACCTGTCGATCCTGAAGTTCCTCGCCTTCGAACAGACCTTCAAGAACAGCCTCACGACGCTGCCGATGGGCGGCGGCAAGGGCGGTTCGGATTTCAACCCCAAGGGGCGCTCGGACAACGAGGTGATGAAATTCTGCCAGTCGTTCATGACCGAATTGCAGCGCCACATCGGACAGGACACCGACGTCCCGGCAGGCGACATCGGCGTCGGCGGCCGTGAAATCGGCTTCATGTTCGGACAGTACAAGCGCCTGCGCGACGAATTCACGGGAACGCTCACCGGCAAGGGACGCGACTGGGGCGGCAGCCCGCTGCGCCCCGAAGCGACGGGCTACGGCACCTGCTACTTCGCACAGGAGATGCTCGCCACGCGCAAGGAGTCGTTCAAAGGCAAGACCGTCTGCATCTCGGGATCGGGCAACGTGGCACAGTATGCCTGCCAGAAGGCGACGCAACTCGGTGCGAAGGTCGTGACGCTCTCCGATTCGTCGGGTTACATCCACGACCCCGAAGGCATCGACGAGGCAAAACTGGAATATGTAATGGAATTGAAAAATATCTTCCGCGGACGTATCAAGGAGTACGCCGACCGCTATCCGTCGGCCAAGTACTACCCCGGCGAGCGCCCGTGGGGCGTGAAGTGCGACATCGCCATGCCGTGCGCCACGCAGAACGAGCTGAACGGAGACCAGGCTCAGGCGCTCGTGGACAACGGCTGCATCTGCGTAGCCGAAGGGGCGAACATGCCCTCGACCCCCGATGCCATCCGCATCTTCCAGCAGCACAAGCTGCTCTTCGCCCCGGGCAAGGCTGCCAATGCCGGTGGCGTTGCGACCTCGGGGCTCGAAATGACGCAGAACTCGATGCGTATCACCTGGTCGCCCGAAGAGGTCGACGCAAAACTCCGCTCGATCATGGTGAACATCCACTCGGTATGCGTGCAGTACGGCACCCAGCCCGACGGCTACATCAACTACGTAGTCGGAGCCAACATCGGAGGCTTCATGAAGGTCGCCAACGCCATGCTGGCGCAGGGTTGCGTATAACCGGCAGCCAAGTATTAAGTATGGGAAATCCCGGGCTTCCGTAACAGAAGCCCGGGATTTTTTATTGTCCGTGCGCGAATTATCCGTGTGCGAAGAGTATCGTGCCGAGGGGGGGGGTGCGGAGGAGGGATTCGTGCGGAGACCCGCACCGGAAGCATATCCGGCCCGAAAACGGATTACAGGAACAGCACAGCCAGCGTCGCGACGGCAAAGCCGCCACAGAAACCCGCAAGCACCTGTTGTCCGTTATGGCAGCCGAGGTAAAGGCGTGCAGAAGCCAGCGCGCCCGCACAGAGGATGGCCACCATCAGCGGCACCATCATGTTGCCTACGCCCGCAACGTTCATCACCACCAGCAGTGCCACGGCAGCGCCCATGGCCGTAAGGTGCAGGCTGATCTTCCAGTAGAACGACACGACGAGGCAGAGCACTTCGCAGCACGCCGCGGCGATCATGAACTTGCGCAGGAAGATCGCCGACGGGATCTTGGCGATGGTGATGGCGCAAAGCACGTAGCAGACCGCCCCGACCAGCAGCGGCAGCAGCCGCTCGCGCCGGTTGTCCACCTTAAAGTCGGAAATACGGCCCAGCGAGCGCAGCACGCCCAACGCCAGCAGGGGGATGATCATCGCATAGAGCACGACGACCCACAGCAGGTAGAACTTCACATTGGCGGGATAATGCGCGAAAACGGTGAGCGTCAGCAACACGACGATCAGGTAGAGGGGCAGCAGGAACGGGTGCAGCACCCACGATATTCCGTTCGAAAGTTTCTTATACATCATTCAAATTTATCACGGCCTCCCGCCCCGCAGCTGTCCGGCAATTGTCCATCCGGCGGGAAGGCATATTTCCGGCAGTACGGCCGCCCGGTAAAAGGGCGTACGCGAAGCCGCCGGGTCGAAATTTCGCTATATCTGTTTGCGGAGCCGGGCGACGGGAATGCCCAGCATCTCGCGGTATTTGGCCACCGTGCGCCGGGCGATGCGGTAACCCTTGCCGTTGAGGATGTCCATCAGCGTCTCGTCCGTCAGCGGATGGCGCTTATCCTCGTCGTCGATACACTCCTGCAGGATATTCTTGATCTCGTAACTCGACACTTCCTCGCCGCTGTCGGTCTGCATCGCCTCCGAGAAGAGCGACTTCAGCAGGATGATGCCGAACTGCGTCTGCACGTACTTGCTGTTCACCACGCGCGAGATGGTCGACACATCCAGCCCCGTGCGGTCGGCGATGTCCTTGAGGATCATCGGCCGCAGTTTCGACTTGTCGCCGTCCTTGAAATATTCCTGCTGGTAGTCCAGAATGGTCTGCATCGTACGCATAAGCGTATCGTGGCGCTGCTTGATGGCCGAAATGAACCACTTGGCCGAGTCGATCTTGTTCTTCACGAACTGGATCGCCTCCTTGTCCTTCTCGCGGACAAGGCCGTCGGCACCTACCATTTCGCGGATCATGTCCATATAGCGGCGGTTGACGCGCACCTCGGGGACATTATACGAATTGAGCGACAGCTGGAAATGCCCGTCCTGATAGTCGAGGATGAAGTCGGGGATGATGTAGGGCGTCGTGTCGGTTCCGCCCTCGGCATAGAGGTTGCCGGGCTTGGGCGACAGGTGCCTGATCTCGGCGATGGCCTCGCGGAAATCGTCCTCGGAAACCTGCAGGCGCGACATCAGTTTTTCGTAATGCTTCTTGACGAACTCGTCGAAATAGGCAGTCAGTATCTTGCGCGCCAGCCGGCGGGGCCGCGAATTGACGGGTATCTGCGCCATTTGCAGCAACAGGCACTCCTGGAGATTGCGGGCGCCGATGCCGGCGGGTTCCAGTTCATGGATGATGCCGAGCAGTTTCTCCAGCTCCTCGGCCGAGGTCTCGATCCCGACCGTGAAGGCGATGTCGTCGGCCACGGACTCCAGGTCGCGGCGCAGGTAACCGTCCTCGTCGATGCTCCCGACCAGGTATACGGCCAGTTTCATCTCGCGCTCGGAAAGGTTGCGGAACCCCAGTTGTTCGATCAGGTACTCCTGCAACGAACGGCCCTCGGTCAGGAATACCGGGCGCTGCTTGTCGTCCTTCGAGTAGTTATTGATACGGCTTTTATAGGAAGGGGTGTCGTCTTCACGCAAATATTCGTCGACCGAAATCTGCTGGGGCTGTTCCTCGTCCTCGGCAGCACGATCCTCTTCCTCCAGCACGATATTGTCTTCGATCTCCTGTTTGATACGCTGTTCGAGCTGCACGGTGGGCAGCTCCAGCAACTTGATCATCTGAATCTGCTGGGGCGAGAGCTTCTGCTGAAGCGACAGTACCTGTTTCTGATTAATAGCCATACTTTTTCCAAATTAAGAATTAAAGGATTCTGAATTTGGTTTCTTCTTCGGGGTTAATATACAACACAAACGGCCGCAACCGGAAAATCGTATGGGGAAGCGCGATTCCGAGGCTTGCGCCGCACGGCCCGGACAGGTAAATATCCGGGTTATGCGCCGGTACGAAACAGCCTTCCCGGGCGGTTAAAATTCGGCGTTCTTCGGCGTGCGCGGGAAAGGCTGCACGTCACGGATGTTGGTCATGCCCGTCACGAAAAGCAGCAACCGGTCGAAGCCCAGGCCGAAGCCCGAGTGCGGGGCCGAACCCCAGCGGCGGGTATCGAGATACCACCAGAGTTCCCGTTCGTTCATACCGAGCTCCCGCACCCTTGCACGAAGCTTGCCATAATCGGCCTCGCGCTCCGAACCGCCGATGATTTCGCCGATTCCGGGGAATAATACGTCCATGGCGCGTACCGTCTTGCCGTCGTCGTTCTGCTTCATGTAGAAGGCCTTGATATCCTTGGGGTAGTTGATCAGGATAACCGGACGCTTGAAATGCTCCTCCACGAGGTAACGCTCATGCTCGGACTGCAGGTCGCACCCCCAGTCGCAGGGGAATTCGAACTTGCGGCCCGAAGCCTTCAGGATCTCGACGCCTTCGGTGTAATCGAGGCGCTTGAAATCGTTGTGCAGCACGAAGTTCAGACGTTCCAGCAACCCCTTGTCCCACATCTTGTTCATGAACTCGAGGTCTTCGGCACAGTTGTCCAGCGCATATTGGATCAGGTACTTGAGGAAATCCTCGGCCAGTTCCATGTTGTCCTCCAGTTCGTAGAAGGCAGCCTCGGGCTCGATCATCCAGAACTCCGACGCATGGCGCGGGGTGTTCGAGTTCTCGGCGCGGAACGTGGGGCCGAACGTATAGATACGTCCCAGCGAGAGGGCTCCCAGTTCGCCTTCGAGCTGGCCCGAGACGGTCAGGTTGCACGACTTGCCGAAGAAGTCCTGCGCATAGTCGACCTTGCCCTCATCGGTCTTGGGGACATCGTTCAGGTCGAGGGTCGTCACCTGGAACATGGCGCCTGCGCCCTCGCAGTCCGAAGCCGTGATGAGCGGCGTATGGAAATAATAGAAGCCCTGTTTGTTGAAATACTCGTGGATGGCATACGCCATGGCGTGGCGGATGCGCAACACGGCACCGAAGGTATTGGTTCGCGGACGCAGGTAGGCAATTTCGCGCAGGAACTCCAGCGAGTGCCCCTTCTTCTGGAGGGGATAGGTTTCGGGGTCGGCCGTGCCGTACACCTCGATCTTCGCGGCCTGCACCTCGACCCGCTGCCCCGACCCGAGCGATTCGACGAGCCGTCCGTCGACGCGGATGCAGGCGCCCGTGGTAATCGGCTTGAGCTGCTCCTCGTCGAATTTCGAAAGGTCGACGACCACCTGTATGTTCGCAACGCACGATCCGTCGTTCAGGGCGATGAACGCCACGTTCTTGTTTCCGCGCTTGGTGCGCACCCATCCCTTGACGACAATGTCGGTGTCCACGACGCCCGACTTCAGAATTTCTACGATTCTCTGCGTTTTCATATGATCAATTTTATCTATGCCTTTAACGGCTCTTTTTCCATCTTACAAAGATACCCATTATTTGCGATTTGGCAAAAAAAAAGTACCTTTGCCTAACCTATATTAAGAACACACGCATGAAACGTACGATACTGCTGACGGCGGCCATCCTCTGCGCCGCAGGCGCCCGGGCGCAGGAGGCATACGACCTGCTGATCCCCGAACCCGAAACCCCGGTAGCGCTCCGCCCCGTCGAAGGGGGCCGCATTTACCGCACGGAGGTCATTCCCTACGACAAGCGCCATGACGCCGATGCCCGCAACTTAGCGGGCGCCGACGCATATATGGCCTACACGCCCGAACCGTTCGCCGCATCGGGCGACGCGGTTGCCGTCGGGCAGGTGGTCGAAATACCCTACGTGTGGACGGACGGGGTCGTCTACCTGCATCTGGAAAACATAGGCACGGCCTACACCCTCACGGTCAACGACAGCAAGGTGGCCGAAGTCGAAGACCCTTCGACGCCCGCCGAATTCGCATTGACGCCCTACATCCGCGAAGGCAAGAACGCCATCGCGCTGACGCTGCGCCGCAGTGCCGCCGACCGGATCAACGCCGTCCCCGCCTCGCGCAAGGCTTTCGAGAACTGTTACCTTTACACGCAGACCAAACGTTCGATCCGCGATTTCGAGATCGCGCTCGTGCCCGACTCGACACGCAAATTCGGCGTGCTGGAGCTGGCGATCGTCGCGCAGAACGGTTTCAACTACGACGAACCCGTGACCGTAGGCTACGACATCTACTCGCCGCAGGGCAAGCTGCTCGAGTTCAACATGCAGGAGGTCACGATTCCCGGACGTTCGACCGACACCGTGCGCTTCACGCCCTTCATCTACGGCACCAACGCCAACAAGTGGGAGCCGGGCGCCAAGAACCCGCCGCTCTACAAGGTGATGCTCTTCACGCGCCGCGACGGGGCTTACCGCGAATACATGCCGCTGAAGATCGGCTTCGGCAAGACGGAGCTCGTCGACGGGCGCCTCACGCGCTTCGACAAGGAGCTGAAACTGGTCAAGGCCGGGTACAACGCCGCTGCCGACCGCAAGACGACCCTCGCGGAGCTGAAAGCGCTCAAGGCCAAGGGCAATAATACGATATGCCCCGACTATCCGCAGCCGGGGTGGTTCTATGACCTGTGCGACGAGCTGGGGCTTTACGTCATCGACTGCGCCAACATCAACGCACCCGAAAAGCGTGACGACCGGAAGGTCGGCGGCACGCCGTCGAACGACCCGTCGCTGGCGGACGAATACCTCGAACGCGTGAAGGCGATGTACTACCGTTCGCGCAACCATTCGTGCGTCATCGCATTCGCGCTGGGCGGCGAATCGGGCAACGGATACAACATGTACAAAGCCTATGAGTGGCTCAAGTCGGTGGAGAAGTCGCGCCCGGTGATCTGTGCGGATGCCGACGGCGAGTGGAATTCGGATTTGTAGGCAATGACCGTCGAACTGATCGTCATAGGTAAAACCGATTCGAAGGAGATCGCAGCGCTGGTCGAGATGTACGCCCGGCGTGTGAATTTTTACTGCAAGTTCGCGGTCACGGCCCTGCCCGACGTCCGAAACACCAGGAACCTCACGGTAAAACAACAGCGTACGGCCGAAGGCGAGGCCATCCTGCGCCAGACAACGGACGGCGACTACGTCGTACTGCTCGACGAGCGGGGCGAGGAGATGCGCTCGGTGGAATTCGCCTACTGGCTTCAGAAACGGATGAACAGCGGCGTGAAACGCCTGGTACTGGTGATCGGCGGCCCCTACGGATTCTCGGACGAGGTTTACAGGCGCGCCGATGCGAAACTGTCGCTCTCGCGCATGACCTTCTCGCACCAGATCGTGCGGGCGATCTTCGCCGAACAGATATACCGGGCCTTCACCATCCTCAACAACGAACCCTACCACCACGAATAGAACGATGCAGCAGCGCCCCGCCATAGCCGTCGTAGCCCCCAACGTCCTGATGGGCGTCGGGCTGAAAGCCATCCTGGAAAAGATCATCCCGATGGCCGACGTGGAGCTTTTCGGCGATTTCGAAACATTCGCGCAGGCAACCCCGGAACGGTTCTTCCACTTCTTCGTCGCGGCACAGCTGTTCGTCACGCACAGTTCGTATTTCCGCCCGCTGCGCCACAAGACGATCCTGCTTTGCAACGGGCAGCCGCAGCCGGCCTATGCGGACATGCACAGAATCGACGTCTGCACCAGCGAAGAGACCGTCGTACGCGATATCCTGCGTATGCACCACGGGGCGCACCACCACGAGCACGACATCGCAGGCGCCGCTCACCCCGCAATCGCACAGCTCTCGGGACGCGAAGCCGAGGTACTGGCCCTCATCGCCCGGGGCTATATGAACAAGGAGATCGCCGACCGCCTGCAAATCGGGCTGACGACGGTCATCTCCCACCGCCGCAACATCATGGAAAAGCTGGGCATTCGCTCGGTGGCCGGGCTGGCAATCTACGCCATGACGGCCGGATATGTCGCGGGCGACGAACTCTGAGCGCCTCCTCACAAATTAGGATTGCAGCTTCCGAAATAATTCCGTTACTTTGCAGTTGAATTAAACGTCTTATCGTGCACCGCAAACAACTGTTCATAGCACTCCTGCTGCTGCCGCTCCTGTCGGCTGCCGCGGGGAGGCATTCGTCTGCGCCACTCCCGGCAGCGGAAACCGCGGCGGTACGTGCGGCTGCCCAAGGACAGGCGGAAACGGAAGTACAGGCCGGGGCGGCAGAGCAGGCGACAACCGCAGGACAGGCCGTAAACGGAGGCTCCGCGGGAATCGGGGGACAAGCAGGAAACGCAGGGCAGGCCACGTTCGGGAAATACCCGGCGACCGAAGACAATTCGACAGCCGAAGCGACCACAGACGCGGGCGAGGCCGACCCCGCGGGCGTCGACACGGTGATCGTGGTGGACAAGGTACAGGTAACGGCCATCAAACAGGGCATGGTGCTGCGCTCGCAGCCCGTGGCGGCAGCCATCGTCGGCAGCCGCGCCATCGAACGGGGGCATGTCGACGCCCTGAAAAACCTCTCGCAGAACGTCCCCAACTTCTACGTCCCCGACTACGGGTCGCGCATGACCTCGTCGATCTACGTCCGCGGGCTCGGGGCACGGATCGACCAGCCGGTCATGGGGCTCAACATCGACAACGTTCCGGTGCTGAACAAGGACAATTACGACATGGAACTGGCCGACGCAGAGCGCATCGAAGTGCTGCGGGGCCCGCAGTCGACGCTCTACGGGCGCAACACGATGGGCGGCGTCATCAACGTATACACGCTCTCGCCGCTCGCATACGAGGGTGTCCGCCTGAGCGCCGAATACGGCAGCGGCGACAGCTACCGGTTCAGGGCTTCGTCCTATTACAGGATAAACCCCGACCTGGGCATGGCCGTGACGGGCTATTACACGCATACGGGCGGATTCTTCGAGAACCTCGCAACGGGCGAAAAATGCGACTGGGAGCGGATGGGCGGCGGACGCTGGAAGGCGCAGTGGCGCAACCGTGCGGGATTGCGGATCGACAATACGCTTTCCTTCTCGGTGCTCGAACAGGGCGGGTATCCCTATGCCTACGTCGGCGAGGAGATCGTGCACGACGGGCAGACGGTCATCCGCCCGGGCGAGATACGCTACAACGACCCGTGCTCCTACCGCCGCACGACCCTCAGCGACGGGCTCACGGTGCGCTACGACGCCGGCAGTTTCTCGGTGGCCTCGATCACCAGCTACCAGTATTCCGACGACGAGATGATCCTCGACCAGGATTTCCTGCCCCTTTCGTATTTCACGCTCAAACAGGCGCGTACGGAACACACTCTCACCGAGGACATTGTATTCCGCTCGCACGAACGGGGGGCGTACCGCTGGCTGCTGGGCGCATTCGGATTCTACCGCCACGGCGTGATGAACGCCCCGGTGCATTTCAAGCAGACCGGCATCGAGGAGCTGATACTCAGCAACGCCAACGAACACGACCCGCAATACACCTACGACGCATGGGACAACGACGAGTTGCTGCTGGGCAGCCGCTTCCGCAACCCCTCGGCAGGCGGAGCGCTCTACCACGAATCGAACTACACGGCCGGACGCTGGCGCTTCACCGCGGGCCTGCGCTTCGACTACGAGCACACCCGCCTGCGCTACCGCAGCTCCACGCAGACCGGCTACACGGCGACCGACCGCGTGAGCGGCACGACGGGGCACTACCCCCTGTCGATCGACATCCGCAATACGCTCAAGCGGAATTTCACCGAAGTACTGCCGAAATTCTCGGTGCTCTATGCCTTCGACGAGATACACAACCTCTACGTTTCGGTGGCCAAAGGGTACAAGGCCGGCGGGTTCAACACGCAGATGTTCTCCGACGTGCTCCAGCAGAAGATGATGAACGAAATGGGGTTCGGGACGGTCTACGACGCGGATAAAGTCGTGAGCTACGAACCCGAATACAGTTGGAACTACGAATTGGGCGGGCACTTTTCCTGCATGGAAGGCGCCGTGCGGGGCGATTTCGCGCTCTTCTACATCGACTGCCGTGATCAGCAGCTCACAATCTTCCCCGAAGGGACGACCACCGGGCGCATGATGACCAATGCCGGACGCACGCGCAGCTTCGGCGGCGAGTTGTCGCTGCAGGTATCGCCGTGGCAGAACCTCGACATCAATGCGGCCTACGGATACACAAATGCCAGGTTTGTCCGTTATAACGACGGGAAAACCGATTACAAGGGCAACTACCTGCCCTACGCGCCGCAGCATACGCTGGCCGCAACCGGGGCGTGGACGATCCCCACGGGTGTGCCGTGGCTCGGGAACATCGTCCTGCAGGCCGGTGTCCGTTGCGCGGGGCGCATCTGGTGGAACGAGGAGAATTCGCTCTCGCAGCCCTTTTACGCGCTGACCGAAGCCTCCCTGCGTTTCGAACAGAAACACTATTCGGTCGACATATGGGGGCGCAACCTCGCGGACGCGGGTTACAACGTATTTTATTTCAAGTCCATCGGCAACGAATTCGTACAGCGCGGACGCCCCAGGACATTCGGCATAACACTGAATATTAACTTATAACGACAATAGCACAATGAAAAAACTCCTTATCCTGCTCGCCCTCGCGGCCTGTGCGGCATGCAACACCGAAGACGACAACGACAACCGGCAAAAGGCCACTTTCGGGGGTACGCTCACCATTACCAGCAATCAGACCCCGTCGGCGACACCCTTTGTGACAAACAACATAAGTTTCGAACTTACGGAAGACAACAGCGGCCTGTTCAAGCTCACGATGTACAACGTGCGTTTCGCGCAGTCCATGCCGATGTCACTCAATATCGTTATCCCCGAACTGAAATACGAGGACTCGGACAACGACGGCATCTACGAACTGACGAGCACGGCCGATCCGATCATCCCCTACATCGGCGGCAAACCGTATTACGACCCGCAAACCGGCAAGGGATTCGCAATCCCGATGTTCACCGGCAGGCTCGCCAACGGCAGCCTGGAGGTGATCTTCACCTGCCGCAACGCGCAGATTCCCGTGGGCGACGAGACGCTCGACCACAAAGCCGTGTACAAGGGAACGATTCTTTTGTAACTTTGCATCGAAAACCGTAACGATATGAAGGCAGAATACAAACCATTCGTAGACGCTCTTATCGAGCTTTGCATCAAAGAGGACATCGGCGACGGCGACCACACGTCGCTCTCGTGCATCCCCTCCGACGAACATGGCCGCATGCGCCTGCTGTGCAAGCAGGAGGGAATCATCGCCGGCATTGAGATCGCGCAGGTCGTTTTCCATCGCCTCGACCCCGACATGGAATTCGAGCAGGTACTCCGCGACGGCGACCGCGTAAAGCCCGGCGACGTGGCGTTCTACGTTTCGGGACGCCTGCGCTCGCTGCTGCAGGCCGAACGCATCATCCTCAACATCATGCAGCGCATGAGCGGCGTGGCTACGCAGACCGCCGTTTACGTCGACCGCCTCGCAGGGCTGCACACCAGGGTGCTCGACACGCGCAAGACCACACCCGGCATGCGCGTGCTGGACAAGATGGCCGTGAAGATCGGCGGCGGCGAGAACCACCGCATGGGGCTTTTCGACATGATCCTGCTGAAAGACAACCACATCGACTTTGCGGGCGGCATCCGCAAAGCCATCCACGGCGCCCGCGAATACCTCCGGGCCAAGGGCAAGGATATTCCCATCGAGTGCGAAGTGCGCTCGCTGGAGGACATCGACGAAGTATTCGCCGCGGGCGGTGTCGACCGCATCATGTTCGACAATTTCACGCCTGCGATGACCCGCGAGGCCGTGAAGAAGGTCGCAGGCCGCTGCGAGACCGAATCGAGTGGCGGCATCACGCTCTCGACGATGCGCGACTACGCCGAATGCGGCGTCGACTTCATCTCGGTCGGTGCCCTGACGCACCAGATCAAGTCGCTCGACATGTCGCTCAAGGCCTGCGAATAACCCAGACGCCCTGTCGTCACCGAATCATACGGACAACGGTTAATTCATGAAACGCCTGCTCCATACCCCGCTGACCCTGTTACTGCGGCGCATTGTACTGCTCTATGCGGTACTGATGCTCTGCCGCGTGGTCTTTTATCTCTACAACGCGCAGTTGCTGGGGACGATCGGCCGGGGTGAGCTGTGGCAGCTGCTCGCCGGCTCACTCAAATTCGACACGGTATCGGTCATCTATGCCAACGGGGTATTCATCCTGCTGGCGTTGCTGCCCCTGCATGTGCGCGAACGCGGCTGGTACCGCAAACTGATGTACTGGTACTACGTGGCGGTAAATGCCGTGCTGGTCGTGGCGGTCAACATGTCCGACTGCGTCTATTTCCGTTACACGCAGAAACGCTTCACGGCCGACGAGGTATTCTTCGCCGACAACAGCAATTCGGTACAGCTCGTCGGTAAGTTCATGGCCGAAAACTGGTACCTGGTACTCGTCGCCGCAGCCCTCGTGGCGCTGCTGGCATGGGGTTACGGCCGCAAGGTGCGCGAGGAGAGCCTGCTGAGCCGCGGCTGGGCCTATTATGTCGGAAGCACGGTGATCTTCGCCACAGGCGCAGGGCTCTCGATCGCAGGCATGCGCGGCGGCATGACCCGCATGACACGGCCGATCACCCTTTCGAACGCCACCCTCTATACCGACGACAGCGGCAAGGCGAACCTCATCCTGAGCAACCCGTTCTGCATCCTGCGGACGATCGGCAACGCGGGAAGCATCAATTACAAAAAATATTTCACCCCCGAAGAGCTGCCGCAGCATTTCACGCCCGTGCACCAGCCCGCAGACAGTGCAGCGGTGAACCTGGCAGGGCGCAACGTCATGGTCTTCATCATGGAGAGCATGTCGGCCGAGCATTCGGCCTATCTGATGCCGGAGGTTTATGCCGGCCGGGAAACCAAGGGCTTCACGCCGTTCCTCGACTCGCTGATGCGCGGCGGCCTCTGTTTCAAACGCATGTATGCCAACGGCACGCGCTCGATACAGGCCATGCCCTCGGTGCTGGGAAGCATCCCTTCGTTCCGGACGCCGTTCGTACTGATGCCGCAATCGCTCGGTGAAAGCCGGCAGTTACCGGCCATACTCCGCGGGAGGGGGTATTCGACGGCATTCTTCTGCGGGTCGGAACACGGCTCGATGGGATTCGGGGCATACGCCCGCTCGGCAGGCGTCGAACGGCTCGTCAGCCGCGAAGACTACGAAGACAGGCACGGCAAGGGTGATTTCGACGGTTACTGGGGCATTTGGGACGAACCGTTCCTGCAATTCACGGGCGAGGAGCTCTCCCAGATGCCGGAACCTTTCTTCGCCACGCTGTTCACCCTCTCGTCGCACCACCCGTTCGTCGTCCCGGCACAATACGAAGACAAACTCCCGGACGGATACACGAAGATACACAAGGGCGTGGCCTACGACGACAACGCCTTCCGGCTCTTCTTCGAGCGCTTCGGAAGCGAAGAATGGTTCCGCCGCACGCTCTTCGTATTCGTAGCCGACCATGTGTCCTCCGAAAAATTCGCCGCCCAAACCCGCAGCTATCCGGGCAACTACCATATCATCGGCTTCATGTATACCCCCGACGGCGCCTTGCGGGGCGAGGTCAGCGAAGTCGTGCAGCAGCTCGACATCATGCCCACGCTCCTGGGGCTGCTGGGCAACAGGGAGCCCTATTTCGCATTCGGGCGCGACGTGCTGAACGAACCGCAGCGACCGCAATGGTCGGTGAGCTGGGACGGGGCGTTCCAGGCCGTGACGAACGACGGCACGATCCGCTTCGACGACGCGCAGGAGACACCGGCGGCGTCAAGCGCCGGGGACTCCCTCCTGCAGGACTTCCGCGCCCTTGTCCAGCAATACTATTCCCACGCAGAAAAAAAGAGTTACATCGTCCATGATTGAATTCAAACCCGTGCGCCTCGAGGATAAACAGACCATCGAGCGCTATACCATGCCCTCGGGCATCTATAACTGCGACCTTGCATTCGCCAACATGTACTGCTGGGAAGGCACCTACCGCAGCGCATGGTGCGTCGAGGAGGGTTTTCTGCTGATCCGCTTCTACATCGACGGTAGCCATCACATCGGCTACATGCAACCGCTGGGCGAGGGCGATTTCACGCACCTCATCCCCCGTCTCGAAGCCGACGCCCGCGCCGCGGGACAACCGTTGCGCATTTCGGGACTTACGTCGCCGATCATAAACATGCGGGAGGCGTCAGAGAAGTATCCATTGTAAATGGTAGAGACATCCACATTGATAATATCTCCGTTTTTCAGGATTTCATTCTTGTTGGGTATCCCATGGCATACTACGTCGTTAATGCTTGTACAGACACTCTTGGGGAATCCTTCGTAATTGAGGGGAGCAGGAACGGCTCCGTGACCGGTTGTGAAATCATACACTAGTCTGTCAATTTCCTCGGTAGACATTCCCTCACGGATATTCTCCGCGATATGATCCAATAATGCAGTGTTGATTTTGGCACTTTCACGTATTCCTTCCAGTTGTTCGGGGGTACGGAGCACTTTACGAGGCGGAAGTTTGTATCCTTGTTTTCT
>OLPA01001511.1_pt1 | contig 19060 bp, 19 predicted proteins | sample 1672811 | NCBI WGS metagenome assembly OLPA01 (sample SAMEA3136726, study PRJEB25190) | human gut metagenome | biome: human gut; feature: human-associated habitat; material: faeces | place: Austria | collected 2013
AGGCGGGCCTTGCCCCCTCAAGCTCCCCCGCGGCTCCGTTGTTTTTCGCTTCGGCAAACGTTTTTTGACAGTCTCTTTCCTGTTAAATAAGCCCTTTTGGGCAGCCTGAATGAAAGACGCCGGGAGGGCGGAACGCCGCCACCGGCGGGCCGCGTTCATTTTCCCTCCACGGCCCAATAGATCCAGGCCGTTTTTGTATTTACCGTATCCCTGAACAGGCCGTTTTCATCCGAAAGCATCCTTGCCGCCTGCTCTCCGCGCCGCAAAAGACCTTCCTCCGGCGCAATATCGCGCAGAAGATATTCTGCCGCCTCTCTCGGGCTGCGGTCATCACGCCACGAGTAAGGCTCATATTTTACAAGCGGGACATATCCGGCATCGGAAACCGCCCGGATAATTTCCGCCGCGCCGTTCTCCATTCCCTTGAACGGCCCCGGGCTTTCCAGGCCGAGCGCGGCGTAAAACGCGTCCCGCTTTGCCTGCTCCCAGGAAATAAACTGCGTGACAAAGCACCAGCCGCGGCTGAGAGAACTCATTTTTATAACAGAACCGAGGTCGTGAATCGCCGGAGACATTGTGGATACGGCAAGGTCATAGTCTCCTTTCCCCAGCGCTTCTGCCGCCTTGTCCGTACTGAAATCCAACTGCATTGTGCGCCATGGACTGGAATATTTTCTCATATTGCTTTCTGCGTGACGCAGCATCTCAGAGGAAATATCCGTCAGCGTGACATCGCATCCCATGGATGCAAAATAAGTTCCGTACTTTCCGACGCCGCAGCCGATATCTACAACGCGGCTTCCCGGCCATATCATTTTGTTATCGGAGAGAAAAGAAATCAGCCGCTCGCTGTAATCGCTGCCGCCGCGCCGGAATGTCCGCTGATAGGCTTCGGCAGCGCTGTCCCATTTGCTTGTTGTGTCCATAGTACCGCCTCCTAACTTTGCCGCAGAGTCAGAATAACAAATTGCCGCCGTCCCTGCAAGCCCCCAGGGGGGATATCCCGCGGAATTGCCGTTGAAGCAAATAAAAATTTGTTTTAAAAGTTCCGGACAGGAACCTTGCGGCAGGAGAAGGGGTTCCTGCCCGCCTAACCGAATTGCTCCGAGACATAGATGCTTGCTCTGGATTGAATCGCTTTTGCCGCTTCCTCCCCAGTGACCTGCCCTCCATAGTATCGGCTGATCTCATCTCGCAGAATACGGATCAGACCTTCGTCGGTATCCACCAGTTTTGTCGTGCTGTAAACCTGCTGCCGAAGCTCCTCAGCGTTTTCCGCATTGAGATAACCGATCTGGAAGCGCTCGTCAAAATCGTCGGAGATGCGCGTGTCCAGCGCCCGCTCAAAGCTCTGCTTGAAAACCGGGATGCCCTGAGATAGCGATATTTCGTCCGCGCCTTCCATCAACATCCGCACAAAGCGCCATGCTCCAGCCTGTTTGCCGCTCGCTGCCATAATTCCGATGCGGGTGTTTTCGCCCATGGTGCCTCTCCAGGCGTTTGGGCTGCTGCCCAGCTTGAGATAATAGCTGCCCGTTCCCTGCGTTTCGGGGAAGCCAGCCACCACATAGTCGCCTTTCATCATGTATTTTTCCTGGTGCCCGGCGTTGGAGGCCAGGTCGTAACAGATGTTCATCAGTTTCGGTTCTTCACTGTATTGACTTCCATTGGGAAGGGCTTTCAGCAGCTCCAGCCAATGAACGAAAGCCGGGCTGTCAAAGGAGCATGTGCCCACATCGGGATCAATAAACTCCGCCGTGGCTGCCCAGCAGAAGAGTGTAGTGATGAGATCCCGGTCAAGGCTGTGCCATAAGGGGTCCATGTCCGGGTGCGCGGCAATCAGCGCCTCGATATTCTCCACCGTCCAGTTCTCCCTTCCCGGGAACAGCTCGGCATGCGTGGTCATCGTGAGGAGCGTAAACTTGTCTGTGTACTCGTATAGCCCGCCGCTCTTTGTCATAAGCGCAAAGAGCGGCTCGATAAAGTCCTCCCTGCTGATGGAATCATCTGCATCGATCATCGGAAGCATATCCGCCAGCAAGCCGGAATCCAACGCGTTATCCGGTAGCCGGCTCGTGTCCAACAGGTCAAGATCGGAGCGTGTGGCCAGCTCGATCAAGACGCGATCCCGCTCCTGCTCGTTGGCATAGGTGATGGGAACCACCTCGATCTTGTACTGCGGGTCGGTATTATTGAAGCGCACGATGGTGTCCAACAGTTCCATCGTTGCGGAGTAGGGCAAAGCGCCGCTGGCTTGCGCATCGGCGTACATCTCGCCGCCAGTATAGCCGAAGCAACCGAGGCGGAGCGGCTGTTTGACCGGGACTTGTCCCTTCTTCGCGCAGATCAGGCCCTTCAGCAGCAACATATCCTCCCCATCCGGGTAATATACATCCCCCAGGGAGTTTTCCAGACACACGCCTCCGTAGATGTCCCCGTAGCTCAGCGCCACATCCATCCACTGAAACATCGTTTCGCTCTCGCCGGTCATCGGATCGGCCACGCACAGCGAACGCTGCCATTTGCGCAGGAGGTGTCCGTTGTTGCTGCTGGCGTCACCTAAGCCTTCAATGTCCAAAGGCGTGCCAAAGCTCAGCGTCTCCGGGTCGAAGGGTGCATAGCCATCCTGTGTCCAGAGATAGAGCGTCTCCCCGACGCGGAAATGCCACAAGCTGCCGTTGGTGTGCAGGTTTGGCTCGGAGAGGACATTTGCGTTGGCGTCGATCACATAAAAGCGATCCATCGCGCCGAGCAGCGCCCGCCCGTCGTCAAGGCCAAGAATGCCCGAAAAAAACAGGCCGCTGCCCTCGGTGCTGCTCTCTCCCTCAAAGGGGATGCGTACCGCCGTGCTCTCCCCGCTTATCCGGTCGATGTGCAGGACATAATAGCCGTAGTCATCGCGGAAACTACCCTTGTTCAGATCGTCCCGGCTCGGTCCCTCCTCCAGAAGCCCCCAGAGGCTGTGCCCCGCATAGCTCAAGCACCCCAACTGCGGATGATAGGCGTCCGCGATGGTAAAGTCAATGCGCTGCCACTCGCCGGACAGCGTGTCGTAGGAAGCGGCGACAAGCTGGTTTTCCGGCGTCATGCCGCTGAGCCAAATCGTGTCGCCCACAGTCTCCCAGCCTGTGGAACGCGCAAGCCAGTTGGGGAATGCGATGCGGGAAGGGATCCATCCTTCGGCGGTTTCGCCTGCTATCCCCGCTGCCTCGGCATCTTCTGTGTCGTTCTTTCTTCCGCAGGCGCACAGGGAGAAAAGCAAGGCCAGCAGCAGAATACTTGCACTTATTCTTCGTTTCATGTATAATACCTCCGATATTTTGGCTTGAAGCTTCATCCATAGAAACACATGATATTCAAAAAATGTCCCAAGGCTGCAACATTTTTCTTTTTGCCTGCGTTTTTGTATATGGGGCGTTCTAAACACACAGAAATAAGAGGTAGGTTCCCATGACAGAAGCGGTATTACTCTCGCGTTTGCAAAAGGGAGACAGTCGGGCGCTAAACACGATTATGGCGCAGTACGGCCCCTATGTGCAGACCATCGCGGCGAATATCACGATTCCGCCGCTCCAGCCGGAGGACGTGGAGGAAGTTTCCGCCGATGTGTTCCTTGCGCTGTGGAACAATGCGGGCGCAGTCGAAGAAGGAAAGCTGAAAGCCTGGTTGGCCGCTGTGACACGCAACACGGCAAAAAACAAACTGCGCTCCCATCATCTGGCGCTGCCGCTGGAGGACGACTATTTCATTCTGGACATCCCCGATGTGGAGGATGAACTACTGGAGCAGGAGCTGCAGGCGCTCACCCGCGAGGCGGTGTCTTCCCTCCCGGAGCCGGAGCACAGCATCTTTGTGCGGCACTATTTTCTTTACCAAAAGACCGCTGAGATCGCGGAGGCTATGGCGCTGAATGCCTCCACCGTGCGGTCAAAGCTCCTGCGGGGGCGGGAAAAACTGAAGGAGTATCTTTTGGAAAGGGGCTACGGCTGTGAAGATGGTTCTTGCTGATCTGGCGGCTGAATGCTTTGACGAAAGCATTGCGCTGGGCGAATACGACGAAATGACCGCCCGCATCCAAAAGCGGGTGCTTTCGCAGGTCAAGGACGATCCGCGCCGGAGACGCTTTGCCCTGCGGCAGGCGCTGAGCATTGCGCTGATTGCCGCGGCGCTGGTCTCGCTCCTGACGGCGAGCGCATATGCGCTGGGGCTGTTCAGGCTGAACAAAAACCACATTCCGGAAGAAGGCATCGTCCACGGGGAATGGATTGAACGCGACAAAGAAGGCAACATCACCTATATTCAGAATATGGATTACACCGATACGAATCTGACTTTCACCTATGACTGCGGGGGAACGCCGCATTATGTTCAGTTCCAACCCAGATGGCTTCCAATGGAGGGCAAGGGGTGGACAGAGGACGGATGGTACAGCTATTTTGGAAATGACGGAGATTCCGCCGAAGGCCAGATTCCCTATAAGATCGAATGCTTCTACGCGGTTCCCGGCTATCAGCTTGTGATGCTGTATGAGAGCGAGATTGTGGAGGAGACGACCGGGAACGGCTATGAGGTCACAAAGCTCATCAATCACAACCCCTATATGGGTGACGAAAATTATGTGCTGCTATTCAGCGCCGACCATGGCTACATGATCCGCGTTGGCGGCAGTCTCGACATGGAGACCATAGAAAAGATCGCAGAGAATCTGGAAGTGCGGATCACTGACGAAGAAGTGGAATACAACCCTGATTACAATATCGGCTGCCTCAACATAGGGCGAGGATAATCCATAAGCGGGAGCAACAATGCTCCCGCCTTTTACATACAATCCGTTTCACGGTGAAACGGATTTGGGCAGCAAAAAGGGCCGTTTTCACGAAATGGAAAACGGCCCTGATAGGGAAGACGCTTAAATGGCAGCAGAGAGTGCCAAGGTCATCCCGATATGTAGTTTTATAAAAGGGAAAGGCTTGTTTTCGTAAGAAAAAAGCCTTTCCTCGTACCCTTTGGTGGAGATAAGCGGGATCGAAGCGCTGACCTCTTGAATGCCATTCAAGCGCTCTCGCAAGCCAGCATTTACATACCCCCATTTGTGTCGAATGGGAAAGAAACAGGATCATGCAACAAGCTCAATGGTGTTGAGAAACTGCTCGATGCTGATATTCAGCGTAATTTTGATTTCATAATCCCGGTACATGTCCACGCGGTCGATGATCCGGGAAACGATCATTTTCTTTGCCGCAATATCGGCGTTATCGTACAGGTATGCCCATTGGAGCATATCATCAAACTTCTCTGATAAGGCAAGGAGATTGTTTTCGCTGTCGTGCAGATCGGCCTCAGCTTCCTTGTATTCGGTCATAAGGGCAGCGTATTTGCGTTCCTGCGCTTCTATGGCAGGCCGGAGCATTTCCGGCGTGAAAGCGCTTTCCCCGATAAGGGCCTTTACGATCTCGCCCTGTAGGCGCTGCAGCTCATTCTCGGCCTTTGTAGCAACTTGGAATAAATGCTTGACATGATTCCTCCGGGAAATAATATCGGCTTGATTTCGCGCTCTGATAAGCTCTCCGCGGTCAACCGCTTTCACCCTTGCCAGGATGTTCCGCACAAAAGCGTCGATGGTATCATCCACTTTATAGACCGTATAGCCGGTCTGCCCGTCACATTCACCGTGCTTGCGGGTTTTGGTCTGGCAGCAATACCGCGTCCTGATTGTGTCGGTTCCATCTGCCTTTGGACGGCCTTTTCCGTTGGTCGTGATGCATAGACGCGCCCCACAATGGCCGCAAAAGATATTCCCGGCCAGAAGTGAATTCCCGCGGGTGTTCAATGGGGCAGATCGCGTGTCCTGGTATTGCCGTGACCGGGTTTCCAACATAGCCTTTACTTCGTAAAAGGTCTTATCGTCCACGATGCGCAGGCGCTCTTGGATGGGAGATTGGGATTCACCGCAGCGTAGGATTCCGATATACACGACATTTCTCAATATAGATTGAATCGTGGCAGGGTGCCAGTTTTCGCCTGCCCGATTTTTATATCCAAGCTCATGCAGCCGGTTAGCGATCCGTTGAGCACCGTATCCGTAAACATAGGCAAGACGGAACATTTCACGGACAACAGCGGCCTCGTCCTCGCAGATTGCAAGGTCGTGTACCTCATGCTTTCGTTTGTTCATGCGCCCGGATTTCACAAGCTCGTATCCATAGGGACAGATACGCCCGGTAAAAAAGCCTTGCTCGTTTAATATATGCAAGCTGTTCGCCGTGCGAATAGAGGTCTTTTGGCTTTCACCGTCAGCCTGCCAAAAGCGGATGTAATTCATCAGCCTGTCGGTATGGGATTCTATACGCTGTTCTCCTTCTTCTGACGCCCATACTCTGATCCCGTGGCTGATAAGCCATTCCACGACAAAAGGAGTTTCATCTGAAATACGACCGATACGGTCAAACATAAAAACGAGAAGAATATCGAACTTCTGCTTGAGGGCATAGTCTTTAATCATCTGTACCTTGTCGCGGTTTTCCGCTCTGACTTTATGGCCGGAGATACCTTCCTCCTGAAGCTCACATACAATCGTCCAGCCGTTTTGCTCGGCAAAGGCACGGCAGCGGAGGCGCTGCATGGGAATGTCCGCCTCGTTATTCGCATCATGATATAACTGCTTGGCCGTAGATACGCGGTAAAGGCACAGTACGCGAGTACCCGGCTCTATGTACAAGGGGAGGTCTGTGCGCAGCCTGTTTCTTTATCGAAAGTATAACTTGCGAGCGTGCTTGTTTCTGTCATTTCAATACCGTCCTTTCAACGGGATGGTATTGGCACGTTCACATTTACTTATGAACTTTTCAAGGTACATAGTGCCAACTTCCTATTCATATTTTCTCATATATGTCTAATCGTGTCAAATTTCCGGACACTCATATTGGCCTTATTCAATGGCGCTCTGGATCAATATTCCCTTTATGCTCTCATATATATCCGGGTTGCTTTTCTCCCGGCATACCGCGGTGATACTGCAGCCGTTGATTTGTGCATGAATGGTTCGTGCTTCATCATCAACGGAAATGATGTGTAATTCATTGTCGCGGCATTCTCTTTTTCTCTTCGGCAATGTCTGAGGATTTGCCTTGCTCAAACAATCACCTCACTCTATTTCTGCTTTCTTTGTGACAGGTTCTTTGTCCTGGTCACTGCGGCTGCCAACCTGCATAACACAAATAATGGAAATGCCAAAAAAACCGCCTGCCATAAGGCCAAGAAAAAACTGCAGCATAATGTTTCCCTCCCAAATGCGTTTCATGGTGAAACGAATAAAAACGACAAAATCCGCACTCTTGCGTAGTGCGGATCGAAGATATCACGGTGTTTTCAAAGGCAAAGGACAGACGGCGGCGGGGCGGGCCGCTCCGTAGGATATGTTTTTCGTGCCTCCCTCCATGCTTATGGCGGGACGTTTGACTCTGTGACGTGCCATCAACGTAGGTATCATTATGCCCGCTTGCGGATCATGGCCGGCAGCCGTGCCATTGGCTGCATACAGCGGCGGTGTTGTTCGCTCTGCCGCCGGTGATTTCACCTCCTCACCGGCTGACAATCCTGGCGCACCCGCTGCCTGGCTTCCCGCAAGCGGAACGTATCTGCTTGCCCTATTCACTTGTCTGAGCCTTCCGGCTCACAGAAACGCGCCTTATTTGGTGCGCTTCTGTGAACGGGAAGAACCGTTCACTTTCTTCTATTGCCTTTCGTATGCTCCGTAACGGAGATAGGCGACGAGAATGTCTATAAACTCGCTGTTTGTAGGCATGTTTTCCAGCTCGATTCCCGCAACGCGGTTAAGGTCAGAATGGTCATAGCGATCCCAGCAGGAAGCAATCACCGTCCGGATCGCGTGTTCTACCGAAGCTGGCCGCACCTGGAAATACCTCGCGGTATCGGGATAAGCGCATTTGGTGATCCAGTAATGCTCGTCCGGTTTTTGCAGGATGTTATACACGATGTAAACGACATAATTAAACCCAACAAGCCGACCGGAAGCGCCAATGCTCCGAAGCAGTTTAGCAATCTCCTCCGGCGGGATGGTGGTATTGCTTTTCTCTTGATGGAAGCTATACATTCTCTTTCTCCTATGTTTTAGTTTCTGATCAGTGTCTATATTTTACCGCAACCGGCAGCATTTGTGGTGTTCCTTCGCTCGACTTATACCTATATCGACACACCGAAAAACAATCAAAATCACTCATTATCGACAAATTATGTAAACCACCCGTATTTCGAGAACCTATATTATCTTTTCGGTAAAATCGAAAAGATGACAAATTCCAACATCAAAACCGATACTGTACAATCGGTTTGAGGTGAATAAGGATGGCGGAATTCTCAAAATACTTGGGCGAAAGCATTTATAGGAATAGAAAGCGTCAGAAAATGACCCAGGCGGAACTTGCAGAGAAAGCGGGCGTCACGGAACAGACGATCCGCAAAATCGAGCACGGCGAGGGAAATCCGCAGTTGGATGTGCTGTGCGCGCTTGTAACAACGCTGATGATAGATCCCGCAGAAATCTTTTATCCCCAGGTAGATCCTGAAGATCCGGCCAGAAAGCAGCTTGAAATCCTGCTGGGCGATTGCAGCGACGAACAGATCCGCGATCTTCTTCCTGTTATTGAGGCGGCGCTGGGGATCGTAAAGGGCCGGAGCTTTACTCCCGCAAAATAAGAAAAGAGCCTGCTTCTCCACTCACGGAGTAGCAGGCTCTGCGCTTTAAGCGTCTGGCTCGTCGCTAACTACGATCTTGAATTTTATTACGCCGAGTTTGGTTTCATTCTTGCATTTGGTACAGTACAATGGAAAATTCAGAAGGACGGTGTCCTCGTAGATTTTGATCTTCGTCCTGGCCCCACACTTGGGGCACGGGAGCCATAGGGATTCTTTCGGTTGTGCATCGCTCATTATTCAGTCACCTCGAATCAATAATGAGTTGATCTTGAGAAAGGCATTATCCGCGCTCTGCGTTGTAGATTTTCAGTCGCTTCGCAATATCGTCGGCGGCCTGCTCCAGAGGCTTATCCCCGGCGAAATAGGCATTGGCGGTCGTCATGACGGCATCGAAAATCTCATCTCCGTCGCGGCAGATCCCGTCCACTTGGTCAAGCAGAGACAAGAAGAGTGCTTTGCAGTTGTCCGCGTCATAAGCAAGCTCATAGTCAGCGCCGTTGATACTTCCGGATAGTTTTCCGTCCATCCAGGCCCAATACTGGCCGATCTCCCGTTCATAAGCCGACCGCGTGAGTGGGATGCCGTATCGGAAACCGCCGGAAAAGGGAGTGACGAGATAGCGGTCGTTGAGAAGGAAGGCCAGAAACGCCCATGCTCCCTCCTTGTGTTGCGCAGCGCTCGGCATCATCAGTTCCTGATCGGGCGAGAGATAGACGCCGCTGCCCTTGGCACCCGGCAGCCCAATGGCCGAGAGGCGTCGGCCAAACCATCCCTCTGCCTCTGGGATGCTGGCAGCGTCCTGAAGCTCGGTTCGTCCGAGCGGATCGGCGATTCCGGCGAGCTCAAAAAGCTGTTGACCCTCACAGATCGGCCCATAGTCAAGGGGAAAAACATCTCCATGCTCCAGGGATTCCTTCAGTTCCTGTTCCGTCAGTCCATAGGGATTCTGCGTTGCATCCTCCGGAAGCGCTGCGGCAAAGGTAAGATAATCAGCTACCTGCTCGGCGCTGTAATCACGATGATTGCCTGCAAAGACCCATTTCATAAAGGCCTCACGGTCTACGCTGTGATAGAACACATGCTCCGCACCTCCGGCAAGAGCGGCAAGCTCAGAAAAGCTCTCAATGCGCTGCCCCTCCAGCAGCGAAGCCGGGCCGAGGATCGCCGTCAGCGAAAAGCTTGGAATCAGGCTCAAAAGCTTCCCGTCCGTTTCCATGGCTGCAAGAGGTCCCGGCAAAAAAGCGTCTGTGCCGAGATCCCGTTCCACATACGGCAGCAGATCCTCCGCTGTTGCGGTCGAGCAGATCGCGCTGCCAAAGCCTCGCACATCGATCAGATCCGGCGAGTTGCCGCCCGCCATATCCGCGGAGAGTGCGAGGAAAGGATCGGGGCTCTCCGCGTAGTTGCGCACGACGATCTCATACTCCCGATTGACGGTGTTGAAATCTGTGATCTGATCGTGATAGCTGCCGTATCCCCGAATCGCCTGCTCCGGTATTACTTCGTTAATGGCAAGGGTGATGATGGTTTTCTCCGCAGGAAGAGAGTTTTTATCAACAGGGTATGCCACACGGTAGGGGCTTGACCAGTTGCTGTAGTCCCTGAAGAAAAAGCTGTCTGTCCCTCCGATGGGAACCGGTGCCGCCGTGTCATTTAGAAACAGCCGGTCATAGCGAAACAGTGCCTCGCTTTCGCCGCCGCCCAGCTTGTGGCGGTAGAGATAGATGTTGTCTGTCAGATAGAGCGTATCGCCCGCTATGCCGCAGGTGCGGCAGCCATCGGGGACGCTGTCCACTTTGTTCAGCGAAAAGCTCGCCGGGTCATAGCGGAAAATATCGTAGCTGTCGCGCCCGAGGAAGTAGATGCCCGTATCCGTCCGGTAGATCTCCATCCACTCGGAAAGCTCCTGCGAGTGCAGCAGCTCGGCGTCGCGGCTGTAGCTCTCCAGGACAAAATGCCCCGTGTTGCTTTCGTCCCACCAGACATGATAGAGCAGAAAGAAGTCCTCGCCGCCGACGAGCCCCGTTGTGCCGTGCTCGTCGCGGAAGCTCATGATTTCCGTCTCCTGGCCGTCCTGCACGTACAGTACACGGTAGTCAATGGACTGATTGTAATAATCCTCCTTATTTTCGTGCATCTCGATCCGCCAGCCATCGGAGGCCCCGCCGCTGAGCGCGTTAAAGTCATCCCAATCGGCCTCCCATTCCTTCAGGCAATGGCCCGCCGGGTCAAACTCATAGAGGGTTTCAGCTAAATCGTCATAGGCATAGAGGCCGTTGGGCGAGGTCTTGAACTGGCAGATCGCACCCAAACTGCGGTCAAATTCCATGATTCCAGGAACATAGACAGTCTCAAAGGGCGTTCCGTCCGGGGCAACATTTTCTCCGGCGCCATAAGTGCTTACGCCCTCGCGGGCGGGTGCGTTTTCTTTTCTTGATTCCGTTTTGGGTGTGCAGCCGCACAGCCCCAGCGTCAGCGCAATGCAAAGCGCAAGTACCGCGGCCAAAAGCCGTATTCTTTTGTTCATGTCAAATCCTTTCTTACGGGAACACTGTATAGTCCAACGTGTCAGCGTAGTATTCCAGCTCGTAGGCGCTGTGAACCAAGCCGCCCTGTCCGATCAGCCAGCCCTTTCCTGTGCGATAGATGATCACATGCGTGCGTTCTGTTTCGGGAAGATCGGCGGCAATCAGCACCACAGCGCCGCAGTTTGTGCGATAAAACCACTGTTGCGTGTAATCGGCGGCGATCGGCGATGTCAGGAAGGGGCAAAAGGCCCCGTTTGGGATATAGCGCCATTCCATGCCGGTGGCACCGCAGATCAGGCCATTGTTGTAGCAATCAAAGCCCTCATAAAACTGCTCACATATTTGCTTGTCATAACCCAGCGCGGCAAAGGCTTCCTGAGAAATGAGGTCGACATCCATATCGTCATACATCCCGGAGTCGATGTTTTCCTGCGAATAGACCAGACTGTGCGTTTGGGTATACGTCAGGCCATATTTTTCAGCCACTGTCGATTGTAGCTCCATCAGCCGTTGATTGCCTTCGACTGTTCCGCGCAACTCTCCCTGGAGGCGCACGTACTCGTTGGCCGCTTGCCCCTCCGGAGAAGATAGGAAGTCTGCCAGCATCGCCGCCTCTCCCGGGTCGGTGCAGATCGTCGGACCATGCTGTACAGATGCAATGTTTACTTCGGTCTTCAGCAACTCATGGAAAATGATCTTGTCTGCAAGCGCTTCGCAGTCTGCCCGGCTAACGGGTTCATCTCCGTAAAAAACGGCGTGAGCCATGATAAAAACGCCGTCCATGTCAAAGAAAATGCGTAGGTCAGCAATGCTCTCTCTAATGTCCTCGCGGTGTTCATTGAAGGCCATTAGTACTGTGTCCCTGTGGATGTTGGTATACTCCCACTCCTGATAATTCTCAGGCTTGTCCATGCCGCTGGAAAGTGGCAAAATCTTTCCAGAAAGGTTTTTGAGAATGGAAAGGTTGTATTTGCCCAGTTCGCCCCAAGTTTCCATCTTAAAAGAGCCGTCCTCATAGATATAGCCGCCGCCGTCGCCCTCGGTCAGAAATGCTCCTGTTCCCGCTGCACAGTAAAAATCCTCTAAGGTGAGAGGCGTTACCTGATGCGTATGCAGGCGCAGGCCGTACTGCTCTGCCAGAGCATTCAGCTCATCCAGCATGTTCCGATCATAGACACCGTAATAGTGGCATTTGTTGACCGTCTCCTCATCTAACCCGTTCATCCACGAATTGTCGTTGGTGATGGTATGGGAAGCCAGATATTCCTCCCGGAAGCGCAGCCATTCGGCGTTGGCCAAGTATTCCGGGGAATCCGCGTAGCCATTGAGCGAGACCCAGCGCTTCGGCTCGGCTGTAGGTACAGGAGCAGCAGTCTCGGTTGAACCGCTTTCTGTAACAGCGGGTTTCGATTCAGGGCCGGATTCGATCATGCGTTCCCGCAGGCCGAACCATCCCATGGCATAGGCGGTCATAGTGAAGAGGGAAATCACAATAGCTGCTACAAGCAATGTGCTCCATAGTTTCCGGTTGAAGTGTCGGGTTTTCGAGCGCTCCACAGTATCGGTATAACCAAGCGTCTTTGCCGCATCTATGACATACTCATCTCGAATACCACGCATGGCACTCAGTAAGGCAAAAGTATCTAACATAAGCCTTCCTCCTGTAAGTATGCACGCAGCTTGCCTCTAGACCGATATAAGGACGATTTCACCTTGCTCTGGCTATAGCCGAGCTTTTTTGATATTTCTGCAATAGACTCCAGGAACCAGTAGCGGGCAATAAATAGTCTACGATCCGTTTCGGGTAATGTGCTGACAAACGCATCAATCGCAGCCTCCAGTTCCTTTTCTTCATAAAACTGCTCTATGTCGATTACTGTTGGGATGCACTCTTCCAATTCACTCAAGGCAAGGGGCGTTTCACCGCCGCCGCGCTTTTTACTGGTTCTTGCTTTATACCGATTAAGGGCAAAATTGCGAGTAATATACCCCAAAAAGGTTGAAAGAACGGAAGGCCTCTTATCGGGCATCAAGTTCCAAGCTCTAAACCATGTATCATTCACACACTCCTCCGCATCTTCATTGCTCGCGCAAATATTGTACGCGATGGTATGACAATACCTGCCATACTTACGATCCGTTTCCGATATGGCCTGATCGGAACGCTGCCAGTACAGATCAACAATCGCTGCGTCTTCCATACTGATCCTCCTTCGTGTAAGAGCTCTCATAAATATATTACAAAAATTGTCGTGGTTGGTCGCAACGAAATAGAAAGTTTTCAACAGCCCAGATGATGCTTTTTCGGAAAAAACGCCATTGCAATTTCCGCTTGAAATTATAGCAGGACTTAATGAGATTGCAAATTCTCGCACAATCAGATAATCCGTTTCATCGTGAAACGGATTATCTAGAAATAGAGGCAGAGCCTGCAGCTCCGTTTTGGAGACAACAGGCTCTGATCTACAAGCATCTGGCTAAACATATTATTGATCCTTGGTTCTTTGAAGATGATTAAACAATGCCATTATCCTTTTAATTATCACAAAGGAATTTTCTGTTGGATAAGAAATGGGGTGATTTAAGTCAAAAATGTTTTCTCCTGCCTTTGAATTAGACTTTTGAAGGAAAAAACTACATGCGGTTATACTAATGAAACGCTCTCCGGGATTCTTCTCGCGGCGAGCATCCTTGCTTTCATTGTGGCCTGGTCGCTGCGCTATGCGGCCAAGAAACGCCGGGAGAAAGAATGGCTCAATCATGTGCTGGCGACAGCGCCGGTATTGGACTACGGGCAAATTGCGTTTCACAGTGAAACGGATTAGGAGAAAAGCGGTGGGATGAATTTCCCGCCGCTTTTCTCATAGACTGAACATTTCCCGGACGATCCGATCCGCGCCTTTCACAAGCCCGGTCAGCACCAGCATATTGAAAACAAGCTCCCCGATCTATTCCCAGGCCATTGTCACGGCGGGCAGGCTGCTGTCCACCACCGGCGCGGAGCTGGAAAGAAAAGCCGAGTAGATCAAGCAGGCCAGCACGATCACAGCACCCTCCAGACAAACGCCGATGTAGGACTTCACAAAGGCTTTGCCGATCCCGGCGGTGTTCTCCCCGGCAAAGGACGCAAAGGGAAGGGGAGAGATGGCCGTATAGATGTACAGCTTGAAAAAGCGTCCGTACACCGTGAGAATCAGGATGAAGGACAGGACGGTAATGAGCAGGCTGCCGAGGAAAGACACCAGCCATAGCGGGATGCTCTGCAAAAAGCCCACATCCTCAATGGCGCTGACGATCTCGGCAGGGAGCGCCGCTGTGGTCGATACACCGCCGCCGATGCTGTTCATGGAAGCGGACACGACGCTGCCGCAGATGGAGAAGATTGCGGTCATCAGCTCCATGCCTCGGCCAACGGCCACCTTTGCCAGCACAAAGCGGACAAAGTGACGCAGCGCAAACTCCGGCCTTTGCAGTTCCCGAAAGGACGCTGCCGAGGAAAAGACGCCGATTGCGAAGAACAGGACGAGCAGGCCATAGCCGATCCCGACCAACGCGGAGTTGATATTGAGGATCACGCCCCAGATCTGCCCGCCCTTAAAGGATTCAGGAGTCTGCGTAATCAGTTGCCATAGCTCGGCCAGTTTATCGTTCCAGGTGGCAATAGCATTTTCGAGGTTTCTTATGACCCAGTTATCACTTATGGTTTACACCTCACATTCACAAAAAGTTTCCAGAGAAAAATCGTACGATTCTATTGCTAAAATCGTACGATTGGCATATAATATGGATGAACCCAATCTTGACGAAAAGGAGGAGTCCACTATGTCCATCACCGCAACAGAGTTGAAGCAGAACCTAAGCAAGTATCTCTTGATGGCGGAACGGGAGGATGTGTTCATCACCCGAAACGGCAAAGTCGTTGCCAAACTCACGAATCCTTATCAGGACAGAGTTGACATGGCAAAATCTTTGTTCGGCATCATCCCCGGCGACATGACCATTGAGCAGGCACATAGGGAGCGGTTAGAGACGGTATGAATGTTCTGATTGATACCTGTATCATCATTGACGCGCTGCAAAGCAGAGAACCGTTTAACAAGGACGCCGAGGCGGTATTTCTGTCCGTGGCAAATCGGCGGTGTGTAGGGTTCCTCACCGCCAATTCCATAACGGATATTTACTACCTGATGCACAAGGCGCTGCACAGCGCCGAAGAGACGAAGAAGGTTCTCGGCGTCCTGTTCAACTTGTTTGAGATCCTGGACACCTGTGGAATCGACTGCCGGAGGGCGCTGACAAGCGACATTTCCGACTATGAGGATGCGGTGATGATCGAAGCTGCGGCCCGCGCCGAGATCGACTGCATCGTTACGCGCAATCTCAAGGATTATGCAGGCGCTCCCATGCCGGTTTATTCTCCCGCGCAGTTCGTTGAACTCCTGTACGCTGACGAAGATTGATCCATCTGCCAAAGTGGGTAATGCGTTTCACCATGAAACGCATTACCCCTTTTCTTTTATACCGCGCCGATAGCCGCGAGGATCTCCTTTGCAAAGGCAATCACAAGCCCGCCGAACAGGCACAGGAAGCCCTGGGATCGCTGGCTTGCGTCGTGGCTCTGGATCGACATACCGACCTGGACGATGCCCCAGCCGAGGATAATAATGCCGATGGCCTTGATCGCGGAGAAGATGAAGTCGGACAGGTTGTTGACCACCGTAATCGGATCGCCGCCTGTGGCAAAGGCGGTGGTGCTGAAGCAGACAACGCAGAGCGTGAGGACGCTCCACACAGACATGAAAAACTTGGCGCGTTTGGAAGTGGGTTTCTTCATTCAGTTTCCTCCATTGTAGATAGTAGATACCGCATATCGTAGAGACAATGCGGGCTGTGGACGTACGGCGCAGCGCCCCCGTCCTCGGTGTATTGAACATTGGGATGCTTCATCAGGTCGTATTTCTCGTCAATGACCGGCCTTTCCCCGCGGATGAACACAATAGCTTTTTTGTTATCCAAAAGGCGGACTTCATCGGGGGTCATAAGGTCACGGCCTGTTTGCTGGAAGCTCTGCGAGAACGATCCGTTGCGCCCCTTGCTCTGACTGCTGGACTTGGTATCAATGGTTTCCTTGCCGAGCTGTTCGGAAATGTACTTGTGGGTACTCTGCTCATTGCCACCGAGATAGACAAAGGTATCAGCGTTGCCGATGATGCCCTCCCAGTCGTCTTTGAACAGGGCTTTGAGCTGGGATATGTTTTGCAGGATGATGGTGGCCATGATGTTGCGGGATCGCATGGTCGCCTGCAGGCGGGCGTAACCGTCCGGCAGGGCGACGTTGGCAAACTCGTCGAACATCAGGCGAACCGGCACGGGCAGGCCGCCCATGTGTACCTTGTCCGCCTGGTAGTACAGCTCTTGAAATGCCTGGGTGTAGAGCATACCGACAAGGAAATTGAGGCTCACATCGTTGCTGTCCGGGATGACACAAAAGATGGCCTGCTTGCGTTCTCCCAGCTTGGAAAGCTCCAAGTTATCCTCATCGGTAATGTCCTGGATCTCCTGCAGCGTGAACGAGGCCAGACGGACGGCGGCTGAGACAAGGATGCTTTTTGCGGTCTTGCCAGAAACGAATTGTCAAGGACTTTTTAATCAAGTTTACAAAGAAGTCACATTTTGCGGACTTCCTCACGGAGCAGACGCTTGATTTTGTCCTCCATCGTCTCTTTTGCGGTCTGGCTGAAATGGACACGGACGATATATGTGGTCTTGCCGATCTGCTTTCTGACAGTCGGGCAAGTGGCGGTGTTGGTTGCGGTATTGTTCATTCAAAATCCTCCTGTAAATGAAAAATGCCCGGTGACTGTTCATCATCGGGCGGTGTCGGTATGAGGGAACAAGGCAAGGCGGCAACATTAAGGTATCTATAAAAACCTTGCCGTCTTTGCCACGCTTGCCGTGTTCCTGTTGTCAGTCTCGGAGATAGCAGACCCATGCTGTGCCGTCTTTCTCGGTCACAAGTCTGTCCCCGATACGGCTCTTTGCCGTTCTCATGGTGCGTGAGGAAATCCCACGCTCATTGACCGTCTTTTCCAGCTCTGCACTCGGCATACGCTTTCCATCTGCCAGCAGTTCCAGAATGAGCATTTGCGCCTGTGCGGTCTTGCTCTCGGTCTTGGCGGTGTCTGTCCCGGCAAGAAGCTCGTCAGCGGTAATGTCATAAGCTCCTATCCATTCAAAGCCTTTCTCGTCTCCCAGAGAAAAGGCAAGGGACTGTCCGGGCGGCGCAAGGGAGCTTTTCTCATGGATAAGCACCCTCGTTGTGGGGCTGTCCTTCAGCTTGCCGATAAAGAGCAGACTGCGGACTGCCGCCGTAATGTCGATAGACCCTAATCCCCGGTAGGTGCTTTGCGTTCCTGCGGCTTTGTTGAGGTGTCCGATCAGCACGATAGCGCACCCGGTAGCCTGTGCAATGTCTCCCAGACTGCGGAATATCGGGCGCACCTCGTTTGCCCGGTTCATGTCCACATCTGCGCCCAGAAACGCCTGTACCGGGTCAATGATAACCAGCCTTGCGTTGTTTTCCCGGATTGCCCTTGCGATGCGTTCATCGGCAAGGGTCAGCGGTGTGTCTCTATCGTCAATGACAAGCACTTTTTCAAGGTCTGCGTCCGCTTCCATCAGCCGGGGCTTAACGGTATCGCCCAGACCGTCCTCGGCGGTCTGATAGATGATATTAAAAGGCTCAAGTGTCTCCATACCGGGTAAAGGCTTTCGATTGGTGCAAGCCGCCGCAAGGCGCATAGCAAAGTAGGTCTTGCCCTCGCCGGGGTTGCCCTGTATAATCGTCAGCTTTCCAAATGGGATATACGGAAACCATAGCCAATCCACGCTCGTCAGCTCCACATCTGCCATGCGGAGCATGGGAACAGGCTGGGCGGTGGGCAGCTCTCGCAGCGTGATTGTCTCGGCTATGAATTTGCGGCTGGGAATGTCCCCTTGCTGACGGAGAACATCGTTCCAGTCTTTCCTTGCCGGGACAAGGCGAATGACGGCGATCTCGCCGGGAATGTCCTGTGCCAGTCGGGTACAGGCTTCGCTTCCTGCGGTGTCGCTGTCAAGGCAGAGGAACACTTTTCGGGTGTCCTTGCGTTCAGAAAGGAAACGGTCAAGGGCTTTGCCCGAAACGCCGCCCAGGGCAAGATAGCTCCTTGTCTTCCAGTCCTGCGGATAAAGGCAGATGAACGATAACAGGTCAATCGGTGCTTCAAAGACAAAGAGCTGGTTGCCGTTTCCCTCATAGCGGAACGGATAGGACTTGTCAGACCCGGCAATGTCCTGTCTGAATGGGTCTGCCGTTCCTCGCACATGGGCGTATCTCGGCGTACCGCTTCGGTCTCTGCCGACAAACACAACATTGTGCCGCTTTGCGTCCTCGTAAATATCCCCGGAAAGAAGAAAAGCCTCAACAAGCGTTTTGTTGAGACCTCGGCTTTCGCAAAGATATTGAATTGCTCTGTCGGCTGTTCTGTTGTGCAAGGGCAAGTGGAACGCTGTGGGCGGTGCTGTGGTGGCTTCGGTCTGTCCCTCGCCGTTTTCGCCTGTCAACATCTGGACGGCTTCGGGAAAGGACTTGCCGTAAAACTCCATGACAAAATCAATGGGATAGCCGCCCTTGCTCTGGCTGTGGCGAAACCACTTGTTTCCCCGGACGGTCAGGCTGTCATGTTCTTTCCAGCGGTATTCCCGTCCGCTTTTGATAAGCGTCTCTCCCTGTGTGCGGAGAAAATCTTCCAGACTGACGGCGTTTGCCCGGTCAA
>OLPA01001518.1_pt1 | contig 19034 bp, 18 predicted proteins | sample 1672811 | NCBI WGS metagenome assembly OLPA01 (sample SAMEA3136726, study PRJEB25190) | human gut metagenome | biome: human gut; feature: human-associated habitat; material: faeces | place: Austria | collected 2013
CGGAGGGCTTTGACAGCTGTCAAAGCCCTCCGGCTTCTCTTATTCATCGTCATTTCTCCGGCCTACGCTGAGGGTGGCCAGCGCCATGCCCCACAGCGGGCCGAGGGTCAGACCCAGCGCGTGGCTCTCCCACAGCCCGCAGTAGTTGAGGGCCACGCCCGCCATCAGGCCCAGCGCCGTGCCCACCGCCATGCGCTCCTCCAGCGCCTTGCTGTGCTCTCTGGGACGGGCCAGCTCCGCGCCGTAGCGGAACACCACCGACGCGATAATAAGCACCACGCCCAGTATCACGCTGGAGGCGTTGTCCGATCCGCCGGGGACAGAGACGTCAAAGGCGGCATAGGGGATGGCCCGCACGATCAGGCCCACCAGCGGCAGCACGATGGTCAGCACGCCCAGACGGCGCAGCTCCGTGGCGCCGCTGTCGGTGAAGGGGGTGCCGTCAGCCAGCTCATGGGTCAGGTAGCTGTGGGCGAACCACAGCAGCAATCCGCTGATGGCGCAGGCCACGGTATCGGCGATCAGCGTCGCCAGCGTCCGGTAATAGCTGCCCTTGTCCACCATCGCCATCAGGCGATCCAGTGCATCGATGCCGGAATCGGGCATGTTGTTCCAGCGGACCCACAGCAGCGCGGCCGCCGCGCCGAACACCAGTCCCACGATGGACAGGATCAGCCCCACGCGGACAAGGATGCGGAAAACGTGGGCGCATTTTTGAATGATGGTCAGATTCTTACTCATGAGCGTCTCCTCTCTGGTTCTGCTTTTCGTCATAGCGGTCAATAAGGTTGGCGGCCACCGCGGCAATCAGCGCCGCAGGCAGCAGCAGTCGGTCAGCCTCGGTCAGCAGGCACACCGGCAGCGCCGTGGACAGCAGCAGCTTTTTGGCCCGCTCCATGCGGAGGTTGGTGAGATAGGTGAGGAAATTCACCCCGATCTCACTTTTGAACAGCTGGCTGATGTACTGGGGACTGAGATGGAACTCCTCGGCCAGATGGGTCTGCATATAGCGGGTCATGGCGGCGATGGGCCGCTCCTCCGTCCGGCGGCGGAACAGGCTGATCTTCAGGTTGTCGATGCAGCTGCCGAACTCCTCATAGTTCACCGGCTTGAGGATATCGTCGGTGATCTGGAGCCGCAGCGCCTCGCGGCAGTAGGAGAAGTCGTCATAGCCGGACACGATGACAAAGGCAATGTCCGGATGCTTCATACGGCTGAGCTGGATGACCTTCAGGCCGTTCATGATGGGGATGTTGATATCCATGATGGCGATATCCGGCAGAAGGGCGTCGATCTGGGCCAGCGCCTCCATGCCGTCGGCGGCCTCGCCCACCACCTCGCAGTCGTGGGCCTCCCAGTCGAACAGCCGCTTGAAGCCCTCCCGGATCATGATCTCGTCATCCACCAGCAATACCCGCAGCTTTTTCATGGCGTCTCCTCCTTTATGGGCAGCAGCAGCCGGGCCGTTACGCCGCCGCCCTCGTTCTCCGTATAGGACAGGCCGTATTCCCGGCCGCACAGCAGCTTGATGCGCTTCTGCATGTTCAGCAGGCCGATGTTGTTGCCCTCCAGCTTCGGTGCCTGCCGGTCATAGTGCAGCAGCATTTCATCCACGGCGGCCTTTTTGCCGGGGGCGAAGCCGCTGCCGGTGTCCCGGACGCAGACCTCCATGGCCGTGTCGCCCTGCCGCCGGGCGGAGATGGTCACCGCGCCCCGGTAGCCCTTGTTTTTCAGGCCGTGGAGCAGGCTGTTCTCCACAATGGGCTGCAAAATGAAGTTGGGCACCAGCTGGTCGTACAGCGCCGGCTCCACGTCGTAATCGCATTCAAGCTCCGGATAGCGGTAGCACATCAGCTCCAGATAGGCCTCCAGCAGCTCCAGCTCGTCCTCCAGCGGCACCATGGGCTGGTTCACCTTCACGCTGCGGCGGAAGAAGTCTACCAATCGCATGAGCAGGTCGGCCACCTTCTTGTCGCCGTCCAGCTGGGCCTGTATGCGGATGCTGTCCAGCGTGTTATAGAGGAAGTGGGGATTCACCTGACTTTTCAGATACAGCATGGACATCTTCTGCTCCGTCAGCTCCGCCCGCAGGATATCGGGGTTCTCCAGCGTCAGATAGAAGGACAGCGTCATCAGCGTGATGCCCATGCCGCTGATGAGCCATGTGTGGTGCAGGCCCTGCAGGGCGCAGACGGTGAACTCGATCACCAGCGCCGCGGCGATGGCGAATTTCTTCTTGGGGTCGATGCGGCCCCACTGCCACAGCAGCAGTCCCGCGCACAGCAGCAGGTAGAAGGCCACGCTGGCATAGCACACGTTGGCCTGCATGCCGGTGGAATAGTTCCCCTGCGGCGTTTCGGCGTACTGGATGGGCAGCAGGAACGCGCCCAGCTCCGCCGCCGCCAGATAGATGCGGGCCGCCAGATCCAGCCGCCGGGGCTTGCCGGTCTCCTCCTCCACCAGAATGGCGATGTACTGATAGAAAAGATACACCACCAGCACCATGGTGCCGATGAAAAGGCGGTGCAGCCCGTCGTTGAGCCAGCGGGGCACCGTGTCCAGATGATTGACGGTGTAGAGGGTGGCCCCGTCGAGGGCCAGATGCACCAGCACCACGATCAGCAGCAGGGAAAAGGTGCGGTGCAGCGGCGTGTGCCGCCGCTCGGCGGAAAAATAGATGAAGGCCACAAAGGCCAGCACCAGAAACAGCGCGATCTCCATGCGCAGCATAAGCGTCACTTCCTTTTGTCCTATCATACCACACGGCGGCAGGCGCACAAAAGAAAAAACGCCGCGCTTTTCTGTGGAAAGCGCGGCGTATCAGGCGTTTACTGCACCCGGAAGAATACCTTGGCAATGTCGGCGCTCTGCTTGGCGTCCTTGGCGTAGTAGTCCGCGCCGATCTTCTTGGCGTAGTCCGCCGTCAGCACCGCGCCGCCTGTCATCACCTTGCAGTCCAGATGGGCCTCGTGCAGGGCGGCAATGGTCTCCTCCATGCTCTTGAGGGTAGTGGTCATCAGGGCGGACAGGCCCACCAGATGCACATGCTTCTCCCGCACGGTGTCCACCACCGTCTCCACCGGCACGTCACGGCCCAGATCAATGACCTCGAAGCCGTAGTTCTCCAGAATGACCTTGACGATGTTCTTGCCGATATCGTGAACGTCGCCCTTGACGGTGGCCAGCACGATGCGGCCCTTGTCGGCGGCGGCGCTGCCGTCCTTTGCCATGGCGGCGCGGATCTCCTCGAAGGCACTCTGGGCGGCGCTGGCGGCCTGCAGCAGCTGGGGCAGGAACAGCTGGCCCCGCTCGTACTTGCCGCCCACCGCGTCCAGCGCCGGGATCAGCGCCTCGTCCACCACCGTCAGGGGCGGCACCTTCTCCAGAAGCTGATGGGTCAGGGCGGCACTCTCGCCCCGCAGGCCCTGCTCCACCGCCTTCAGCAGCGCTCCGTAGGCGCCCTGAGGCGGCGCACTCTTGGGGACGCTCTCCATCATCCGGGCCAGCGTGCTGGCGGCGGGAACGCGGCCCGCGTAGCGGTCGATATAGGCGGCGCACTGTCTGTCCCGTCCGGACAGCACGGCATAAGCGCTGATGGCGGCCATCATCTCCGGGCTGGCCGGGTCCATGATGGCAAGATCCAGCCCCGCGTCCAGCGCCAGCGTCAGGAAGATGGTATTCAGATACGCCCGGCAGGGCAGGCCGAAGCTGATGTTGGACACGCCCAGAATGGTGCGCACGCCCAGCTCCTCCTTGCACCGCCGCAGGGCCTTCACCGTCTCCATCACGTCGTCCTGCTGGGCGCTGGCGGTCAGGGTCAGGCAGTCGATATAGATATCCTCCTTGGGGATACCGGCGGCCAGCGCCGCGTCACGGATGCGGCGGGCAATGGCCACGCGCTCCTCCGCTCTGGCGGGGATGCCCGCGCCGTCCACCGTCAGGCCAATCACCGCCGCGCCGTACTTTTTGCACAGGGGCAGCACATGCTCCAGCACCGCCGGCGCACCGTTGACGGAGTTCAGCAGGGGCTTTCCGTTATAGGCACGCAGGCCCCGCTCCAGCGCCGCCACGTTGGTGGAATCCAGCACCAGCGGCTGGCTGATGACGCTTTGCAGCGTTTTCACCGCCTGCTCCATCAGGGCAGGCTCGTCCACGCCCGGCGCGCCCACGTTCACATCCAGCAGCTCTGCGCCCTGCTCCGACTGGGCCACCGCCTGCTGCAAAACATAGTCCATATCCCCTTGGGCCAGCGCCTGCTGGAACCGCTTTTTTCCGGTGGGGTTGATGCGCTCGCCCACCACCCGCACGGCGTCCACCGTCACGCAGGACACGGGGGAACACAGCACCGACGGCATGGGATGGGCCTCACGGCCCGGCACGCAGTCCCGGAACACGCCGCCCAGCAGCCGGATAAAATCCGGCGTGGTGCCGCAGCAGCCGCCGGCGGCGAACAGGCCCAGCTCCCGGTAAGGCTCCATCTGCTGGGCGAACAGCTCCGGCGTGATGTCATAGCCGCTGCCGTCGGCACGGGGCAGGCCCGCGTTGGGCTTGACGAACACCGGGAAATCCCCCGGCAGGGCCGCCGCCAGCCGACGGGCCATAGGCAAAATTTCCTTGGGGCCAAGAGAACAGTTGATGCCCAGCGCGTCCGCGCCAAGGCCCCGGGCCGTGGCGGCAAAGCTCTCCACCGTGCAGCCGGTGAAGGTGCGGCCGTCGGCCTCGAAGCTCATGCTGGCCAGCACGGGAAGGTCACAGTTCTCCTTCACCGCCAGCAGGGCGGCCTTCAGCTCATACAGGTCGGTAAAGGTCTCCACCACCACCAGATCGGCTCCAGCCGCCGCGCCCGCCCGGACGATGCGGGCGAAATCCGCCACGGCACTTTCAAAGGGCAGGGTGCCGATGGGCTCCAGCAACTCGCCCAGCGGGCCGATGTCCAGCGCCGTCAGTGCCCCGAAGGGCTGGCAGGCACGCTTGCAGCAGGCCACGCCCGCCGCCACGACCTCCTCCAGCGTATAGACGCTTTTTGCCAGCTTGCGGGGCGACGCGCCGAAGGTGTTGGTGTTGATGATCCGGCTTCCGGCGGCGGCATACATGCCATGGATCCGCTGGATCTGCTCCGGATCGGTGATGTTCAGCTCCTCAGGCCGTGCGCCCAGCTGAAGGCCCGCCGCCTGCAGCATGGTGCCCATGCCGCCGTCCAGCAGGATGGTGTGCGCCTGGTTCCACAATTCATTGACTTGCACAGGTCTTCCCTCGCTTTCGATACTCACATCTGTCCCGCAGGGCGCAGTGTCCGCACCCTGCCAGACGGCCCGTCACCGGGCGGTGGCTGACGCCCAGCAGCGCCGTTACGCTTTTGCGCGGCGTCATCAGGGCGGTGTCCGTAACGTATAATCCGATCTGCCGTCCGGCGTCCAGCAGCTCCGCCGCCTGCGGCTGCACCGTAACGGGCCAGTCGCCGTAGCCGGGGGAGTAGCGGCAGGTGAGATACCGCCCCTCAGCGGTGACCCTCTGCCGCAGCAGGGCCTCCGCCTGATCGGCGGACTGCTCCGCCAGCGCCGAGGCCAGCGCGTCCGCCGCCACACCGGCGGCGATATCGCCGATACCGGACAGGCGGATCTGCCGGTCCACGCCCGCGCCCAGCGTCACCGCCAGCAGCAGCGCCTCGTCACAATCGGCAAGGTGGGCCGGTACGTCCTGCCCCCGCAGGAATCCGGAGGCCTCCAGCTCGGCCACATCGCAGCGCCGCCATACGGCCCGGGGCATGGCGGCCGCCAGCACCGGCGGTGCCACGCGCGCCAGCAGGGCCAGCGTGGCAGCGTCGGGTTCGCCCGGTTCCCCGAAGTACCGGGCCGCCTGCCGCAGATCGATCTGCGCCGTCTTCTCCAGCGGCAGCGTTGTCACCGGCCCCATGGCCCCGCCCCCTTTCCGTTCTTTTCGTCCAGTATACCCCACAGCGCTTCTTCGCGCAATCCCGTCTTTTGCCGGAAAAGAGAATTTTTTCGTGGGAAATCCCGTCAAAATGTCCCATTCGAAGGTGAAAACCGCTTGTCAGCGGCGGCGGCAGGCCGTATAATGGCAGAAAAGGAGGGATGCCCTGTGTTGACCGGCAACCGGCAATACGACAGCATGCTGGCCGTGGCAAGGCAGCGCCTTGCCCGCCACGACCCGGCGGACATCGCACGGCGGGCCGCCGTGACCTTCGACGGGCGGCGGTTCACCATGACCAGTCTGGGCCAGACCGTGACGGTCAGCTATCCGGACTTTCAGGTATCTCCGGCGCTGGACATGTGGCACGCGCTGCCGCTGCTGCACTATCTGGATCTGGCGGACGGCACGGCGTTGTCAGGCCGGATGATGGCCTTTGCCCAGTACCCCGACGGCATGGTGCGGGGCGGCGGCTTTGACCGGCGGGTGGAGTCGGTGATCCGTCAGCGGCTGGGCCTGCTGCCTGTGGAGGAGCTGCGGCGGCGGTGTCTGGCGCTGGGCGGGGAGCTGGTGGGCAGCAACGCCGACGTGTGCGCCTGCTTCCGCTTCCTGCCCCGGTATCCCCTGTGGCTGCGGCTGTGGCTGGCAGACGAGGAGTTCCCCGCCTCGGGACGGCTGTTTCCGGACGAGTGCGCCGCCCACTACCTGACGGTGGAGGACGCGGTAACGGTAGGCGATCTGCTGCTGGAGCTGCTGTGCAGCGGCGGCAGCGTGATACAGGAAAGGGAGGGCCTATGAGCAAATATATCCTGATCCCGGACTCCTTCAAGGGCACCATGTCCTCGGTGGAGATCTGCGGGATCGTGGCGGAAGCGCTGCGCGCGCAGGAGCCGGACGCGGAGATCCGCGCCATTCCGGTGGCGGACGGCGGCGAGGGCACCGTGGACGCTTTTCTTGCCGCGTCAGGCGGCCAGCGGATCGCGGTGGCCTGTGCGGGGCCTTACGGCGAGCCTGTCACCGCCTGCTACGGTCTGCTGCCGGACGGCACCGCCGTGGTGGAGATGGCCGCGGCGGCCGGACTGCCCATGGTGGGCGAGAAGCGCGATCCGGAGCGGACCACCACCTGTGGCGTGGGCCAGCTGATCGTCCACGCAGCACGGCAAGGCGCACGGCAGATCGTGCTGGCGCTGGGCGGCAGCGCTACCAATGACGGCGGCTGCGGCGCGGCAGCCGCAGCAGGCGTGCGGTTTTACGATGAGACAGGCGCGGCCTTTGTGCCAGTGGGCGGGACGCTGAAGAATATCGCCCGCATCGACATGAGCGGCGTGGACGAGGCAGTGCGCCGCGTGCCCTTCATGACCATGTGCGATATCGACAATCCCCTGTGCGGCCCGACGGGCGCCAGCGCAGTATTCGGCCCGCAGAAGGGCGCGGACGCTGCCATGGTGCGGCGGCTGGACGACGGCCTGCGCCATCTGGCGGAGGTGATCCGCCGGGATCTGGGCCGCGACGTGCTGACGCTGTCCGGCGGCGGCGCGGCTGGCGGCTTCGGCGCAGGCGCGGCGGCGTTTTTCGCCAGTCCGCTGCGAATGGGGATCGACGTGGTGCTGGAGCTGACGGACTTTGCGCGGCAGGCGGCGGACGCCGACCTTATCATCACCGGCGAGGGACGGCTGGACAGTCAGAGCCTGCGGGGCAAGGTGGTCATCGGCGTGGCGCGGCAGGCCAAGACGCTGGGCGTACCGGTGGCGGCGCTGGTCGGAGCCAGCGAAACGGACATTGCCGCCGCTTACGCGGAGGGTGTCAGCGGTGTGTTTCCCATCAACCCCGCACCCGCTTCCTTCGAGGAGGTCAAGGCGCAATGCCGGGAAAACTTGCGCTTTACCGCGGAAAATCTGGCGCGGTTTTACCGGACGATACGAAGATAAACACAAAGCTGCACCCCATCAAGGGGTGCAGCTTTGTTCGGCTCGCACGCGGGCACCAAAACGTGCCGCTAAACGTCCAAAAGCCGTCCCGTCGAGGGACGGCTTTTGGACGAGGCTCGATTCTCACTAACGCAACAGTCCACCGGACTGTTGCTCCCAGCCTCGACACCTTTCAGGCGTGCGAGGCTGGAGTTCGTTTCGAGCCACCTTATTCCATTCGCTCCACAAAAAACAAGACCACCCATCGGGTGGTCTTGTTTTTTGTGTGCTTGCTCACAGGTTTTGTTGTGTCTGCAACCAGCAGTATGTGATCGATACCCAAGGATATTTCTCTTGAAGGTCGCTGAAAATCTCCTGCATCGGAACAGCATGCTCTCATAGTTTTTGTGGTAGGGATTGATGTCCGCGCGAATTTCGTATCGGTTATCTTGGTAAAGCACCTCAATTTCTCGCTTGGGTTCCTCTATACTCAAGGAGTGCTTGGCATATGGTTGAACAGCCTTTAGGACATAATCCACTGGGGCCGTGAGAAAATATGAACTTTCCTCAAAAATCGGTTTAAGAGTCGGTTCTTGTTGAACAACATAATTTGCAACTTTACAATAGTGATAGGGATTGGGAAGTGCAAATTTCTTTCGGGCTGTTTCTGACTTATACCACTTGATTTATTAGGGGAAAATAGATATACTACTAACAGCATATAGATTAATGGAGGAATTATATCAATGAGTCATGAACTGCACCTTCATAAAATCGGGCCAATCAATGATTGTCGGTTGACGCTTGATACTTTTACGGTTTTAACGGGACCGCAGGCCAATGGAAAAAGCACCGTGGCAAAAGCGGTTTATTTCTTTCGGTCAGTCAAACAGGATATCCTTAACATTATGATGCAGGGAGGACCAAAGGCAGTTACAGGGGGAAGTTCTTCAGCTTTGAACACTGTCTTGAAGCAGCGAATGAAGGACAAATTTTTGCAGCTTTTCGGAACATCTTGGGTCATGCCGGCCGATATGAAGATGGAATACCTGTACAACAGCAAGGTATCCATCACTGTGTCTTTGGACGATGATTGCAACGACCCCTCTCGAAATTATATTGTGATTGACTTTAGTGAGTCTATCGAAAGTTATTTAGAGGAGTTGGATTCACATATCTTTACCAACATTACTCCGGCGCAGAAGGAGTATGAAGAAAGAAAGTTGAATGAGCTTTTTAATGATCCGTATGAGCCCGTCTTTATTCCGGCCGGGCGCAATCTTCTTACTTTGTTGAGTACACAGCTAAATTATATCTTTACCTCATTGGAAGATTCGCAGTTGAGGAATATTGACTATGCCACAAAGAGATATACGGAATTAATTCTCCGCCTTAAACCGGTATTTACCCACGGAATGGAGGGTGTCGCCAAGCGCATGAAAGATGATCCGACACAAGCCAAGAAATATGAACGGATTCGCCCCGCTCTTAATATTCTAATGGATCAAGCCAAGGAGATTATGAAGAGCGCATATCGATATGTGGATGGAGAAGAACGGCTGTATCTCTCAGATAATCGTTATGTTAAAATCAACCTTGCATCCTCTGGCCAACAGGAAGTCGTATGGGTATTCAACCTTCTCTTCTACTATCTGTCGGAAGATAAAAAGGCTTTCTTGATTATTGAAGAACCTGAGTCTCACCTTTATCCGGAATCTCAGCGGCGTATCAGCGAAACACTTTCTCTGATGGCTGACAGTGGGAATTCGGTTCTTGTTACAACCCATAGTCCCTATGTCCTCGGGACATTTAATTACCTTTTGATGGCGAGCCAGGTTGCTGAGAGCTATCAAAAAGAAGTGACAAGGAAACTTCGTAAACGGTTGTGGCTGAAAGCTGAGAATACGAACGCTTGCTATATTCGCGATGGTAAATTGACGAATGGTATTTCCGCCGAGGACAACTTGAGATTGATCAAAAACGAATTGATTGATGGAGCATCTACTGAGATCAATGCCATGAGCGATTACCTGCTTGGTTTTCTTTATGCTGAAGGAGAAGAGAGATGCCCTACAATGTAAAAGACTATACGCCTTTCCGCGAAGGGAAGCATCCAGTGTTTTCGTCTTCCGAAAATGGATGCAGGCACATCGGAAATAATGTCCGTCGTCAGCATATTCGGCATTTCAAGGTAGATGGTGAGATTTTCAGCAGCTCAGGTGACGAGAGGTGTGATTATCTTCTCCTTAATGATGAAGCGAAAACCTCCTATTACATCGAGTTGAAGGGTTCTGATTTGTCCAAGGCTATTCGGCAGATAGAAAACACCATCCGGCTAATAGCTCCATCGTTGTCTGGTTATACGATTTTGCGTAGAATCGTGTATCATACCGGCTCACACAATGTTCATGCATCCGATGTTTTGCGCTGGAAAGCAAAATGCAAAGCCGTAATAAAAGAAAGAGAGTATTCAGAAAATATCTGACAATAATATAGCACAAAAGCTGGGCTGCGATTTTCTTCGCCGCCCAGCTTTTTAAGCTGTGGAATAAAGTTTGCTCTGGTTTCAGGTGCTTTAGGAGTAAGCGTCACACCCACGATATGCTTCTAACTGCACACATATAGCGACCTGCAGAGCAGAAGATGTTAAGTGGTTGAATCTTTAACTACGATGCTATTAGCTTTGATATTCGTTATCAGTCAAGTATACTATGAATATTCCTCAGAAAATCTGAAGAAGTATTTACACTGTTTCTCCATTCATTAAGTTTCTGTTCTATTCCGGCAATATTGGAGATTATTTTATATCGTTTTGCAATAACATTAAAATAGGCGCTTTTATTATCATCAAGTGTATCATATGCGGTCTGATAGTAACGCAAAATAGTCATTGCGTCCTCTTTGTCCACATTTGGTTTGCCTTTGTCAGTTTTTAACCACAATGCGTCTTTGGCTAGAGCTAACGCATAAAAGAAGTAACCTGTATCAACACCTTCCTGTTCTTGGGCAGCCTCTGCTGCACCGTCATTTGCATATAGCACAACTTGCTCATATTCGCCCATTTTTAACATTTCATCGATGTATTTTAAATGACACTTTGGCGCAACCTTCGCAGCGCGCTTGCCATCATCTAAAAATTCTGCCAGTTTGGAAAGGCCTGTGTTTTTATCATATGTCGCTTCATAAATTTGATATTCGGACAAATATGCTAGTTCCTCCGAGGGAAGTGCTTTTTTAAATCGCTCAATCAAGTCAAGTGCCTCTGCCTTTAACTCGTCAATAACGCTATCATCATTTTCTTCACTAATTTTAAACAACAGGTAGTCTATTGAAAAATCAAACGCTCTCCATGTTTTCTTTTTGTCATTAATCTGATCAAGTTGTCGATAAAACTTTTCACATTGCTTTAACAGGCCACACTTAATGCCATAGTTTAAATAGTCTGCAAGGAGGTCGGTGTCCATTGAATACTGCTCAATACCTTTTTCGAGGACACTACATGCCCGACCATAGCATCCCGCCCTAGCAAGTTCTGTAGTAAAATTGTGAAATTCATCAGCCGTTCCTTCGAAATCTAAATCATTATTATCCCATTCGAGAAAAAAATCATCCAAGTCACGCTCAATAAGGCGTTTGATAAATTCACCGCGTATTTGCTTTAGATATTTTTTCATATCAATTTTCCCTTTCCTTTCCGTATTGTTATTGGATTTTCGTTCTTTATTAGCCCTTTGCTCGGCGGTTCTGTTATTTCTGCATTAATTCTCAGAACTTGATTAATTTTCTCACATACACGCCGATATACATCTTCATTGTCAGCACCGCGTGTATAGTCAAACTTGATGTAATTTAGGCCCAGAAAATCACTAGGCAGTTTATAGTCTTCGTTTGGTGCGACAAATAGAAAGACATTTTCGATTCCCAGCGCATTCGCAAAAGCTCCTGCCTCTAGTAAGACATTATCACGCGTAACGACATATTCTCCCGTTCGTGATTCGAGTTTATCATCATCTGCAAGCAGCATGATTGCGATATCGAAGGTAGCTAATGCATTTTGAATGATATGCCAAGTAGAGATATTAACGAATTCCCCACGACCAAACCATGTTTTCCAATCAATAATTTCAATTGGGGATCCTCGCAACAAATCATTTAAGTCTCGCTTGATTTCCTTTACAACTGGATATTGCTCACTGGAGGAGCCTATAAATATTTTCATAAACATCTCCTGTCTCAATGTTTTTATGGGGAACAAAAGATATAGCGTGCATGATATCACCAAGTGTATTATATACCCAAAAACATAAATTTTCAACAAAAATATGGCGCATTCGCGTTTACTGATTGTGATTTGTGCTTGTTTGCAGAGCAGAACAGATGTGAAATAATTCACAAATGGCAATCAAAGCAAGCTGGCTGCCATTTGTACTGGGGAGATAAATAAAATCGAAATCACTGCATAGAGTTTTTGATATATTGTTAGCGTCGGGAGCCCACGGTCATTTGGGTCGGGAAAAAGCAGCCAACTTAAGCGGGAGCGGCGATCCAATCCTTTTGAGAATACGTTCGGTTACCCACCACTTTGGGTTTGCCTAAAGCAGTCGAACTGGGTTTAAAATGTACAACAACCAACAGCCCAGTATAACACTCAAATTATTCTTTCGTTTCCGTCATGGTCTTACCGGCTTTTACCTTGTCGGTCTGCTGTGAAATCGTCTCCAGTCTCTTTCCCCGAAAGCTTTTGCGCGCAGCTTGAACACCGCAGCAGCAGCATCAAAGATGCGGCCCAGTAAGCAAAACACCGCTGTATCACATATCCCGGAGCGTCCTCGCTATGCGCACGGGCGATCTCGGTCAAAGAAATGTAGCTTTCATCCTGTATTTTGTCCTGCGGCATCGATGGTTTCCTTCGCCCCATGCGTTCCAAAACCTCTCGCTTACTCATGCCATAGCTGGCAATATGGGGAGATTTATATTCATGCTCAGCGACACCGTTTTCTCTTGCTATCTTTGCTATAATTTGATCCTGTTCCTCGCATGTGAGGATGTCTTCCGCTACAAGGCCCTCCAATAAGTTGCCAATTCCAATTAAATCTACCAGTTTATCTGCCACACGCCTCACCTCTTGAGGCTATTGTAGCATAACTTACGCAAATGCAAAAGATAAATCAAATCAAGGTCATATTCGGTGAAACATAGCGCGTGTCTTTCCTCGGTGAACCTTCCTGATCGTAGTCAATATTGCAGCGACTGACCTTCTCAAATTGGACATCCAGAAACTTCTCCCATCCGATGATGGCCACATATTTTCCGTTAGAAAGAAGATGGTCAACCGAAGCGCGAGTCCACTTTGGTTTTTCGGTCGGAGAAGGTATTTGCTTTGCGTAGAGCATATCCACGATCTTTCCCAGACTCGCTCCCGCTATATAGAAATCAAAAATCATAGAGATAACATCAGTTTCGTCCTTGTTAATTTTAAGTGCTCCGTCGCTGGTCAAAATAAAACCATATGGAATTCTCATGTTTTGTTCCTCCTAAAAACAAGAATTCCCATGTTACTATCTCATTCAGGAGATAAAACATGGGAATATAGGATGTTTTCTATGGCTGTTTTGCACAATTTGTGGCTTCACTTTATATTGCGTTCACGTCAGAAAAATCAAAAGTTGCGTATAACTTATGTTATACGCAACTTTTGTCTAATCTGTGATTGCCCACCACTTTTGTTGTCAGTGAATCAGCTCTTTTTGTCTTGCATCTCTGACAACACGCAGAAAATTATGTGCTTCAATTACTTGTTTTCAGCCACATCGAGCTGCAAAATTCTGTGATCTTCCGTCAGCACTTTCATCTGGCTGATGGCGATGGCATTGAGTTTCGCCAGCCGTTCCGCCTGCGATATCCCTTCGCTGATGAATACCGCATTCAGGTTTTCCAGATTGGACAGGCACACAAGCTGTGAGACATTGGCATAGTCCCGAATGTTACCCTTGAGATCAGGATGGGCATCGCGCCACTCTTTGGCAGTCATACCGAACAGCGCCATATTCAGTACATCGGCTTCGCTGGCATAGACCAGTGAAATCTGACGGGCAGATAGTTCCGGTGGAATCAAGTTCTCCTTGATAGCATCCGTGTGAATGCGGTAATTGATCTTAGCAAGATTACGTTTGATATCCCAGCCAAGTTGTTTCATCTCCTCGGTCTTGAGCCGTTCAAACTCCTTGACCAGATAGAGCTTAAACTCTACGGAGATCCATGAGGCAAACTCAAATGCGATTTCCTTATGGGCGTAGGTTCCACCATAGCGTCCAGCTTTAGAAACAATGCCGACAGCACCGGTCGCATCCACCCACTTCTGAGGCGTCATCACAAAACTGTTCAAACCGGCTTGACTTCTAAACGCATCGAATTCGACACGGTTAAAATCCGGATTGTAAAGCGTTTCCCACACGCCGAGAAACTCAATGGTATTTCTGTTGCGAAGCCAGTTTTGGATGATATATCTCGGATTGTCACTATCTTTGATCTTTGCAATGTCTGTCAAGCTGAGAAAATCATCTCGTTTAATATCCCACTGCACATTGATTTCCGTTCCGCGAACGACCAGCTTATCCATCTTCACCGCACCTCCTTGCAGCCAACACGCTCAGTAGTCTTTGGCATTCCTTTAATTTTAGTATAGCAGAAAACCACCTGTTCGTCGAGAGGAAATCCACCCATGCTTGGGATTCGTCTCTTTTCTTCCATCCAAAATGCAGCATAGTGTGGATGTGCCATTTTTGCTTGTTTTGATGACGCATTTTTCTAAATTTCCGCATTCCAAACCAATTGAACTACTCTATCTCCGTATTCTATCATACTAAGTGTTCCTTTACCTCGATCCCGCTTTTCAGCCGTACCAGGATTTCTTCCTTAGAGAGTATCCTGACCGACGCCACAAGATCACGAATATTGCGTTCGTTCCATTCCGTGATGACAGTCCCGGCCTGCTCCATTATATCGGCGGCCTCCCCCATGTGGCTGGTCAGTTCCGCATCTTCTGCTTGCTGTCGCTCCAGTTCGGCACGTTTGTCCTTCAGCTCTGCTTGCTGGGAAAGGATCGTCTTGAATCGTTCCATGTAGTCGGTACTATTGCCGGAGGCTACCGTGATGAAGGCGGCGTCAAACTCCTGTGCCAGGGTTTCCAGTCGGTGGTCGATATCTGCGATAGTGAGTTCTCCGCTTCGGTTGGGGCGTATCACCACCTGTAGATTTTCCGTGACCTGCCGTACCAATGCAGGCTTCTCAGACATTATGCTGTTGATTGCCCGCAGGATGCCCTGCTGAAGCTGCTGCTCATCCACAGAGGGCGAATCATGGCAATACTTCTTGCCGTAATCAAAGCGGCTGATACAGCGCCAGACGATGTGCTTCTTTCCTCTGTTGACCCATGTGCAGCGGCGGTACAGTGTGCCGCATTCGCCGCAGATGAGCCGATCTGACAGGGCATATTTCGGCGTATAGCAGCTTCTGCCGCTGGGGGTGCTTTTCTGCGTATTTCCCTTCAGCGCGTTACGCCGTGCCAGCTCTGTCTGAACCGCATTATATGTTTTGCGGTCTATGATGGCTTCGTGATGATCCGGTGCCAGATACATGGTGCGCTGCCCTGTGTTGCGGATAGTTTTGTGACTGATACAATCCTGCTGGAAGGTCTTCTGCATCAGGACGTCACCCACATATTTCTCATTGGAGAGGATGCCTCGTACTGCGGTATGTGTCCATGTTGCACCGCCACGGGCATTTGGAATGTGGCGCTCCTCCAAGTCTTTGCGGATCATGTTAAGGCTGTCACCGTGGAGGTACTTCTGGTAGATCTCCCGGACGATCTCTGCTTGTTCCGGAATGATCTGTGGATTACCATCCGGCCCTTTTTCATAGGCGTACAGGTTGTGGTAATGGATGGTGGCTTCACCCCGCTGCATGGCGTAGCGCTTGCCCGCCTGAATATTGCCAGAGATGGATTCGCTCTCCGCCTGGGCGAAGGCTCCCATCATGGTCAGCATCAGTTCTGTGGACTCGTCCATGGAATTGATGTTTTCTTTTTCAAAGTAGACTGCTATGCCCTGTGCTTTCAGCATTCGGACGTAGTTCAGGCAGTCTACCGTATTGCGGGCGAAGCGGGAGACAGACTTGGTGAGGATCAGATCGATCTTGCCCTGCTTACACCATTTCATCATCCGCATGAAGTCCGCCCGCTTCTTGACCGAAGTGCCTGTGGTGCCCTCATCCGCAAAGATGTCGGCCATCGTCCACGACTTGTTCTCCATGATCTTATCGGTGTAGTAGTTTTTCTGCGCCTCGTAGCTGTTGAGCTGATCCTCCTCTTTGGTGGACACCCGGCAGTAGGCCGCTACCCGGAGCTGCCGCTGCTCGGCGGCCCCTGTGTTCTTTGGCGCGGCGGGTATCACGATCACCTTCGGCTTGTTCTCTCCCACGTTTATGCTCTCCCCTCGATGATCTGGCCGTTTTTCAGTAATAGACTGGCCTGCCCCTTTTTGACATAGACCTGTGACACGGCGCTTTTCAGCAATTCGGCGTCGATCTCCGCCATCGGTGCGGCAGCGGTGAATAGATGCCGCAGGCGCTGGCTTTCGTACTCGCTGCTGCCGATGGCGTTATATTGCATCCCTGCCAGCCGCAGGGCGAGCTCTTTAGCACCGCCCTCATCCACCGGACTGGTGGTGAGTGCTGCTGAGAATCGTCGCTCCATTTCGGCCAACTCACCACGGTTGACAATCTGCGGCTGTGGCTTGATCTGTTCCGGCGATGCCGCGAGGCTGTTCAGAATGGACAGCACCTGTGATTCCACCGCCGCGCTGGGCCTGCCGTTGCACAGGCGGCGCAGCGTCTTTTGCGCTTCGGTGATCTGCACCGCAGGCTTGCGCTCTGACCGGCGCTGGGCGGCTTCCTGTAATTCCTCTGCGGGGAGGATGGCTGGGAAGCGGTCTGTGCCAATGTAGCGGCTGTCCTCCAGAATACGGCCCACCATATTCTTGTTCCAGGGCTTGTCCGCGTCGTAGGGCGGGCCTTTTTCTTTCAGATGGTCAGTGATGTCGTTGAAGGATGCCCCGGCCAGATAACGGGCATAGATGCCTTGCACCGCCTGTGCTTCCTGCGGGTGAATGATTATCTCACCCATGACCATCTTGTACCCGAAGGGCAGCTTCCTGTTGCCCATTACCGCACCGTCCTTTCTATACTCTCCCGCAGCTCCAGCCCGTTTTTCAGGCGAAACCGCAGGCTGGTGTTGCTCTCGATAATGACCTTGTCAATAAGCTGACCGAACAGCTCCCCGTCAAAGTCGTGCAGCGTTTCAGGCCCTCTTTTGAGGATGGTGATGAGCTCCTGGGTGCATGGGATGGTATCATCACCGTCTTGGTTGAGTATCCTGCTTTTGGCTTGCTTGGCGGCGCGGAGCTGTTCGGTCAGCGCATTGCTCTTGGATATGAAAATGTCAGGATCAACACAGCCGCTTTCTCTCAGAGTGGCCAGCAGTTGATTCTGACGGGTAAGTTCCGCTATTTGTTTGTTCAGTTCAATGACGTCCACACTCCAGAGGAATTTCCGTTCACGGATAGACTGGAGGTTGGCGATGAGGTCGGGCAGAATGTGGCTGCCTTGATGTTTGAGATTGTAATACAGCCGGAGGAAGGCTTGTTGGATTTGGACTTCGGGGATCTGGGTAATGGGACAGGCATTCTCGTCGCTATTATGACGTGTGCAAAGCCAGTACCTTGCGGATGCTGACCGCTTTGATCTGCATGCAGCACCGCAACTGCATTGGACTCGGCCATGAAACGGTGTCTTTTCTACTGATACTGTTTTTTCTCGGCTCTTAAGCAATTTCTGTACTCGCTCAAACCAATCCTGTGAGATAATCGCATCGTAGATTCCTATAATATAGTAACTGTCGTACTCTCCACTATTTCGTATTCTTTTTCGGGGGAGGGTGTCCGTGGTATATTTTTTCTGTAGCTGCGCATCACCTATATAGCGCTCATTCCGAAGGATATATTCTATCCGTCCACGCTGCCAGTGAATGTTCAGCACATTGCTCTGATTCAGCATCTTTGTGATCTCTGTGGTGTTTATCCCACGCAGATACATCTCGTATATACTGCGAACCACCGCCGCGCATTCCTTATTGATAACAAGTGAACCATCCACAAGGTCATAGCCCAGCGGGGCACTGTAGGTGCTGAACTCCTCGCGTTCTATCCGTTTCTGGTAGCTCCAGCGTATGTTGCCGGAGATGGACTCGCTCTCTGCCTGCGCAAAGGCTGCGTACAGGGCGGTCATCAGCTCTGAGGACGCCCGTGCGGTGTCGATGTTCTCCTTCTCGAAGAAGATCGTCGTTCCGTTGGCACGGAACTGCCGAATGGCCTCCAGACACTCCGACGTGTTGCGGGCGAAGCGGGAGATGGACTTGACCAGAATGCGGTCTATGAGTCCGCGTTCGCTGTCAGCCAGCATCCGCTTGAAATCCTCCCGCTTCTCCACAGAGGTGCCGGTGATGCCCTCATCGGCGTAGATGTCCACCAGCCGCCAGTCCTCATGCTCAGTGATATACTGCGTATAGTGGATGTTCTGGGCCGCAAAGGAGTTGAGCTGATCCTCCGAGGATGAGCTGACCCGGCAGTAGGCGGCCACTCGTAGCTTTCGGGCATCTCGCTCATGGTTGGCTTCAATCCTGATGACCCGTCGCTCCTTGCCGTTCAGGGCCAGGTTTCCGTTGATCTTTTTCTCTTCCGTGGCCGTTCACCTCCTCCTTGTAGCAACACAACATACCACAACCTTTTTGTTAAAGCTACTGCTTTTTGCAAAGAAATTCAGAAAGAAATAGGAATCGTTGCGCCGGTCTGCACTGCGATACGCACGGCGACCTGCTCCAGCTCTGCCTTGGGAAAACCGGCTTTTTTCAGTGCTGACAGAAGATTCAGAATGCCGCAAAAATCAACGTTCTTATCCTGCATGTTTTTCTCCTTTTATATGTTTTCTGATGGCACAAACACGGACACTGTCAGATGTGGGGTGGGTGTGAGTGAGAGAAGAATCAGACGCGGTAAAAGCAAAAACGGAAAGGGGAGAGAGAAGAGAGACCAGTGTCCGCGTTTCTGCCATCAGGCAAAAGCATTATGGCGGGGCCGCTCCAAGGCG
>OLPA01001519.1_pt1 | contig 19031 bp, 19 predicted proteins | sample 1672811 | NCBI WGS metagenome assembly OLPA01 (sample SAMEA3136726, study PRJEB25190) | human gut metagenome | biome: human gut; feature: human-associated habitat; material: faeces | place: Austria | collected 2013
CGATGCTTTTTGGAGCTGCTGGGCAGATTCGAACTGCCGACCTCATCCTTACCAACTGCCGTAGATCCTTCCAGCCCTTGCTGTATAAGGCTTTGCGGCGGTTTTTTGTCCAAAAAAGATGAGGTCGCAGCCTGTTTGTTCCATTGTTTCCGTCCGCTCATTTCCCCGTGTGGGTCACGGTGTGGGTCAAGCGGAAACTTCTGCGTCAAAGAAGCCGCGGACGGGCTTCATCGTCATATTTCGTTTTGCCGTTTCTCTCTCATAATTGATTCGGGTGATCTCCTCAATGAAAGCCTTCTGCTCCTCACTGGCTTTCGACCACGACACACCGAACTTTCGGCACATCGCAAAAAAGGTGCGATACCATAGTCTGTCTTCTTCTGTTTCATGCGTGAAATACCACTTCGCGTCTTCCATTGTCAGCCCTCCTCCAAATAAGATACAAAAATGTCTCTGGCAGCCTCATCACAAATCAAATATCGTGGTGCTGCACCTCTCTCGCGTCCAGGGATCAGCAATGCCCTGAAATCCCGTTCGTAATGTCTTGCCAATTCCGGTGTCTTCGCATCCAAGGTCACATCGCCATTGAATCCGGCATCCACAGACAGCTTGATGCCATAGGCGATCAAAGCCCGCCCAATGCCGTGGTATTTCGGACGTTTGCAAAGCGTCGGATTGCTTTGTGCCTGACTCTCCATATAGACAATATGGACGGTAACTACATCTTCGTTGATCTCATAAGCTCCTAAAGCCACCAATTCGCCAATCTGCGTTTTTAGTCCATAGATATCAAATTTGCCTTTTGAGATATACTCGCTGGTCCAATCCGTCTGCCACCGCGGTTCCTTTGTCGTTGTCGCGGCATCCTGCGGTATCATCGGCTCAATAGCTACTGGCACCTGCTGATTCATTGCATCATAAACAAACGGTCGAAACTGCACAGCTCTCACCTCATAGGCAGTATACCACGGTTTTTACGAAAAATGAAGTAGGAAATTGAAGTTACAGCATCCTCATTTTCGTTCCAAAAACGCACCGCTGTAATCAAAGAGTACGCCCACCGCATTTGTTCCCTCTTTATACCACAAATCAGAAGACTGCAAAAGTCGTCCTATCCTCTTGCGCTTTCTTCATAATCCTTGAATAGTAGGTAAGCGCCTCATAATCCACCGTCTGGCAAGATCAAAGCAGAGATGAGATAATTGAGACCGAGGTATCAAAAGATCCATCGGTACCAAAAGTCTCAAGGAGGTCTCAGGAATGCCGGACGAGTTTCAAACCCTGAAAAAGCGGAGATAATCGGCAGATAAGTAGTTTTTCCATGAGTTATATGCATTATTTCTTGTGAGAATAATAACCGAATAGATAGACTGTACTCACCTTATACCATCAAGGATATAGGGTTGAGCAAAACTCCGATTTGCTCATGAAACTATACAATAAATAGTATCATCCAACTTGTTTGTAACCTATATATTGTGACTCAACTTTGCAAAACTCGCGTTTTGCTCAACCCTATCAAAAGAAAAGGCTATGTCATGTTTAGCTCATTTTCGTTAAATTTGTCGCAAAAAGCTCGAATTTACCTATGAGTTTATTATACATAGAGCGGTCTCGTTCAGTCCTGTTCCGTCCCCATAAACACCAAATAAACACCAATGCCACAGCTTACTTGTTATGGTACTGCTACATAGTCGGTGTGATCTTCTCCGTAGCAGTCCGCCCAGCATACCTTGTACATATTCAGCCTTCCGGCCGTTCTGGTGATGTTCATTTTGTTGCCCTCCCAAGATGTAAGTATTGGTGAATCGAAGAGCGCATAGCGCTCGCCCGATTCACTTACTCACCGAAGGCGCAAAGAAAAAGCCCTGTCAAGCGGACCGTGGAATAAGTCCAGTCCGCAGACTGGGCCTTATGCCGCGAAAGCCGCTTTACAGGAGCTTTTCTCTTTGTGGTAAAGGCACACCGTAACACAACCAGGTCACGCTGCAGTGTCGATCTGATCCGCACGGTGCGCTTTCTTGTGTTACATCATCGATTATTTTTCTTCAACTGTCAAATTTTCTCTTGACATTTCCCTATTTTTTAGAAAACAAGTGCTTTACATCGAATATTATTCTATTAACGGAACAATGCGGATAAAATCAAGGAGCCAGATTTTCCCGGCTCCCTGTTTAGGTTCTATGACTTACGCCGCGTCGGGTGGGAGGACGATACCCTCCTCGTCCCAAGTGGACAGCGCGAAGTGGTAGGGGCAGCCCTTCTTGTCCTTCTGGCGGTTCAGCTCCGCCAGCAGCGCCCTCACCGTGTCGGGGTAGCGCTGGGCGATGAGCACGGCCTCCTGCACTTCCATATCGTCCGCGATGCAACCGTCGTGATACATCCGCAACTGATACAGATCCTCCGCCTTGCTGCCGCCTGCCTTCGCCTCAAAAAGCGTGGCACCTTCCGTGCTGCTGACGAACAGATCCGACTTGATCTGCAGATTCAGGCACTGATACAGGTTCTTCTCCGTGGAGACCCGCAGAACGCCCGCCTCCGCCGACTTTTTCTCCGCCAGCAGATGCACCAGCATCTGCTCGCGCCGCGCCTCCTTGACCGGCTCGGGGATATTGGCGCGGATCCATCTGAACAGCGCCGCAACCTTCGGCAAGAGACGAATATCCGATGTGATGAACAAGTAGTGGCTGACAAGTAGTCCGGTCTTACACGCTGGATAGATATCTGCCCTCTACTCGAAGCCTTCCATAATGCAAAAGCTCAGTTCAGCATAAGACCAAACTTTGCGTTTAGGGTTATTCTGTTTTATGTCCACTTTTCCTTGACAATTGCTCTGTGCAGATAATCTTGCTTGCATATATCAAAGCTCTTCGTCCAGCTCTGCTATAATATGGTTCAGCGTTCGTTTGGTCGTGCAATCCAAATGATAGCGCATCGCTTTAACAGCCTCCTTTTCGTTTCCTTCCCGAATCGCTTCCAGTATGCCGCGGTGCTCTAAAATCACATGCTCCGCCTGTTCAGGGCTATCAAAGGCAGATTGTGTTTCGACGCGAAGGAAATTGTCCCGCAGCTTTTCGATCTCCTCCTGCATCCATGTGTTCCCGGCCGCAAGAAACATTTCGTGATGAAACTGCCGGTCTAACTGATAGGAGGCGCGCACATCGCAATCATGGCAGCGGCTCTCCTGCTCAAGCAGCATCCGCTCGAGATTCTTGACCTGTGCCGCTGTCCGCCGCTGCGCCGCAAGCCGCGCGCCATTCAGCTCCAGATAATAACGCGCCTCCACAATGTCCTGTGCGCGCTTTTTCGTGATTGGAATAACCTGAATCCCCTTGCCACGCATATAGGCGATATACCCTTCCTGCTGCAGCTCCAGCAGTGCCTCGCGCACCGGCGTGCGGCTGATATTCAGTTCGCTGCACAACGCATCCTGAGAATAGGTAATGCCAATCTGCAGCCGACGGTATAGAATTGCGTCCTTGATCAGCTCATACGCCTGCTGCTTCATGGTGACGGGCGCGATTGCGCTGCCATTTAAAAGTCCAATTGGTTCGATGCTGGCCACAAAGCGTTTCCCCTTTATCTTCATCATTCGACGGCCACGCTACGCTTGCACAGTAGATTTCTTCCGCCGTTTATGCCGTATATATTCCTTTAATATAGTACTATATAACAAATAGTCCTTCTTTGCAAGAAGTTTTTTCTCCTGACAGAGCCCGTTCCATTTTTGCTAAAGCCTCCAATTCGACGCCACAATTCTTGTCGAAAAAGCCAAAATGCAATCTTAACGGGAGAAAAACTTTACAAATCAGCTGCGATATGCTATATATAACATATCTTCTGCGGCTCCTGCCGCTTTTCCCAAAATGAATATTATGTATACATATTAAGGAGGCAGATGCTTATTATGAGAGTCAGCGCAATCCAGATGGATATGAAATTTGCCGACCCGGCTTACAACTTCAAGCATGCGGAAGAACTCATCCGTGAAGCCGCGGCTTCCAAGCCCGACGTGATCGTCCTTCCCGAAACCTGGAACACCGGATTCTTCCCTAAGAAGAATCTCAAGGAGCTGAGCGACAAGGACGGTGCTGCTGTCAAGGACATGTGCTCCGCCCTGGCCCGTGAGCTGAACGTCAACATCGTGGCCGGTTCCGTTTCCAACGTTAAGAACGACAAGGTTTACAACACCGCCTACGTCTTTGACCGTCAGGGCGCGTGCATCGCCGAATACGACAAAACCCATCTCTTCACCCCAATGGGCGAGCATGACTATTACGAGGCCGGCACCCATGTGACCACCTTCGAGCTTGACGGCAAAAAGTGCGGCATCATCATCTGCTACGACGTCCGCTTCCTCGAGCTGGTGCGCACCCTTGCGCTGACCGGTCTGGACGTGCTCTTCGTTCCCGCCCAGTGGCCCGCGCTGCGCAAGTATCATTGGGATACCCTCACGGCGGCCCGTTCGATCGAAAACCAGATGTTCGTCGTCGCCTGCAACTCCTGCGGCAAGGCGGGCGAGACCGTGTACGGCGGCTCCTCTCACATTCTCGATCCCTGGGGCAATCCGATCGTTGCCGCCGGCGGCAGCGAGGTCATTCTCACCGGCGACCTTGATTTCTCCGTCATTGAGGGCATCCGCGCTTCGATCAACGTTTATCGCGACCGCCGCCCCGAGCTTTACCACGTCTGATTTCCACTTTGCTTTTTCATCGGAAACGTGTTATAGTAAAAAACTTCTAAGGAGGATATTATCTTGGACAGCAAAATCACCTTTACCCTGCACGCTGACGGCAAGGCCACCAAGATGACGGTTATGTACAATCAGCTTCTCGCCATCGGTTACGCCGGACGCAACATCGCCAAGACGATGGAACACATCAAGGAGCTTGAGGAACAGCTTGGCGTTCCCGCCCCTAAGAAGATCCCCACGATCTTCCAGATGTCCAACATGCTGCTCACCCAGGATCCCGACATCGACTTTGTCGGCAACAACACCTGCGGCGAGGTGGAGTACATCATCATCACCCAGGGCGATGAGATTTACATCGGTCTCGGCAGCGACCACACCGACCGCAAGCTCGAGAGCGCCAGCGTTCCCAAGGCCAAGCAGGTCTGCCCCAAGCCCATCGGCCACGACATTTGGAAGTACAGCGATCTCAAGGATCACTGGGATTCCATCAAGCTCAATTCCTATCAGACGGTGGACGGCAAGGAGATCCCCTATCAGCAGGGTACTCTCGCCGACATTCTCCCCGTCGAGCACTTACTCAAAGAACTGCGGGAGCGCATCGGAGATGTTTCGCATTGTGTCATCTACTCCGGTACTGTCCCCGTTTTGAACGGCTTCCAGTACGGCGAGAATTTCCGCTGCGAAATGATCGACGAAACACTCAACCGCAGTCTGAGCATGAACTACAACATCCACGTAATTACTGAGGAGGAAAGATGAAAATGAAAAAGCTGATTACTCTGCTGCTTGCCCTCGCCATGGTCCTCTCCCTTGCTGCCTGCGGCAGCAACGGCGGCACCAACACCGGCGACAACCAGGGCTCCGACACCAACACCGCCGCTGCGACCTACAAGATCAAGCTCGGCACCACCGGCAACGAAGAGCACCAGTCCACCATCGCCGCCACCTTCTTCAAGGAGAAGGTCGAGGAGCTGACCAACGGCGCCGTTTCCGTTGAGATCTACCCCAACTCTCAGCTCGGCAGCGAGCGTGAGATGGCTGAGGGCGTCAAGCTCGGCACGCTGGAAATGACCATCGTCACCACCGACGGCACCCTGCCCGGCTGGGTTCCCGAGACGCAGGTCCTCTCCATCCCCTATCTGCTGACCTCCAAGGAAGTCGCTTATGACGTTCTGGACAACACCCTCCAGCCCTACTTTGAGCCCCTGTTCGAGGCTCAGGGCTTCAAGCACCTCGCCTTCTGCGAGCTCGGCTTCCGTCACTTCACCACCAACAAGCAGGAGATCACCTGCGCGGCCGATATGAAGGGCCAGAGCATCCGCGTGCAGGAAGCCCCCATCTGGTTCGCCCTGACTGACTGCCTCGGCGCCACCGCTACCCCCGTTTCCTTCAACGAGCTCTACACCGCGCTCTCTCAGGGCATGGTCGACGGTCAGGAGAACCCCATCGCCTCCATCGCCAGCTCCAAGTTCTATGAGGTCCAGAAGTACATGTGCCTTGACGGCCACACCTACGGCGCCGAGAGCATCCTGATCAACCTCGACTACTACAACAGCCTCCCCGCCGAGATCCAGACCGCCGTTGACGAGGCCGCCGCTTACGCCAGCGAGCAGCAGCGCGCCACCGTCTCCGCCAACGAGGCCGCTCAGCTCCAGCAGATCAAGGACGCCGGCGTCATCGTCTGCGAGGATCCCGACATCGCCTCCTTCCAGGAAGCCACCGCTGAGCTCTATCTGCGTCCCGAGGTTCAGGCCATCGTCTCCCCCGAACTGACTGAGATGGTCCGTTCCGCCGCTGAGGCCGCTGCCAAGTAAGTACCGCTTATTTTCAGGATGGGGGAAACCGCTTTCCCCCATCCTGAAAAAGACTTATGCAGATTCAGGAAAGGAAACTGAATGAAAACAATTGATAAATACCTCACCATGCTCGTGCGCGGCGTGATCGGCGTGGCATTGATCGTGCTGTTCGTCGTCGCGTTCAGCGTGATCATCGGCCGCGTTTTCTTTGACGCTTCGATGGGCTGGTCGCAGGACGTCATCCGTCTCTGCTTCACCTATATCATCTACTTCGGCGCAGCATACTGCGTGCGCGAAAAGGGCCATCTGAACGTTGACTTTGTTCTGGGCATGATGAGCCCCAAGGCCCGTCAGATCGTTGAATTTCTCATCAACATCGTGCTCCTCGCTTTCTTCGCCTTTATCGCTTACTACGGCTTCCAGTTCGCCGCCACCGGCGCTTCCCAGAAGTCTCCCTATCTGATGCTTCCCATGACCTATTATTACTATGGCGTTCCCATCTCCGGTATCCTGATGTTTTACTATATGCTCGAGCAGCTCATCGACGAGGCCAAAGAGCTCCTTGGCAAGAAAGGAGACAAATAAATGGTTATCATCCTCTGCCTGTTCGCAGCATTCTTCATCGGCGTTCCCATCTGCTTTGCATTGGGCATTGTCTCCATCGGCAGTCTCATTGCCAGCGGCATGCCGCTGGTCGTCACCGTTCAGCGTATGTTCACCGGCGGCGACAGCATTGCGCTCATCGCCATTCCCCTCTTCATGCTCTCCGGCGAGCTGATGTTCCGCGGCGGTATGTCCAAGCGTCTGGTTGACTTCGCGGACACTCTGCTCGGCCACTTCCCCAGCGGTCTTGCGATGGTCAGTATCCTCGCGTGCATGTTCTTCGCCGCCATCACCGGTTCCGCCATCGCGGCCACCGCGGCCATCGGCGGCATCATGATCCCGCTGATGAAAGAGCGCGGCTATGACTACACCTTCTCCGCGCCCCTGCTCGCCTGCGGCGGCTCCATCGGCCCCATCATTCCCCCGTCCATCCCCCTGCTGGTCTACGGCGTTCTGGCCAGCGTCAGCGTGGCTGACCTGTTCATCGGCGGCGTGATCCCCGGCCTGCTCATGGGCTTCGGCCTGATGGTCTACAGCTACATCGTCGGCAAGCAGCGCGGCTACATGGGCCGCGAGACCCGCGCCCCGCTGCGCGAGGTGCTCAAGTCCGGCGCAAACGCCCTGCTGGCGCTGTTCATGCCCATCATCATCCTCGGCGGCATCATGACCGGCTACTTCAGCCCCACCGAAGCCGCGGCCGTCGCCACGGCCTACGCTCTGATTGTCGGCCTGTTCATCTATCATGAGCTGGATCTCAAGTCCATCTGGGAAGCCTTCGTCAACGCCTCCAAGAGCACCGGTCAGATCCTGATCATCGTCGCGCTCGCGTCTCTCTTCTCCTGGGTCATCACCGTCGCTCAGGTCCCGCAGACCGTCAGCGCCTTCCTGCAGGCGAACATTCACAGCAAGGTCGCCATGCTGCTGCTCATCAACGTGATCCTGCTCATCGCCGGTACGTTCATCGACACCACCAGCGCCATCGTCATTTTTGCGCCGCTGTTCATCCCCATCTGCAACGCACTCAACATTGACCTTGTCCACTTCGGCATGATCATGGCCGTCAACCTGACCATCGGTATGTGTACGCCTCCTCTGGGCGTGTGCCTGTTCGTGTCCAGCTCGATCGCCAAGATCTCGCTCAAGGATCAGATGCGCGACCTGCTGCCCATGCTGGCGGTGCTCATCGGCGTTCTGCTTCTGGTCACCTATATCCCCGGCCTTACCCTCTGGCTCCCGAGCTTATTCAAGTAACAGCCTGAGCTTAAATTCCTATAGCGTAGAGATTATTCAGATCAATCTGCCAAAAGGGTATACCGCTTTTTCTCGTAGGCGGTATATCCTTTTATCTTTGCAAGAAAATCCACCGTTCCAATTTTCTGTAAGCGTAAGATATACCCACGCGTAGACAAACACAGGACAATATCCCTCGCTTTCGCCTACCGGCGGAAGCTCGCTCAATACGCTGTCCCTCCTCTCTCCACCGAGTCCGCTTCGCTGGAGCTCTGCGGGGACCCCGAAAACACTCGTGTCACCTGGGAGATTGAATAGGCAATGCGGAAAGCCATATCCAAACCTTCTAAAAAGTCAAGCCCTAATTAAAAAAAGTTATAGGCAGAAAAAGAGTATAGCAAAGCAGAGACGGCAAAGCGGATCGCTTGGCCGCCTCAAATAAAGTATTGGGGATCTCAGCTCATTCTATTGCCGGCAAGCTGCGGTAGAGTTCTGTGACCTTGCCATAATAGATCCGGAGGAACTTATTCAGGCCCGCCACCATGGCAAGTTTACCGCATTTCCCTTCACTGCGTTTTTTCTCAATGAACGTAAAAATCGGATCGTTTGCCGGTTTGTGCATCACATAGCTCTGCATGACTTCGTACCCGGTCTTACGCAGATAGCGATTTCCCCGCTTGGAGATATGGCGGTTATTCGCGCAGAATTTGCCGGACTGGTACGGCGGCGCATCGATGCCGGCGTATGCGATGAGAGCCCGCTTGCTGTGAAAGCGTCGGACATCTCCGATCTCCGCGATCAGGCGCGGAGCCAGCGCGTCCCCGATGCAGGGCATTTCGCGCACGAGAGAATATTCCGGCAGAGTCTTGGCGAGAGCTTGCATCTGTGTTAAAATAGCGTCACGGGACGCCTCCACTGTGTGGAGGACTCGTATCGCTTCCGTAATGACGATCTGCGTGGATGGTGCATTGGGAAGCACAGGGATACCGTTTTGAGCTGTGGCAAAGATGAGCGCTGCCATACGTTCGCAATTGCGGTATCCCTTTTTTTCCGCCCATTTGCAATAATCCTTCCGAAAGCGCGTTTCTCCCATTTCGAGGATGTGAGTGGTGTGACGATACCGCAGGACAAAGTCCGAAAGCTTGTGCCGTCCTGCATGGTCGTTCATGAGCTCCTGCATACCGGGCAAAACCTGATCACAGAGGGCATTAAAATCGACCTTTGCCTTGATCAGCATGGAGGTCATCTGGTAATACTGCCGCGCCAGAAGCTGAAGCTCCCGATATGTATCCTCCGGCAGTCTGGCCGGTTGAAGCTCCTGCCAATAGGCCAGGCCGTACAAAGCGATCTGCATAGCGTCGATTCGATCGGTCTTCACCTTGCGGATACTTTGTGAGCAAAACCGCTTCATCCGCAGCGAATTGATGACGGAGACGAATATTCCGTTCTCCAACAAAGCGGCCACCACCGGGCAATGGTAGCTGCCGGTGCTTTCCAAAACGGCACGAACCTCTTCGCCGCTGCTGCGCAGCAGCGATACGAGCTCCGACATTCCTTCCCTCGTGTGCTGAACTTCAAACGGAGTGTACACGATTTCTCCTCCCGGCGTCATTCCGCACACGGTGCTTTTTCCTTTGGACACATCGATCCCGATACTGAGCATGGGCATTCCTTCTTTCCTGATAAAATATTGCAATGCTTCCGCACCGGCTTATTACGATTCAATTTGGTTCGTGACGCGCACGCGGCATAGCCGGAGCAACCTGCTCAATCGAATCTTTATAACAAGAGGGCGGAGGACTGTTTACAGCTCGAACGCTTAGCTCACCAAAGAAACCGTCCATCCATTGCCCTCCCATTATAACAAAAATAAGCATAGTCTCCGAGGCTTCCTATCCGCTTCGGGTGCTATGCTTATTTTGTACCAACCAAAGAACATTCTCTCGCCTAACTTTTTGAAAAAAGCTGTGAAATCACCGTCATAATAAAGACCACTATGCCGATGATTTCAGATAGTCTTCCGTTCAGCAGTGGACCAATCAAGCCAAAGTCAGCTGTGTCAACATACAGTGTAAATGCGAACTCTGTAATTGCCCAACATTTCATGCTGCTCTTATAAAATTGGCATTGTGTTTATTTAAAACAGAGTGTAAAATACCAGAGGATACCAATCATATCAGTAATATTGAGAGGAAACGTCAACCATGAGAGCAGACCTTCGAGCAAAGCGGCCATTGCTATACCAGGAAGTTGTAAACGCTTTATATCAGATCATAGATACAAGTAATCTTAAGCCAGGGGATCAAATGCCTGCAGAGCGCGAATTAATGGAGCAGCTTGGGGTAAGCCGCAATGTGCTGCGAGAGGCCTTTCATATCTTGGAACAGCGGGGAATCATTACCTCCCAACAGGGAAAAGGTCGTTTTCTGCGAGAGATTCCAATCAGCCAATTGGGAGAAGATAAGCAGGAGGAAATGTCCAAAAACTTAGAACGCTACTCTCTCTATGAAGCCTACGAGGTTCGTCAGGTGCTTGAAACAAAAGCGATGGATTTGATTGTTCGCAACGCAACAGATTCAGATCTTGATGAGATCGAAACAGCGTATCAGACGATGCTTCTCCGTTTTGCCGAAACAAACACAACCACAGGCGAATTCGAGCTGCACCAGCTCTATGCCAAAAAAACTGGCAGCGTTTTTATGGAACAGACGCTGAACATCGTATTGTCAACAATTCTCGAAATGATGCACACAACTTCTCATAATGTAATGGATATGCATCAGGTCGAAGAGGAAAAAGCCGATCACCGGCGGATCATTGATGCACTGCACAAGCGGGACAGCAGCGCTGCTCAGCAAGCGATGTACGACCACATTCAACATACACTTGACATCCTTCAATAAGGCCACAGGCAAAAACGACAAAAGTTTCTCTTGACTTTTGCCGTTTTTTGTTTATACTTATCTTATATTGGGTGACCAAGTGAGCAAGAGACCAAGAAAATTCATGTTAAGGAGTGATTCCCGTGATTGAAGAGGTAAGCAGAAATGAAATGCTGTCAACTATCCATTACATGACAGAGCATTTCCCGTACCGGCTCGCAGGCAGTCCATGCGAAGCAGCGGCGTCCCGATACGTAACGGAACGGTTAAAGCAGTACGGCCTGAAGGTTGAAAACAAAGAATTTTACACCTATAACAGCGATCCCATGTATTCCAAGGTCACCGTTTTAGAACCGGAAATGGAAATTGACAGTCTGCCCTGCGCCCATATTCGTGCAACCAAACCGGAGGGTGAAATTTTCGAACTGATCTATGTTGGCAACGGCGACTATGCCGCCTACAAGGATATCGATGTAACGGGTAAGATGGTGCTTGTTGAGGTATCCTACGCACCTCCTGTACCGGAAAAGGCCCGTATCGCCTATGAAATGGGTGCTGCCGGTATCATGTGCATGAACTGGGGCAATGATGAAGAGGTTATTTGCCGCCGCGGGCTTAAAGGTGTGTGGGGAAATCCGACCGAGGCGAATTTTCATTGCATTCCCGAAATTGTTGGTGTTGGTGTAACGAGAGGTGCTGGTCTTAAACTCAAGCAGCTCTGCCTGGAGGGGCGAAAAGTTGAGGTAAAGGTTACTGCCATCGCCGATCGCACCTGGAGCATCGTCCACCAACCCACAGCAATTCTGCACGGCAATGGCAGCAGTGATGAATTTCTGCTGGTCTGCTCCCACTTGGACGCCTGGAAACCCGGCGTGACCTGCAATGCGACCGGTAATGCGACCACGTTGGAGATTTGCCGAATCCTCAGCAAACACCGTCAGGAACTCGACCGCGATGTGTATTTTGTTTTCTGGGACGGCCACGAGGTTGCAGAAGCTGCCGGCTCCACATGGTTTGTTGACAACAATTGGGATAACCTCAACAAGCATTGTGTCTGCTACATGCACATTGACTCCACCGGTGTAAAGGAAACAGAGCTTTACGAGATCAAGGCATCGGAAGAATTGCTGGGCTTTGCCAAGAAGAACATCAACGACGTTCTTCCCGAGCTGGAGCTGCGCGCCATGGCACTCAAGAAAATCGGCGATCAGAGTTTTATGGGCATCGGCGTTTCCTCTATTACACAGAGAAAATCCTTCACAAAAGAATATATGGAGCACGCACATGGTGCAACACTCGGTTGGTGGAATCATACCACCGAGGACGGGGAAGACAAATGCGACCCAGTGGCGTTGGAGGAGGATACCAGGGCAACGCTCAAGGTCCTTTATGATCTGGCGACAGCAAAGCTTCTGCCATATGATTTTAGTGACAAGATCTCCACCTTCCGCGCAAATGTCCAAAAGGTTGCCGATAAATTTGGCGATCACATGGATTTCACCGATCTGCAGGATAACCTGAAAACCGTTGAACATCAGGTAAATGAGATTCAGGCAATGAAAGAAGGACTCTCGAACGAGCAGGCCAAGCTTTATAACGAGTTCGTCAAGATGGTTGCCCGCCAGATTACCAATGTAACCATGACATGCGCAGACAAGTATTCACAGGACAGCTATGGTTACACAAGTCTCTCTTATCCCATCCCGCTGTTTGCGGACTTTGAGCGCTTGGTCAAGTTGGATCCCGCTTCTCTGGAGTATGGGCTTATCAAGACACAACTTGTAAAAAACAAGAACCGCATCAATGACGCATTGTATATCATCAGCCAGTTTGCAACACTTTACATGAAGACATCCAAGAGATAAAATATTTTTAGGAGGAGATACCATGGAAAACGAGACCAAGAAAAGCAAGTTGACAGCAAAAGACATTCTGGCGAAAACAGGCCCCGGCATTATCATGGCAGCGGCTGCTGTTGGTACCGGTACGGTAACCACCTCGGCAATCCTCGGTGCGCGCTATGAATACGGTATGATCTGGATGGTCATTCTGGCACTATTCATGCGCGGTATTTACATGCGTTCGGCATATACTGCCCAAGTTGTTCTGGGAATGCCGATCCTCGACTGCATCAACAAATTTTATGGCAAGGCGTTGTGCGCTATCGCGGGTTTCGTTTGTGCGTTTGGCTGCGTTGCGTACGAGGTTGGCAACTTCTCCGGCAGCGGAATTTCTATCAATCTGCTCTTTGGGCTTGACTGGAAGATTGGCGGTGTCATTATGTCGCTTGTTTGTCTTTTGTTCATCTTCGGAAGGAGCATTTACAACCGCGTGGAAAAGGGCATGAAAATATGTGTTTTTCTGATGGTTGCTGGTTTTCTGATTGCCTTGATTGCTGCCGGTGGTCCGTCTCCGAGTGGAGTTGCCAAGGGTTTGGTTCCCAGTCTGCCTGACAAAAACGCGCTGTTCACCACCCTTGCATTCATCGGCTCCTGCGCAGCAATCTCCGGCGTTGTCTACGGTACACATCTAAGCAAGGAGAAAAAATGGGATACTGAAGATATTAAGAACGGCACTCTGATGTGGGATGTTATCCTCGGTGCCGGTTCCATTGCCCTAATCGTTCTTCTTGTCTTGCTGACCTCAGCCAAGATTCTCTATCCGCAGGGGATCACTGTTTCTGAAGTCAACGACCTGACAATGCTCTTCAAGACCATTGTCGGTGCTGCTGCCCCGTATCTACTGGGCATCTGTCTGTTGGCGGCATCCGCATCTTCTCTGCTTGTCAGTGCACAGATGGGTGCGACGCTGCTTCTTGCGGGATTTGGACGTGAAGCAAAAATGGAGGATAAGGATGTTCAGTGGCTTTCCGTTATCATTCTTGCTCTCGGAGCTCTGACCGCCTTCATCTTTGGCTCTAGCTCCCCCACACAGGTTTTGCTGATTGCAAACATCTGCGCCGTCATTAACGCCCCTCTTCTGGCAATTCTGATTATTATGATCGTTAATCGCAAGGAAATGGGTGAATTCAAGTCCAGCAAGATCAACAATATACTCCTCGGCCTTTGCTGTGCAGGTCTTCTGGCTGTGACGGTATATAATCTCTGCAAGCTTCTCCACATCGTCTGATGGCAGCACTTACCAATACCTTTATACTATATTGATTATAAGGAGGATCCACTATGGCACAGGTAAAAACGATCGGTGAGGCAGTTCGTAATATGTCCGTTCTTATGGCGAACATGTATTATCATCTGACCAAAGCAGTTATCGAAGACTTTGGTGACGAGGCTAAAGACTCTTTCAAGCGAGCGATCATTGAGTTCGGTCATGAACGCGGCAGGAACATTGCAAAAAACGTTTTGGACGCTGGGCTGCCGCTGACGCTAGAAAATCTGGACAAGTTTTACGATATCCCCATCGCGGAAGGTTGGGATCTGCATCGCAGCTATGAGAATGATATGAAAATGAATGTAACGGACAGTTGTACATTTGCAACCGTTTGGCTTGAAAAAAACTGGGCTGAAGTCGGACATATTTATTGTCTGATCGACATTGCCATCCGAGAAGGATATAGCTCCAACGTAAAGTTCTGTCCTGTTAAGAACATCCTCGAAGGAGATCCTCACTGCCAGTCCTTGACGGTTTATAGGGACATCAGCAAGAAAGGTCAGTAAAAGATAGATGAGAATTAAGGTTTTGATCCCAAACAGCGGAATGGATCGAAAAACGCTTAATGCCCGGGAGACAATGCTCTCCCGGGCCGTCTCGACCGAAACGGAGATCTCGGTCGATTGTATCCAAAGCGGTCCAGTATCCATCGAGTCTGTAACCGATGAGGTCTTCGCCGGTCCGCTGCTCCTGCAGGAGGCCATCCGCGCGGAAAGAGAAGGTTATGACGCTTTTGTCGTTTACTGCTTTAGTGACCTTGCCATAACAGCGATTCGCGAGAATGTTGATATTCCTGTGATTGGTCCCGGAGAGTGTGCGCTCGCCGCGGCAGACATATTATCAAATAAGTTCTGCGTTATCACGACCGTGGAGGGTAATGTTTCGAGGACATACCGAAGATTAATGCAAAACCCGATCACACAAAAAAAGCTGAGTTCTGTCCGGGCACTGAATATACCGGTCGCAGAACTGAGGGACGATCCGGATGCGACTTGTGTCTATTTGAAAAAGGTCTGTGCAGAAGCAGTTGCTGAGGATGGAATAGACACAGTGGTGTTGGGTTGTCTGGGGCTTGCACAGTATGGAGAAGAAGTGGAAAAGGAGTGCGGCGTTAAGGTTATTGACCCGGCTTTTGTCGCGTTGGGGTGCGCGGAACTCGCAGCTCGACTCACCTTGAAGCCGAGCCGTCGCTCAGTTGCCGCATACAGGAGAAATCAAAAATGAAAGCAGATAACTGCATTGCCCTTTTACAGCAGATGGTTGCAATCCCCAGCGAATCGCAGAATGAACAAGCTTTTGCGGAGTTTCTTGCAAATTATCTGCGTGAAGAGCTGTCGATGGAAACACAGCTTCAGCACGTAGATGGAAAAAGCTACAATGTCATTGGCCGTTGGAATAGTAGTACGCACGGAAAAAAGCTGATTCTCGGCGGACACATCGACACGGTGCCGCCCACCCCCCGTTGGGAGACCAATCCTTATCAACTCTGCACACGCGGAGATGAGCTTCACGGGCTCGGTGCGGCTGATATGAAAGGCGGTCTTGCCGCGCAGCTCACCGTACTCAGGCGTTTTAAAGAAGAAAATGCCTCATTTGATGCCGACATCGAATTTGTTGGCCTTTCCGACGAAGAGCGTCACTCCATTGGAGCACATGCTTATGTGAAGCTAATGCAGCAACAGAACGCTCTGAGAAAAAAGAATTTCTTCCTCATGGGTGAACCGCATTTCGACAACATTGTAATCGGCGCAACCGGAAAGGCTCTTCTTTCCCTGCACATTCAAGGAAAAGAGGGCCATGCGTCCACGCCGGAAAAAGGTATCAATGCGATCGACTGCATGGCTCGCTTTCTTACGGCGGTTCAAGAAAAATATATGCCATTATATGCCAATGGTGTGTGTGCTTCCTACTGCTGTCTGAAAATTGAAAGTGACTATGCGGGCTATAGCCTGACCATTCCATCTAAATGCAGTGCCCTGATGAATAAACAGTTGTTTCCAACGGAAAGCATCGACAGTTTTATTGACGATCTCCAGCGTATCTACGCAGAAAAAGTTTGCGTCGGAAACTTGACGATCTGTCGCGAGATCCCCAGCTATCCTGCTTATCAACTTTCGCCTGAGCAGTCGGATGTGCAGTGTCTAACATCGCTGCTTCGAAAGCAATTTGGGCACGCACCGGAGCTTCGAATCAATCAGAGCGTAAGCGACGGTAACATTCTCTACAACGAGTTGAGTATCCCAACTGTACTATTTGGTCCGCATGGAGTCGCCTTCCACACAGAATGCGAATATGTTAAAATCAGCAGTCTCTCTCAATATATGGACGAGCTATATGCTTTTATCAAGCAGGAATACACCAGATAAGGACTGTGGCTATGGAAACACTGGAAGCAATCAATCAGCGTTACTCCTGCCGAAGGTACGACAGATCGAAGCTACCCGAAGCTGCAAAAATTGAAATTTTATTGCATTCTGCGCAAGTAGCGCCGGTTGCTTGCAACAAGCGGGGTCACATCCACATTTCACTTATTTCCGATCTTGAACTTCTCGAGGCATGGGATCACGCTGCGGCGTGTTATGTAGGAGCAATCAAGTCGCACCCCTTGTATCATGCACCGGCCGTTTTGCTGATTTCTGTGAGACCAGATGCTTCTGATCCTCCCGAAAATCCATATTTGAATGCGGGATGTGCCGCAGAAAATGTCACATTGGCTGCCACAGCATTGGGGCTTGGAAGTGTGCTTCTTGCTATGCCTGTTCGCGCCCTGCGCAAAGAGGAAGCTCTTCTTGACCGTTTTGCCCTGCCGGATAACTTTCAGCCAGTAATTGCGGTTGCATTTGGCTATGAGCAGGCCGATCCTATCAGTAGGCGAAAATCTCTTGTGTCCTATAAGTGCAATAAAGCCAGCAAGGAGGAGGACTACAATGCAATGCATTGAACATCGCAAGAGCGAATACGACAAGGTATCCGCTGAATACGAGGGCTGGAAGGCCAAGGGCCTCAAGCTCAACATGGCGCGCGGCAAGCCGAGCAAAAAGCAGCTCGACCTTGTCAGCGGCATCCTGACCGCGCTGACCAGCGCCGAGGAGTGCGTGGACAGCGGCGTGGACGCCCGCAACTACGGCGAGCTCAAGGGTCTTGAGAGCGCGCGTAAGCTGTTCGCCGATATCCTCGGCTGCAAGACCTCTCAGGTCTTCGCCGGCGGCAATTCGAGCCTCCAGCTCATGTACGACACGGTCTCCAAGGCCTACACCCACGGCCTGCTGCACAGCGAAAAGCCGTGGTGCAAGGAAGAGAGCGTCAAATGGCTCTGCCCCGCGCCGGGCTATGACCGCCACTTCAAGGTGACCGAGAGCTTCGGCTTTGAGCTCATCACCATCCCGATGACCGAAAACGGCCCCGACATGGACATTGTCGAAAACCTCATCAAGGACCCGAGCGTCAAGGGCATGTGGAACGTGCCGAAGTACTCGAACCCCGACGGCATCATTTACTCCGACGAGACGATCCGCCGCATCGCCTCGATGAAGCCCGCCGCGCCGGACTTCCTCCTCATGTGGGACAACGCCTACTGCATCCACGAGTTTGACGGCGAGTTCGTCCCGTTCAAGGATATTCTGAGCGAGTGCGAGAAGTACGGCAACGCCGACATGGTCTTCGAGTTCGCTTCCACGAGCAAGGTGACGCTCCCCGGCGCGGGCATTGCGTGCTTTGCGTGCAGCGAAGCCAACATGGAGTACATGACCAAGCTCATCGGCATTCAGGCCATCAGCTTCGACAAGATGAACCAGCTGCGCCACGTCAAGTATCTCCAGAACAAAGAACACACCCTCGCGCTGATGAAAGAGCACGCCAAGATCATGAAGCCGAAGTTCGACATGGTCGTCGAAACGCTCGAGCGTGAGATCAAGCCGCTCGGCATTGCGAGCTGGCACACGCCCAAGGGCGGCTACTTTGTCTCCGTGAACACGGCCCCCGGCCTTGCCAAGCGTACGCTGGCGCTCGCCAAGGAGGCGGGCGTCGTGATGACGAGCGCGGGCGCGACCTATCCGTATGGCCACGACCCTCTTGACAGCAACATCCGCGTCGCCCCGTCGCTGCCGCCTGTCGAGGAGCTTGAACAATCTTGACGCCAACGAGGCAGCACTTCAAACATACCGGGAGCTGTGCCGGAATATTGACTGTGGTTTTGAGGAAAAAGCGGCCTACACCTATTCTCTGGACGACCGGCGTAAGATTGAGCGTGAACTCGAAGCACTGGATAAACTGGGCTTTCCAGCTGAATTTGTGGACAAGCTCCCGCTTCCTTTTCACGTTGCCGGCGCGGTCAGATTCCCTGATCAGGCACAGTTTCATCCGCTGAAATTCGTCTCCGGCATTGCAAAGGGCCTGCACATTTATGAGCACACACGGGTGCGGGAGCTCATGGGCACCACGGCAGTGACAGATCACGGCCGGATTCGCGCCAAGAAAATCATTGTGACAACACACTTTCCCTTTCTCAACAAGCACGGCAGTTATTTTCTCAAGCTGTATCAACACCGCTCTTATGTCATTGCCCTCCAAAACGCACCGTATGTGGACGGCATGTATTTGGGCGAGGAGCAGGCGGGTATGTCTTTCCGGAACTACAAAAACCTGTTGCTCGTCGGG
>OLPA01001521.1_pt1 | contig 19012 bp, 16 predicted proteins | sample 1672811 | NCBI WGS metagenome assembly OLPA01 (sample SAMEA3136726, study PRJEB25190) | human gut metagenome | biome: human gut; feature: human-associated habitat; material: faeces | place: Austria | collected 2013
CCTCTGGCGGAGATGTTCGGCTACGCCACCGACCTGCGCAGCAAGACGCAGGGACGCGGCAACTACTCCATGGAGCCCAGCCACAACGCCGAGCTGCCCAAGTCCAAGACCGAGGAAATTGTCAAGTCCCGGGGCAAGGACTGATTTCCAAAGGAAATTGACGTAAATTTTCAAAAATTTTTCTTGTGTTTCCCCGCAAAGTGTTGTATGATGTATACGATGTGCGGAAGCACCCAGACTAAAGTTGTTTATTAAATTCAATCAACAATTATAACAGGAGGAATATTTCAAATGGCAAAGCAGAAGTTTGAAAGAAATAAGCCCCATGTTAACATCGGCACTATCGGCCATGTTGACCACGGCAAGACCACTCTGACCGCCGCTATCACCAAGGTTCTGAACATGGCTAACCCCGACGCCGCTTCCTACACCGCCTACGACCAGATCGACAAGGCCCCCGAGGAGCGCGCTCGTGGTATCACCATCAACACTGCTCACGTTGAGTACCAGACCGAGTCCCGTCACTACGCCCACGTTGACTGCCCGGGCCACGCTGACTATATCAAGAACATGATCACCGGTGCTGCTCAGATGGACGGCGCCATCCTCGTTATCGCCGCCACCGACGGCCCCATGGCCCAGACCCGCGAGCACATCCTGCTCGCCCGTCAGGTCGGCGTGCCCTACATCGTGGTCTTCCTGAACAAGTGCGACATGGTCGACGACGAGGAGCTCATCGAGCTCGTCGAGATGGAAGTTCGCGAGCTGCTCGACAGCTACGAGTTCCCGGGCGACGACACCCCGATCATCCGCGGCTCCGCTCTGAAGGCCCTCGAGGGCGACAAGGAGTGGCAGGAGAAGGTCTGGGAGCTCATGGACGCGGTGGATTCCTACATCCCCACGCCGGAGCGCATGGTCGACAAGCCGTTCCTGATGGCCGTCGAGGACACCATGACCATCACCGGCCGCGGCACCGTTGCCACCGGCCGTGTGGAGCGCGGCGTGCTCCATGTGAACGACCCGCTGGAGATCGTGGGTATCCGCGAGACCCAGAACACCGTTTGCACCGGCATCGAGATGTTCCGCAAGCTGCTCGATGAGGCCCAGGCCGGCGACAACATCGGCTGCCTGCTGCGCGGCATCAAGCGCGAGGAGATCGTCCGTGGCCAGGTTCTCTGCAAGCCCGGTTCCGTGACCCCGCACACCGAGTTCGAGGGCCAGGTCTATATCCTGACCAAGGAAGAGGGCGGCCGTCATACCCCGTTCTTCGATGGCTATCGTCCGCAGTTCTACTTCCGTACCACCGACATCACCGGTGTGGCGCACCTCCCCGAGGGCACCGAGATGGTTATGCCGGGCGACAACGTGACGATCAAGGGCGAGCTCATTCACCCCATCGCCATGGAAGAGGGCCTGAAGTTCGCTATCCGCGAGGGTGGCCGTACCGTGGGCTCTGGTCGCGTGACCAAGATCTTCAAGTAAGTCCTTCTTACTGAGTGATTTCGCGGGGCCTGTCTTTTGCGAGGCAGGCCCCGCCCCCTGCGCTTCATGTGTATGATCAACCCTGCGTTTCGCTTTATAGGTAAAAGGAGAATTCATGCGTACTCTGGTCACTCTGGCCTGCACTGAGTGCAAGCGCCGCAACTACACGACCAAGAAGAACAAGCAGAACAATCCTGACCGCATCGAGCTCAAGAAGTACTGCAAGTGGTGCAACGCCCACACGGTGCACAAAGAGACCCGATAAGAGGTTAAGGAAGAAACAGGCATAGGCCAGTAGCTCCAATTGGTAGAGCGGCGGTCTCCAAAACCGCATGTTGGGGGTTCGAGTCCCTCCTGGCCTGCCAGCTTGTTTTCGTGAGCAGCCTAGAGGCTGCTTTTTTGGCGATTAGACAAGAGACTTTCCATAAGGAATTCCATGGCAAAGAAATCCAAGACACAGAAGGCCAAGGCCTCCGCTGCCCGTCAGCAGCGCAAGGCCAACCGCGAGCTGGAAGAGCAGAACCCGACTTCCGTTGCCGAGGCGACGGAAGAGAAGAAGGGCGGCCTGTTCAAGAAGGGCTCCGAGGACAAGTCTGCGTCTTCCAACGATACCGCGAAGTCCTCCAAGAAGGACGACAAGCCGAAGAAGAAGCGCTTCCAGTTCTTCCGTGACGTGAAGTCCGAGATGAAGCGCGTGACGTGGCCGACCCGCACCGATGTGCTCCGCTGGAGCGGCGTCGTGGTGGTGGCCCTGCTGTTTTTCGGTATCTTCGTGGCGTTGCTGGATAACGTGATTATCACGCCGCTGCTCGTGTTCATCTCTGGGATTGGGGCGTAATCGATGGCTAAGAAATGGTACGTGCTGCACACCTACTCGGGCTACGAGAACAAGGTGAAGTCGAATCTCGAGCAGCGCATCGAGGCCATGGGTCTCGAGAACAACGTCTTCGGCATCGAGATCCCCACGGAGATGGTCACCGAGATCAAGGAGGGCGGCCGTCGTGTGGAGAGCGAGAAGAAGGTGTTCCCGGGCTACGTGCTCGTCCGCATGGAGCTGGACGACCGCAGCTGGGCCGCCGTTCGCAACACGCCGGGCGTCACCGGTTTCGTGGGCAGCCAGGGCAACCCCCAGGCGCTGACCCGCGACGAGTACAACAAGATCATGAAGCGCACGAGCCGCGAGGCTCCGAAGAAGACCTCCACGAACCTCGAGGTCGGTCAGTCGGTGAAGGTGACCCACGGTCCTCTCGCTGAGTTCGATGGCACGATTTCCGAGGTTATGCCCGATGCAGGCAAGGTCAAGGTCATGGTCTCCATCTTCGGCCGCGAGACCCCCGTCGAGCTTTCCTTCGACCAGGTGGCCAAGATCTAATTTTGCAAGCACTTTGACTCGATCGTCGTGCCCGCGTGGACCGGGGCTTCTCGCGGCCTTCGAGTTTTGAGTGATAGAGAAGTAAACGTCGATTCATCTGAAAGGTAGTCACAGATGGCTGACAAGAAAGTCACTGGATTTGTAAAGCTGCAAATCCCCGCCGGCGCTGCCAATCCGGCCCCGCCGGTAGGCCCGGCCCTTGGCGCCCAGGGCGTCAACATCATGCAGTTCTGCCAGGCGTTCAACGCCCAGACGCAGGACCAGGCCGGGACCATTATCCCGGTCGAGATCACGGTGTACGAGGACAAGTCCTTCACCTTCGTGTGCAAGACCCCGCCCGCGGCCGTGCTCATCAAGGAGAAGCTCGGCATTAAGAGCGGCGCCGCCATTCCGCAGATTCAGGTGGCCGGCACGCTGACCGAGGATCAGCTCCGCGAGATCGCTGAGATCAAGATGCCCGACCTGAACGCCAACGACATCGAGGCGGCCATGGAGATCGTGGCCGGCACCGCCCGCTCCATGGGTGTGCGCATCGAGGGCCGCGAGATGAAGATCAAGTACGTGCCTTCCAAGAAGGTTGCCGCCATGCTGCAGGGCAAGACGCTTGAGGACGAGGACTAGTCCTTCGGCGAACCAAAGCGCAAACACGGCCGTCCGACCGGGCGGCCGTTTGAGCGATAAAAGGCAGTGGAAGGGCGCGCCATGCGCCCGCTACGAACCACGAAAGGAATCATCATGACGAAACTGTCCAAGAACTACCGCGCTGCGATCGAGAAGATCGGCGAGGAGGCCTACGCGCCGCTCGCGGCCATGAACCTGGTGAAGGAGGTCTCCACCGCCAAGTTCGACGAGACGGTGACGGTCGACTTCCGCCTGGGCATCGATACCCGTCAGGCCGACCAGCAGCTGCGCGGCACCGTGAGCCTGCCCAACGGCTCCGGCAAGACCGTCCGCGTGGCCGTCTTCGCCGAGGGCGCCGCTGCCCAGGCCGCCGAGGAGGCCGGTGCCGACATCGTGGGCACCGACGAGCTCATGCAGCAGATTCAGGCCGGCGAGTTCAACTTCGACGCCGCTGTGGCCACGCCCGATCAGATGGGCAAGGTCGGCCGTCTCGGCAAGATCCTCGGCCCCCGCGGCCTCATGCCCAACCCGAAGCTCGGCACCGTCACCAACGACGTGGCGAAGGCCATCAAGGAGCTCAAGGGCGGCCGCGTGGAGTACCGCGCCGACCGTTACGGCATCGCGCACGTCGTCCTCGGCAAGGTGAGCTTCACCCCCGAGCAGCTCGCCGAGAACTACGGCGCGGTCTACGACGAGATCCTGCGCATGAAGCCCGCCGCGGCCAAGGGCAAGTACGTCAAGTCCATCACCGTGTCCGGTACCATGACTCCCGGTGTTTCCGTGGACTCCTCTGTGACCCGCGCCTACACCGAGTCCGCCGAGTAAATCGACGATTCTCTATCGAAGAGCAAGGGCCCCGCTTCGGCGGGGTCCTTTTGCGTGTTAGGACATTCTGCGAGCGCCATGCAGGTTGTTCCGTAGGGGCCGACCTTGGTCGGCCCTCCCGACAGGATTGATCTTGCTTGCGGCGAGGGGAGACCGAGGTCGCCCCCTACGGGTCAGCCTGCGAATGCTTCTTTACTCCCCGAAGAAATCCGTGCTGATGCGCTCGTAGAAGGAGGCGCCGTCGGCGCGCAGGAGCGTGACGTCGAAGGGCGCGCACTGCACGTATATCTTCCGCAGGGGCGCGTCGAACGGAACGATATCGCCGTCGACGAACAAGGTCGCCTCGCGGAACTCGTCGGTGTCGTCGAAGCCTACCTCGATAACGTCGCTGGCATCGGTGACCACGGCGCGGGAACGCAGGGTGTGGGGCGCAAGCGGCACGGCGATCATACCCTTGAAGCCGGGGGAGACCAAAGGGCCGCCGGCCGAGAGCGCGTAGGCCGTCGAGCCGGTGGCCGTGGAGACGACGAGGCCGTCGCCGCGCATGCGGGCCACGTCCACCCCCGAGACGTTCAGGGTCAGCTCGATGATGCGTCCCATGGCACCGCGGGTGATGGCCGCCTCGTTCAGGGCGAAGAACTGCCGTGCGCCGGAGAGCCCCCGGCCGTTGACGCCGAAGCGGCCCGGGACGGGCGTCCAGGGGGCGCCTTCGGTCTCCCCGGGCCTGCGAACCGAAGGAGGGGTGGCGGCGCTCGGCTTCGCGTTCACGTCGGGCCTGTCCCAGGCGGCGCCTTCTCCGGCCCCGTTCGCCTCCCCGTACGGATCGTGCTCGCCTTCGCAAACCACCTCGATGGAGAGAATGCTGCGGCGCTCGGCGCGCAAGTCGCCGGCCAGGGCCTCGGCCACCAGCGGCACCACGCCATCGGTATCGGCGTTGGCGAGAAACCCCAGCCGTCCGAAGTTGATGGGCAGGATGGGAACCTGGCGGTCATGGAGCAGGTGTACGGTATGCAGCACGGTGCCGTCGCCGCCGAGCACGACGACCAGCGCCAGCTGCCCGGGCAGCTGCGCGCGCACTTCGCGGCGTCCCGCATCGGTGCCCAGCGATGAGGAATCGACGAGCAGCGCCTCGATTCCCTGGCTCGTAAGATAGGCGGTGAGCAGCAGCGAGGCGTCAACAGCTTGCGGGTTGGAGTTATTGCGTACGACAAGTATGTGCATGGGGCTCTGCTTTCCGAGTTTGCTATGATAGATGAATTATACCGCTCATCATCGAAGAGTTCGCCCATGTCCGACAAGCTCCAACGAGCCCGTCATATACGCCCGAATCCGCCCGACCCGACGGATAGGAATGCTGCGCCTTTGGGCCGCCACGGCCGGCCGTCGGCGAGCGGCGACGGCGACGCGCCCCAGGCCCAGGGAGCCCCCCGCAACAACCCGCGGGCGAACGCTGAGGCGCGCATTCCCGCCCGCGGTCGCCATCGCGGCGCGGACAAGACGCTCCTGCGTCCTCCGACCGACCCGGGCGCCACAGGGCTCATTCCCGTCGTCGGCTCCCATGCGGGCCTCGACCGCACCATCCCCGGCGCCACCGCCGAGGGGTCCATCCGCCAGCAGGAGGTGATCGTCGCCGAGGCCGCCGAGGATGAGGTCGCGAACCGGCGCAGCGAGGGCAGCGGCGCGCTGTCGGCCGAATCGGTGGGGGCGAGCGCAGCCCTCATTTCCATCTGTGTCATTATCTCCCGCATCACCGGCTTCGCCCGCACCTGGGCCATGGCCTTCGCGTTGGGCTCAACCTTCGTCTCCAGCTCCTACCAGGTGGCGAACAATCTGCCGAACATGCTCTACGAGCTGGTCATGGGCGGCATGCTCATCACGGCGTTTCTACCGGTGTACCTCTCGGTGAAAAAGCAGCTCGGCGACAGGCGGGGCAACGAGTACGCATCGAATCTGCTCACCATCGTCGTGGTGCTGCTCGCTATCGTCTCGGTGCTCTGCATGGTGTTCGCCGGGCAGATCATCTACACCCAGAGCTTCTACTCGAACCAGGACGAGATGGCGCTGGCGGTGTTCTTCTTCCAGTTCTTCTCCATTCAGATTGTCTTCTACGGCGCCTCCTCCATTGTGTCGGGCCTTCTGAACGCGAACCGCGAATATTTTTGGTCCTCCTTCGCACCGGTGTTCAACAACCTCATCGTCATCGCCTCGTTCATCCTATACGCCGTCATCGCCCAGACCGATCAGAACCTGGCCTTTCTCGCCATCGCCATCGGCAACCCCCTCGGCGTCTTCGTGCAGATGGCCTTCCAGATTCCCGCGCTCAAGAAGGTGGGCATCCGCCTGCGCCCCCGCATCGACTGGCGCGATCCGGCGCTGGTCGACACGCTGCGCCTCGGCGCGCCCGCGGTGTTCGTCACGGTGTGCTCGTTCGCCACGGTGTCGGCCCAGAACGCTGCCTCCTACGTGTTCGCGGACAACGGCCCTTCGGTCATCGCCTACGCACGGCTGTGGTTCACGTTCCCGTACTCGTTCCTCGCAGTGCCCGTGACCACCACGCTGTTCACGGAGCTGTCGGACATGCAGGCCGATGGGAACACCCGCGGTGTCATCGCGGGCATCATCGACGGCACGCGGCAGATTCTCTTCCTCATGATCCCCATGGCGCTCTACCTCATGGTGTTCGCGACACCGCTCGTGACGCTGTACCATATCGGCGCGTTCACCGCCGATGCCATAGGCCAGATCGCGAGCTATCTGGCCGTCATGGCCGTGGCGCTGCCGTTCTACGGGGTGAACGCCTACTTGAACAAGATATTCAGCTCCATTCGGCGCATGGGAGTCTTCTCGGTCATCAACTTTGCGGCGGTGGCGGCCCAGGTGGCGGTCACGCTGGGGGCGGCCTGGGCTTACCAGCAGGGACTGGACGTCACGTTGGAGTCCATTGCGGCCTCGACCATCGTCTCCTACGTTATCGGCGACGTAATCGCCTTCGCGTACCTGCGGCGGCATTTCGGGCCCATGGGGCTCGGCGCGGTGATGCGCTCGTTTATCGTGGCGCTCGCCCTGGGCGGCGCCGGAGCCGTGGTGGGCTACGGGGTGCTCGTGGGGCTCACGCTCGGCTTCGGGCCCATGGACGGCAGCGTCGTCCGCGCCTTCGCCTACGTGGTTGCCGGCGGGTGCGCGGCTCTCGTCGTGACGTTCGGCCCCGCCGTGCGCGGCGACTGGCCCGAGGCGTCCTTCATTTCGGGCGCCGTCCGCAAAGTCGCCCGGAAGCTGAGGCGATAACGCGACGCGTCCGCGCGCACGGTGCGCGCCGTGCGAGGTCGCAGGGCCTCGGGCAGATAAGATCAGCAAGCAGAAAGCGTGATTCCATGGCAGTGAAGTTGAAGTCCCCGACTCAGATCGAGGCCATGAAGGAGGCGGGCCGCGTGTCGGCGCTGGCGCTGCGGCGCGTGGGCGAGGCGGTCGAGCCCGGCATCACCACGGCCGAGCTGGACGCCATCGCCGAGAAGGTCATCCGCGCCGAGGGCGGCGTTCCGGCCTTCAAGGGCTACGGCGGCTTTCCCGGCTCCATCTGCGCCTCGGTGAACGACGCCGTGGTGCACGGCATTCCCTCGAGGAAGCTCGTCCTGCGCGAGGGCGACCTCATCTCCATCGACACCGGGGCCATCGTGGACGGCTGGGTGGGCGACAACGCCTGGACGTATCCGGTGGGCACGGTGGCACCCGAGGTGCAGCGCCTGCTGGAGGTGGGGGAGCGCTGCATGTGGGAGGGGCTCGACAACGCGCGTCCCACCAAGCGCCTCGGCGACATCGGGCACGCGGTGCAGTCGCTGGCCGAGGCGGCCGGCTACTCGGTGGTGCGCGACTACGTGGGCCACGGCATCGGACGCGAGATGCACGAGGATCCGAACGTCCCGAACTTCGGGCGTCGCCGCACGGGGCTGAAGCTTCTGCCGGGCATGGTGCTCGCTATCGAGCCTATGGTGAACATGGGTACTCGCAAGGTGAAGCAATGCTCTGACGGCTGGCTCGTGCGCACCCGCGACGGGAAGCCCTCGGTGCACTTCGAGAAAACCGTCGCCATCACCGAAGACGGCCCGGTCGTCCTCACCACCGAGGAAGGCCATCCGCGCCCCGTGTAGGCTCTACGCTCCCTTGCGTTCGTTGGCGGCTTCCACGAAGGCGGCGAAGAGGGGATGGGGTTTGCCGGGACGGCTCTTGAACTCGGGGTGGCCCTGGCTGGCGACGAAGAAGGGATGGTCGGGCAGCTCGATCATCTCCACGAGGCGCTCGTCGGGGGAGAGGCCCGAAATCACGAGGCCGCCTTCCACAAGCGCGTCGCGGTAGGCGTTGTTCACCTCGAAGCGATGGCGATGGCGCTCGTAAATGACGGGCTCGCCGTAGGCCCGTGCCGCGCGGGTGCCGGTCACCACCTTGCAGGGGTAGGCGCCCAGGCGCATGGTGCCGCCCTTGTCTTCCACATCCTCCTGCTCGGGCATCAGATCGATGACGAAGGGTGTCCCCTCCGGCGCCGCGTCGGCGAACTCCGCGGAAGTGGCGCCGTCCAAGCCGCACACGTCGCGGGCAAAGGAGCAGACCGCCGCCTGCAGTCCCAGGCAGATGCCCAGAAACGGCACGTTGTTCTCGCGGGCGTAGCGGGCCGCGGCGATCTTGCCCTCGAAGGCGCGGGCGCCGAAGCCGCCGGGCACGAGGATGCCGTCCATGCCGCCGAGCACCGCATCAGCGTTCTTGTCGGTGAGCTCCTCGCCGTCGATGAGGTGCACGTTCACATGGCGCCCCGTCGCGATGCCGGCGGCCACGAGCGCCTCGTTGATGGAGAGGTAGGCGTCGGGCAGGCTCACGTACTTGCCCACCACGGCGATGCGCACCTCGCCCTCGCAAGCGTTCGCGGCCGCGACGAACGAGCGCAGCGGCCCGAGGTCGGCCTCGCGCGGCTCGAGCCCCAACCGGGCGAGCACCAGCTCGTCGAAGCGCTGGTCGTGCAGCACGAGCGGCACCTCGTAGATGGACGGCGCGTCCACGCAGGCCAGCACTTCCTCCGGTCGCACGTCGCAGAACAGCGCGATCTTCTCGCGCACGGGGTCGGTCACCTCGTGGTCGCTGCGGCACACGATGAAGTCGGGCTGCACGCCCAGCGACCGCAGCTCCTTCACCGAGTGCTGCGTGGGCTTCGTCTTCGCCTCGTGGGCGGCGGTGATGTAGGGCACTAGCGTCACGTGCGCGAACAGCACGTCGCCGGCGGGGTGCTCCTTCTTGAACTGGCGCGCGGCCTCGATGAAGGGCAGCGACTCGATGTCGCCGATGGTGCCGCCTATCTCGGAGATGACGATGTCGGCGCCCGACTGCTCGGCGATGCGGCGCAGGCGCTCCTTGATGGCCTCGGTGACGTGCGGGATCACCTGCACCGTGCCGCCCAGGAAGTCGCCGCGCCGCTCACGCGCGATGAGCGAGCGGTAGATGGAGCCCTGCGTGAAGTTGGACTCGCGCGAGAGGTTCTCGTCGATGAAGCGCTCGTAGTGCCCCAGGTCGAGATCGCCTTCGTGCCCGTCCTCGGTGACGAACACTTCGCCGTGCTGGAACGGCGACATGGTTCCCGGATCCACGTTTATATATGGATCCAGCTTTTGCGCCGCTACCTTGAGACCGCGGTTTTTGAGCAGCCTGCCGAGAGATGCCGCGGTGATGCCCTTGCCAAGGCCGGATACCACGCCGCCGGTAACGAAGATGTACTTAGTCATAGTTGCTGTTCCTCCTCTACTTGTATGTGGAAAGTATGCTTTGTGCTATAGTTATGCGGGTGACGCACCTGTCCATGGCCTGCTTTTCAATGAAACGGTGCGCCTCCTTTTCCGTCATCTTCAGCTGCTCCATAAGCAGCAGCTTCGCGCGGTTTATTATGCGTATCTCCTCCATCTTTTCCTCTATGGAGGCGGTTTTTTGTTCCATGCGCCGCAGGCGTTCCCTTGTGCCGCAAAGGAGCTGCAACGATTGGGACACTGCCTGTGAGGTGGTGGGCTTCGGGAGCACCAGCACGCCAAACGGGGATACCCGGCCGTTTATATCCGGATAATGCTCTGCCTTTACCAGAAGGAGAACCCCTGCGCCGCTGTTTTCGCATATGTAGAGGGCAAGGCGGGTGCCGAAATCGTCGGGTAGCGGGGCGTTGATTATGACTATGTCGTATTTGTTTTCGAGAAGGCGCCGCCGGGCACCGGAAACGTCGGATACAGCGGTGACTGGATAAAAGCGGCTCTCTGGGAGCAGCGCCAGCATGGATTCGTTGAATTTGGGAGATGAGGACACCAGCAGCACGCTGTAACGGCGCTCGGTAAATTCCATTTGCGCATCCTCCTTATCCCTGAATAATTAAAGTGCGGTTATTTTGTGTAAAAGTCGATTATAGCTTGAGGCAGACTTGCCGCTATAAAGCTGCTGCGCGCTGCGGCTGACTGCGCCCTTTTAAGAGTGCTGGGCAGCATTGCAAATTTTGCCCTGACATCTTCAGGTGCTGTATAGAGGTTAATGTCCGCCGCCTCGGGCAGCGCCATATCCTGACGAATTCCGTCAAGCCCTGCGTATATTATCAGCGCGAAGGCCAGATAAGGGTTGCAGGCAGGATCGGGGGAGCGCAGCTCTGCCCGGCGGTATTCGCCCTCTGCCGCAGGTATACGTATAAGCTGTGAACGGTTCTCGCTGGACCAGGATATGTACCGGGGAGCCTTATTGCTGCCGAAGCGCAGGTAGGAATCCTCGGTGGTGTTTAAAAATACCGTCATATCGGATATGTGTGATAGTATGCCGGCTATCACCTGAGGCAGCGCATCGCCGCCGTCCTCCGATCTGACGGATATATTGATGTGCATGCCGTTGCCGGAGCGGTTTTCGAGGGGCTTTGGCGAAAAGTCGGCGCAAAGTCCGTTGCGGGCGGCGACTGTATTCACGACGCCGCGGAAAGTCACCGCGTTGTCTGCAGAGATCACGGGGTCGGAGTAGCGGAAGTCTATCTCGTTCTGGCCGGGGCCTTCCTCATGGTGGGCGCTTTCCGGTTTTATGCCCATCTGCTCCAGGGTGAAACATACCTCCCTACGGACGTTTTCGCCCTTGTCCTCAGGGGCAATGTCCATATAGCTGGCGTTGTCGTATGGCAGCTTCGTCGGCTCGCCGTTTTCGTCCAGCTTAAAAAGATAAAACTCCATCTCGGAGCCGAAGGCGAAGGACACGCCCTGTTCATGAGCGCAATCTACAGCCTTGGCGAGTATGGAGCGGGTATCGGCCTCGAAGGGAGTGCCGTCAGGGTAAGTTATGTGGCAGAACATTCTTATTACCTTGCCCTGCTCTGAAAGCCAGGGCAGGAAGGTTAGGGTGGAGGTGTCCGGGTGCAGGAAAAGGTCGGAATGCACCTCGCCGCCAAAGCCCGCTATGGCTGAGGCGTCGATGGCTATACCGTACCTGAAAGCGCGTCCCAGCTCGTCGGGCAGTATGGCTATGTTTTTCTGCCTGCCGCGGATATCGCAGAAGGCAAGGCGCACGAACTTTACGTCCTCCTCTGCCGCGTACTGCATCACTTCGTCTGCGGTGTACTTCATAAGCCCTCCTTAAAAAGTGAAAAACGCTCATTCATATTGGGACACCTTGTCCTTGGATATGAATGAACGCCTTTGCCCATTAATATCGGAATGTTAGCACAATCCCAGACCCGCGTCAATGCTTTTTTGGCTGTAAGGACAAAATTTTAAATCAGTCTTGACATCTGACGCATATGCGGTATAATGCTTTTTTATAAAGGCAAAGGCGTCTCGGAGAGTGTTTTCCGCGACGCCTTTTTATTATTGTTATTTAAATTTTTAGTATATAAAGGTTTAGAGCCGAAAGGAGAAACAGAGTATGAATTCGGTACCGGATTATTTCGGAAGTCTGGTGTTTGACGACAGGGCGATGAAGGCAAAGCTGCCTTTCGGAGTATACGATTCGCTCAGAAAGACCATCGACGAGGGGGCCAGCCTCAATACAGATGTTGCCAACGCGGTGGCCGACGCCATGAAGGACTGGGCCGTGGAACACGGCGCTACACATTTTACCCACTGGTTCCAGCCCCTTACCGGTATAACTGCCGAGAAGCACGACAGCTTTATAGCGTCATCGCCGGACGGTGGCGTAATCATGGAATTTTCCGGCAAAAACCTCATACAGGGCGAGCCTGACGCATCGAGCTTTCCTTCAGGGGGCCTGCGCGCTACCTTTGAGGCCCGCGGCTATACGGCGTGGGACCCTACCTCATACGCATTCATAAAGGATAAGACACTCTGCATACCAACGGCCTTCTGCTCCTATGGAGGCGAGGCGCTGGATAAAAAGACGCCGCTGCTGCGCTCGATGCAGGCGCTGAACAAGCAGGCCATGCGCATAATGCGGCTCTTTGGCAATACCGACGTCAAATGTGTGCGCACCTGCGTAGGCCCTGAACAGGAGTATTTCCTCGTAGATAAGGATATGTATGAGCAGCGCAAGGATCTGGTATTCTGCGGGCGGACCCTATTCGGAGCAAAGCCGCCTAAGGGGCAGGAGCTGGACGACCATTACTTCGGGGCCATAAAGCCAAGGGTAGCTGCCTATATGGCAGAGCTGGATGAGGAACTGTGGAAGCTTGGGATACTGGCAAAGACAGAGCACAACGAGGTGGCCCCGTCACAGCACGAGCTTGCGCCAATATACACCACCACAAATATCGCCACCGACCATAATCAGCTTACTATGGAGATAATGCAGAAGGTGGCCTCCAAGCATGGCCTGGTATGCCTGCTGCACGAAAAACCCTTCGCCGGGGTAAACGGAAGCGGCAAGCACAACAACTGGTCCATAGCTACCGATAACGGCGTGAACCTTCTCACGCCAGGCGAAACGCCCCATGAAAACGCTCAGTTCCTGCTGTTCCTCGTAGCCGTTATTCAGGCGGTGGACGATTATCAGGATCTGCTTAGGCTGTCTGTAGCTACAGCCGGAAATGATCATCGGCTCGGGGCAAATGAGGCGCCGCCTGCCGTAGTTTCCATGTTTTTAGGCGATGAGCTCACGGCGGTGCTGGATGCCATAGAGAAGGACGAACCCTACAGCGGAGTGGAAAAGACCGTCATGAAGCTGGGCGTGCATACACTGCCCCGGTTCATACGTGATACAACGGACCGAAACCGTACATCTCCCTTCGCCTTTACGGGCAACAAGTTCGAGTTCCGCATGCTGGGCTCATCTGACAGCATAGCCTGCGCCAACATCATGATAAATGCCGCCGTTGCGGAGTCCCTGAGACAGTATGCCGATAAGCTGGAAGGCGCGGAGAATTTTGAGGGTACGTTGCACGACCTTATACGCAGCACTGTAAAGGAGCACAAGCGTATATTGTTCAACGGCAACGGCTATGACGATGAATGGCTGAAGGAGGCGGAAAGCCGCGGACTGTTGAATCTTCGGACTACGCCGGATGCACTGCCTGCCATGCTGGAGAAGAAGAACGTGGATATGCTGATGCGGCACAGGGTTTATTCCCGGGCCGAGATACAGGCGCGCTACGAGATAATTCTGGAGAATTACTGCAAGACTGTCAATATTGAAGCGCTGACCATGGTAGACATGGCGCGCAAGGAGATACTGCCCGCAGTTGCCGCATACGAAAAGGATCTGGCGGATACCCTCGAGGCAAAGCTGAAGATGCTGCCGGAGCTTACAGGAAGGTACGAGAGAAGGACTATAGCAAAGCTTTCCGGGCTTGTGGACGAGATAGATGCTGCGGCGGAGGAGCTTGACAGCGCCACCATAAGGCTAAAGACCATAAACGACGTTGCGGAAGCATCGTACTATATACGGGACGTTATACTGCACAAAATGGCCGAACTCAGGGTGGTGTGCGACGAGGCCGAGATGCTTACGGCTGAGAAGTACTGGCCATTTCCCACATACGAAAAGCTGCTGTTCGGAGTAAAGTAGAAACGGAATACAAGAGCAGCGCAGCCAGAGGTATTGCTGCTTCGGCTAATCGAAAACCCCATGCTCCGCATTGGAGCACGGGGTTTTTTGAAAAAAGCTCGGTGGCCTCTCTGTGCCGGGCATAAAGGCGATTGCATGCCGGAGTATTTGTGAAAGCGTCCGTCAGTTCCGGTCTGCATAACTACAGGTATGCTATATTGAATGTATTTCCAGCAAGGACGCACTTTCGCTCCGGATTTACCGCTGATCATTTGCAAAAAAAAGTGGCCCATCGTGGTGGACGATGGGCTGATACTGTTATTTTACATAATCCACGTGCAGCAGTTCGTGTGTCCTGTCTTTAAGTATGCCGCTGTACAGTTCCTCCATGAGGGGATTCTCTTCCGAGCGGCGTATGAGACACATTCTGTCGTTTCGGTACAGGGACTCGGAGCGCTGTCTTCGCTCACCGGATTTTGCGAAGGGCTGGCCTGCGCCGGATACGCAGCCGCCGGGACATGCCATCACCTCCACCATGTGGTAGCTGACCTCGCCCTCTTCTATGCGGTGGATGAGCTTATCGGTGTTTTCCAGGCCGCTGACTATGGCGATCTTTATCTCCTCGCCGTTATGAGTGATGCTGCACTCCTTGAGGCCTGCTATATCGCGGACGCCGGAGTTGGCAATGGAACGTATCGCGCCTGCGGATTTGTCATCGGAGAGCCTTCTTAGCACCGCTTCGGTAACGCCGCCGGACGCGCCGAATATCAGGCCGGCGCCGCTGCTCATACCGAAGGGCATACTAACGGCCTCTGGTTCCAGCTCGTCAAAGCGTATGCCGCTTTGACGTATCATCTGGATTATTTCCTGGGAGGTTATTACATAGTCCACGTAGGGCGTGCCGTTCTTGTCTCTGAATTCGTCACGCATGGCCTCGAATTTTTTGGCGGTGCAGGGCATTATGGCGACGGATACAACCCGCTTTCCGCAATTGCCGAAGTATTCCTTTATTACGGAACCGAACATCTCCATTGGAGAGCGGCAGGTGGAAATATTTTCCAATATCTCAGGGTGACGGGTTTCCGCAAAGCGTATCCAGGCCGGGCAGCAGGAGGTGTAGAGGGGCAGCTTGCCGCCTGTCTCGAGGCGCTCAAGGAATTCACTGCTCTCTTCAAGCACCGTAAGGTCGGCGCTGGTGGAGGTATCGAACACCTCGTCAAAGCCCATGCGGCGCAGGGCGGCTACAAGCTTGCCCATGGCAAGGTCGCCGTATTTTTCGTTAAAGGTCTTGCTTACACCTGTGCGTACGGCAGGGGCGATCTGAGCGATTACGCGCGTATTACTATCCGCAAGGTCTTCCCATAGCCGTTCGGTGTCCTTTTTTATGACGATAGCGCCGGTGGGGCAGACGGCGGCGCACTGGCCGCAGCCCACGCAGCCGGACTCCGCCATGGGCCTGCCGAAGGCGGGGGAGACTACCATATTCGCGCCGCGGTATGCGAAATCTATGGCGCCCACGTGCTGCACCTCATTGCACATTCTTACGCAGTCGCCGCAGAGTATGCATTTGCTGTGATCGATGGAGATACAGGGGGAGGAACAGTCCGGGTCGGGCTTTGTCTGTGCGTTTGGGAAGCGCACCCCGGTTATGTGAAAGCGCTGTGCAAGCTGCTGGAGCTTGCAGTCGCTGCTCTTTTCGCAGGTGGTGCAGTCGCGGCAATGATTTGCAAGCAGCAGTTCCAGTATATTCCTGCGATATTTCCTCAGGCGCGATGTGTTGGTGTATATTGTCATTCCGGCCTTGGGAGGGGTGGAGCAGGCGGCGTGTATATTGCCCCTGTCGTCCTCTACCATGCACATGCGGCATGCGCCGTATACGGAAAGCTCGGAGTAGTAGCAGAAGGTGGGCAGCTCTATGCCTGTCCTGCGTATCACTTCGAGAAGGTTCTTTTCCTCGCCGGTAAGCTCGATGGGTATGTTGTCTATGGTCATAAACTTTCCGGTCATGGTTACGCCTCCTTTACAGCGCCGAAGCTGCAGTTTTCTATGCAGGCGCCGCACTTGACACATTTGGCGGCGTCTATGGTGAAAGGCTGCCTTATGACGCCGGATATGGCGTTTACGGGGCAGCTGCGCGCGCACTTGGAGCAGCCTTTACATACCTCGGGATCGATGTATATGCGCCTGAGTTTGGAGCAGTTGTGGGTGGGGCAGTATTTGTCCCGAACGTGTGCAAGGTATTCCTCGCGGAAATTCCTGATGGTGCTTACTACCGGGTTGCCTGCGGTCTTGCCCAGGCCGCAGAGGGCAGTGGAGGATATTGTGTCCGCAAGCTCCAGAAGCAGGTCTATGTCCTCCTCGCGACCGTGGCCCGCGACTATGCGCTCGAGTATCTCCAGCATGCGGCGGGTGCCTTCGCGGCAGGGTACGCACTTGCCGCAGCTTTCGTTCTGAGTGAAGTGCATGAAAAAGCGCGCTACTTCCACCATGCAGGTGCTGTCATCCATTACCACAAGGCCGCCGGAACCTATCATAGCGCCCGCTTTTTTGAGGGAATCGAAGTCCAGAGGCATATCCAGGTGGTCTTCAGCAAATGTAAGGCAGCCGCCGGAGGGCCCGCCTATCTGTACTGCTTTGAACTTCGCACCGCCGCGCATGCCGCCGCCTATGTCGAATATGACTTCCCTTAGGGTGGTACCCATAGGCACCTCAATAAGGCCGGTATTGCTTATATTGCCGGTGAGGGCGAAGGCCTTGGTGCCGGGGCTGGTAGGGGTGCCGAAGGATCGGAACCACTCGATGCCGTTGTTTATTATGGGAGCTACGTTGGCAAAGGTTTCAACGTTATTCAGCACCGTGGGGCAGTCAAAGAGGCCGTGTTCTACGGTGCGCGGGGGCTTTACGCGTGGCATTCCGCGCTTGCCTTCTATTGAGGCGGTAAGGGCGCTGCCTTCGCCGCAGACAAAGGCGCCTGCGCCGCGGTTTATATGGAGATGGAAGCGCTTTCCGGAGCCGAGGATATTGTCGCCTAAAAGTCCTGCGGAGGTGTCCTGCTCGATGGCCATCTTCAGCCGCTCCACCGCCAATGGGTACTCGGCGCGGACGTATATATAGCCTTCGGTAGCCCCGCAGGCTATACCTGCTATCATCATGCCCTCTATCATTCTGTGTGGGTCGCCCTCCATAACGGAGCGGTCCATAAATGCGCCGGGGTCCCCCTCGTCGCCATTGCAGACTATGTATTTTTGTTCCGCCTTCTGACGGGCTACCTGCGCCCATTTTTTGCCCGTAGGATAACCGCCGCCGCCGCGGCCTCGGAGACCTGAATCCTCCATGAGTTTTATCACGGAATCCGGAGTCATATCGAAAAGCACCTTTTCAAAGGCGGAATAGCCGCCGATCGCAAGGTACTCGGGAAGCGAGGTGGCGTCGATATGGCCGCAGTGCTCCAGCACTAGACGGGTCTGCTTTTTATAGAATGGTATATCCTCCTGACGGGGATAGCTTACGCCGTCCTTATGATAGCTGAGCCGTTCGACTATCTCGCCGTTCATTACGGTCTTTTCCACTATCTCTTCGCAGTCCTCAAGCTTTACCTTGGTGTAAAGGTAGCCATAGGGTTCTATGCGCACGAGGGGACCCATCTCGCAGAAGCCGTGGCAGCCGCTCTTCTTAAGGCCCACGGTCTTCACGTTGCCGCTATCGCAGCCGTCATGACCGTGACTGTGATGCTCATGATCGAGTTGGACTTGACAGTACAGTCCCTTTTCGTCTATGAGCTCCTTGAGCCTGGCGTAAATTTTGAGTGAACCGCCTGCGACGCAGCCTGTGCCCGCGCAGACGAGTATCTTTAATGACTGCGAAGAAAAGGCGGCGGAGTATGCCCTCCGTGCTGAAATAAGGTCTATCCTGCTTTTTAGCCTGTACATATGTTAATCCTCCTTATTGCGGAGCCCGGCTATAAGCTCGCTTGCCTTGTCAGGGGTCATGGAAGGGTGCACCGTGTCGTTTACGGTAAGTACCGGAGCAAGACCGCATGCGCCGAGACAGCTTACGGTATCCAGAGTGAACATCAGGTCGTCTGTAGTGTGCTTGTTTTCTGATAAGCCCAGTTCATTGCGAAGCCGCTCCAGTATCGGAATGGACTTTCTTACATGGCAGGCGGTGCCGTCGCAGACCTTGATGACGTATTTCCCCTTTGGCTCGAGGGAAAAGTTCTCGTAAAATGTAGCGACGCTGTAAAGACGCGCCTCGCCTACGTTGAGCCGTTTTGCCATATAGGGGAAGGCCTCCTGCGGCAGATAGTGGTAGTGCTCCTGTACATCCTGAAGGATAGCGATGGTATTCCGCGGCGCGCAGTCGTGCGCTTCCAGTATCCTGTCAAGCAGAGCATAATCAAATCCTGAGCTCATCATACACCTCCGCGATAATGAGAAATTATATGTTATGTCTATGTTTTAACATACATATCATATATATGCAACATAAAGAATTTTACTCAAAGCGTGAAACAGATGGAAAAATACAGAAAAAATAATATTTGCTGAAGGAAAAAAGAATTTTCGCTGCAATCAACATGACTAAATGCAGGAAATGAGTAGTTAAAAAATACTGAAAATACTGGATATTAGATTCGTGATGCGAGAATGCTGCCGCAAATTTGCAGGAATTACGTCATGCGGCTTCGCAGGAGAGAATGATATGGAGCTTATGAATAACCATGCATATATT
>OLPA01001533.1_pt1 | contig 18906 bp, 9 predicted proteins | sample 1672811 | NCBI WGS metagenome assembly OLPA01 (sample SAMEA3136726, study PRJEB25190) | human gut metagenome | biome: human gut; feature: human-associated habitat; material: faeces | place: Austria | collected 2013
CGTAGATGTACAGTCGCGCGTCCTCGTCGGACAGGTTGTGGCCGCGATGACCCGAAAGGGCGCTGTAGTAGCCGCCGAACGAGCCCGAAGAATTGAAGTAGCCGTCGCTGTCGAGCGACCAATCCTGGGGCTGGGGCAGCAATTCCTCGATCTCGCGCAGCGCGTCCGGCGCGAAGTCGGGCAGCGCATCTCCCGTGACCTTCTCCACCGGGCGGCCCTTGTAGGTGAGACCCACGTCGCGGTAGCGACGCAGACCCGTGCCGGCGGGAATGGGCTTGCCGATGATGACGTTCTCCTTCAGGCTGGCCAAGTGATCGGTCTTGCCCTCGATGGCGGCGTCGGTGAGCACCTTGGTGGTCTCCTGGAACGACGCGGCGGACAGCCACGAATCCGTTGCCAGCGACGCCTTGGTGATGCCGAGCAGCAGCGGCTGGCCCACCGGCGGCTCCTTGCCCTCGGCGATGAGCTCGTTGGCCACCTTCTCGAACTCGAAGCGGTTCACCTGACGGCCCGGCAGGAAGTCGGAGTCGCCGGCATCAAGCACGGCCACCTTGCGCAGCATCTGGCGCGCGATGACCTCGATGTGCTTGTCGTTGATATCCACGCCCTGGGACACGTACACGTCCTGGACCTGGCCCACGATGTAGCGCAGCGTCGTGTTCGGATCGGTGAGACGCAACAGGTCGTGGGGGTTCACGGAGCCCTTGGTCAGCTGCTGGCCCACGCGCACCTCGCACCCGTCAAACACGCCCGGCAGAAGCTGGGCACGGGCGCTCACCACGTACTCGCGGTAGTTGCCCTCCTGGTCGTGGATGGTGATGGTCTTCGACATCTTGTCGCCGGTGACCTGCATGGTGCCGGAGATTTCCGCGAGCACCGCCTGGCCCTTGGGCTTGCGGGCCTCGAACAGCTCCTGAACACGGGGCAGACCATGGGTGATGTCCTCGCCGGCAACGCCGCCGGTGTGGAACGTACGCATCGTCAGCTGGGTGCCGGGCTCGCCGATGGACTGGGCGGCGATGATGCCCACCGCCGTGCCGATGTTCACCGGACGGGCCGTGGCCAGATCCCACCCGTAGCACTTCTGGCAGACGCCGTGCTCGGCATGGCAGGTCATGATCGTGCGGATCGTGACCTCCTCGATGCCGGCCGCATCAAGCTCGCGCAGCTGGGCCATGGAATGCAGGTAGGTGCCGGCCTCGGCGAGGATCTCGCCGGTCTCGGGAGAGACGGCATCCTCCAGAAGGCAGCGACCGATGAGGTTCTCGTCCACCTCGTTCTTCTCGTTGCGCACGCGGTAGGGCACGCCCTCGGTGGTACCGCAGTCGATCTCGCGGATGATGACGTCCTGGGCCACGTCCACCAGACGCCGGGTCAGGTAACCCGAGTCAGCGGTACGCAGCGCCGTGTCGGCCAGACCCTTGCGGGCGCCGTGGGTGGAAATGAAGTACTCCAGAACGGACAGGCCCTCGCGGAAGTTCGCCTTAATCGGGCGGTCGATGATCTCGCCCTTCGGGTCGGACATCAGGCCGCGCATACCGGCGAGCTGGCGAATCTGCTTGATGTTGCCTCGGGCACCGGAGAAGGCCATCATGTAGATGGGGTTGAACTTGTCGAAGTTCTCCGCCATGGCCTCGCCAACTTCCTCGTTGGCATCGTTCCAGATGTCGACGACCTGCTTGTGGCGCTCCTCGTTGGACATGAGGCCCATCTCGTAGTCCTCGTCGATGGCGGCGACGCGCTCATCGGCCTGGGCGAGAATCGCCGGCTTGGAAGGCGGGATGGTGGCGTCGTACACCGACACGGTAACACCAGCGCGCGTAGCGTAGTGGAAACCGGCATCCTTCAGACCGTCGAGAATCGGCGGCACCTCGGACAGGTCGTAGGTGTTGGTGACGTCCTCGACCAGGCGGCTGATCTCCTTCTTGTTCATCTCGTAGTTCAGGAAGGGATAGTCCGGCGGCAGCACATCGTTGAAGATGATGCGGCCGACGCTCGTCTCGATGCGCTCGCCTTCCTTGTGGTCCTCGAACACGCCGAAGGCGGTGGCCACCTTCGTGTTGTAGGGCAGACGCACCTGGATCTTGGCCTGCAGGTCCAGATCGGCGCGGGCGTCGTAGGCGTTCAGGGCGTCATCGAAATCGATGAACATGCGACCCTCGCCGGGGAAGCCGTCGCGCATGGCCGTCAGGTAGTACAGGCCGATGATCATGTCCTGGGTCGGCACGGTCAGCGGATGGCCGTGGGCCGGGGACTTGATGTTGTTAGAGGACAGCATCAGCACGCGGGCCTCGGCCTGAGCCTCGGCGCCCAGCGGCACGTGCACAGCCATCTGGTCGCCGTCGAAGTCGGCGTTGAAGGCGGTGCAGACGAGCGGATGCAGCTTGATGGCCTTGCCCTCGACGAGCACCGGCTCGAAGGCCTGGATGCCCAGACGGTGCAGGGTTGGTGCGCGGTTCAGCAGCACCGGATGGTCGACGATGACCTCTTCCAGCACGTCCCACACGTAGCTGGCACCACGATCGACGGCACGCTTGGCGGCCTTGATGTTGGCGGCATACTCAAGCTCGACCAGGCGCTTCATGACGAAGGGCTTGAACAGCTCCAGCGCCATCTGCTGAGGCAGACCGCACTGGTGCAGCTTCAGCGACGGGCCGACGACGATAACGGAACGGCCGGAGTAGTCGACGCGCTTGCCGAGCAGGTTCTGGCGGAAGCGGCCCTGCTTGCCCTTGAGCATATCGGAGATGGACTTCAGCGGACGGTTGCCGGGGCCGGTCACGGGGCGACCGCGACGGCCGTTGTCGAACAGCGAGTCCACGGCCTCCTGCAGCATGCGCTTCTCGTTGTTGATGATGATCTCGGGAGCACCGAGGTCGAGCAGGCGCTTCAGGCGGTTGTTGCGGTTGATGACGCGGCGGTACAGATCGTTCAGATCCGACGTGGCGAAGCGGCCGCCGTCGAGCTGCACCATGGGGCGCAGATCGGGCGGAATGACCGGGATGACGTCCAGGATCATGTCGGAAGGCTTGTTGTCCGACTTGAGGAACGCATCCACCACCTTCAGGCGCTTCACGGCCTTGGCGCGCTTCTGGCCCTTGCCCGTGGCGATGACCTCGCGCAGCTCTTCAGAGGTCGCCTCCAGATCCATGGCGTCCAGAAGGTCGCGCACCGACTCGGCGCCCATGCCGCCGGTGAAGTAGTCGCGGTAGTTCGCGCGCATCTCGCGGTAGAGGGCCTCGTCGCCGATGAGCTGCTTCGGCTCGATCTTCAGGAAGGCGTCGAACGCGTCCTGGCGCAGGGCCTTGCGCTCGTTGAACTCCTCGTAGATGTCGGCGATCTCCTCTTCCACCTCTTCGGGGGTGAGGCGCTCGTCGTCATCGAGATCGTCGACGAAGTCGTCCTCCTCCGGCACGTAGTCGGTGGACAGCTTGCGGGTGGCCTCGATAAGGCGGTCGCGCTCGGCGTCCAGCTCTTCCATATCGGCGGCAAGCTCGTCGCGCAAGTCGTCGATGTCCTCCTCGCGGGCCTCTTTATCCACCGAGGTGATGATGGAGCTGGCGAAGTACAGAACCTTCTCAAGCTCCTTCGGCGGAATGTCCAGAAGGTAGCCCAGACGCGACGGGGAGCCCTTGAAGTACCAGATGTGGCTCACGGGCGCGGCCAGCTCGATGTGGCCCATGCGCTCGCGGCGCACCTTGGAGCGGGTGACCTCCACGCCGCAGCGCTCGCAGACGATACCCTTGAAGCGAACGCGCTTGTACTTGCCGCAGGCGCACTCCCAGTCCTTGGTGGGACCGAAGATCTTCTCGCAGTACAGGCCGTCCTTCTCAGGCTTCAAGGTACGGTAGTTGATGGTCTCGGGCTTCTTCACCTCGCCGCGGGACCAGCTGCGCACGTCCTCGGCGGAAGCGAGCGAAATGCGCAGGGCGTCGAAGTTGTTGACGTCGAATTCCGTCATGGGGTTAGGCCTCCTCTCCGCCACCGATGAGGTCGGTGTTCAGGTCGGACTCAAGACCGCTCATCAGGTCGCCCAGCTCGGCAGCCAGGGCATCGATGGCGTTGGCCTCTTCGTCTTCGGTCTTCTTGGCATCAGCGGCAAGTGCGGCGTAAAGCGCCTGGTCGGCACTGTAGTCCTCGATCTCGTCCTCGCTGATGGGTTGCATATCGTGGCCCTCGAGCTCGACGTTCAAGCACAGGGACTTCATTTCCTTCACGAGCACCTTGAAGGACTCGGGCACCTCCGGCGCCGGGATGTTCTCGCCCTTCACGATGGCCTCGTAGCTCTTCACGCGGCCCGACGTGTCGTCGGACTTCACCGTGAGGATCTCCTGCAGCACGTTGGAGGCGCCGTAGGCGTACAGCGCCCACACCTCCATCTCGCCGAAACGCTGGCCGCCGAACTGGGCCTTGCCGCCGAGGGGCTGCTGGGTGATGAGGCTGTAGGGGCCGGTCGAGCGGGCGTGAATCTTGTCGTCCACCATGTGGCCGAGCTTCAGGATGTAGGTCTGGCCGACAGTGATGGGCTCGCGGAACTTCTCGCCGGTGCGGCCGTCGTACAGCCACGTCTTGCCGGTGCGCGTCAGCTGGGGCACCAGCTCGTCGCGGGCCATGTCGCCGTACTTCGCGTGGTTCATGTTGATGAGGTTGCGGTTGGCCTTCTCGATGGCGTCCGAGATCTCTTCCTCGGTGGCGCCGTCGAACACGGGCGTGGCCACGTACATCGGGCCCTCCACGACTTCGTCGGTCTCCTCGGCGTCCGACCAGCCCCACTTGGCGGCCCAGCCGAGGTGGTTCTCGAGCAGCTGGCCGACGTTCATACGGGACGGAACGCCCAGGGGGTTCAGGATGACGTCGATCGGGGTGCCGTCGGCGAGGTAGGGCATGTCCTCCACCGGCAGCACGCGGGAGATAACGCCCTTGTTGCCGTGACGGCCGGACAGCTTGTCGCCCTGCTGCACCTTGCGCTTCTGAGCGACGTAGATGCGCACGAGCTCGTTCACGCCGGGGGCCAGATCATCGCCGGCCTCGCGGGAGGAGCGGTAGATGCCGATGACGCGGCCGCCGGAGCCGTGGGGCACCTTCAGCGACGTATCGCGCACCTCGCGGGCCTTCTCGCCGAAGATGGCGCGAAGCAAGCGCTCCTCGGCGGTGAGCTCGGTCTCGCCCTTCGGGGTGACCTTGCCCACCAGCACGTCTCCCGGGAACACCTCGGCGCCCACGCGGATGATGCCGTCGGCGTCCAGGTCGGAAATCATGTCCTCGGAGATGTTGGGGATCTCGCGGGTAATCTCCTCGGGGCCCAGCTTCGTGTCGCGGGCGTCCACCTCGTACTCGGAGATGTGGATGGAGGTCAGCAGGTCCTCGGCCACGACGCGCTCGGACACGATGATAGCGTCCTCGTAGTTGTAGCCTTCCCACGGCATGTAGGCGATCATAAGGTTCTGGCCGAGCGCCAGCTCGCCGCCATCGCAGGACGGGCCGTCGGCCAGCACGTCGCCGGCCTGCACCTCGTCGCCCTTGCGGACGATGGGACGGTGGTTGATACAACCGGACTGGTTGGAGCGCTGGAACTTCGGAATGAGGTACTCGTCGTACTCGCCGTCGTCGTTCAGGATGATGATGGTCTGGCCGTCCACGTAGTCCACGACGCCCGGGTTCTGGGCGACGAGTATCTCGCCGGAGTCCACCGCGATGCGGTGCTCGATGCCAGTACCCACGAGCGGGGCGCTCGGACGCAGCAGCGGCACAGCCTGGCGCTGCATGTTCGAGCCCATGAGGGCGCGGTTGGCGTCGTCGTGCTCGAGGAACGGAATGAGCGAGGTAGCCACGGAGGTCATCTGGCGCGGCGACACGTCCATGTAGTTGACCATCTCCGGCGGCACGTCCATGGCCTCGCCGAACACGCCGTTGGTGTCGGTGGTACGGGCGAGCACGCGGGCGGACTTGTGGAAGACGCCGTCCTCGTCGGTGTAGCCGAACTCGCGGGTTTCCAGATCGAACAAGTCGTTGGCCTGGGCGATGGTGAAGTTCTCTTCCTCATCGGCGGTCAGGTAGTCGATCTCGTCGGTCACCTTGCCGTCGATCACGCGGCGGTAGGGCGTCTCGATGAAGCCGTAAGGATTGATGCGGCCATAGGTGGCCAGAGAGCCGATAAGGCCGATGTTCGGGCCTTCAGGCGTCTCGATGGGGCACATGCGGCCGTAGTGGGAGGTGTGGACGTCGCGCACCTCGAAGCCGGCGCGCTCGCGGGACAGACCGCCCGGGCCCAGAGCCGACAGACGGCGCTTGTGCGTAATGCCGGCGGCGGGGTTGGACTGATCCATGAACTGCGAGAGCTGGGAGCTTCCGAAGAACTCCTTGATGGCGGCCACGATGGGGCGGATGTTCACGAGCGACTGCGGCGTGATCTCGTCGGGCTCCTGCATGGACATGCGCTCGCGCACCACGCGCTCCATACGCGACAGGCCGATGCGGAACTGGTTCTGGATCAGCTCGCCCACGCTGCGGATGCGGCGGTTGCCGAAGTGGTCGATGTCGTCGGTGACGAAGCCCTCGTCGCCGTTGTGCAGACCGATGATGTAGCGCATCGTGCGGATGATGTCCTCATTGGTCAGCGTGGAGGAATCGTTCTCCTCGGGGGTGAAGCCGAGCTTCTTGTCCATCTTGTAGCGACCGACCTTGGCCAGGTCATAGCGCTGCGGGTTGAAGAACAGGCCGTCGAGCAGCGTGCGGGCGGAATCGATCGTCGGCGGCTCGCCGGGACGGAAGCGCTTGTACAGCTCGATGAGCGACTCTTCCTTGGTGGTGGCGGGGTCGCGGTCGAGCGTGCGCAGCACCATCTCGGAGGAGCCCAGAAGCTCGATGATCTCCTCGCGGGTCTCGGCCAGGCCGAGGGCGCGCACGAGCAGGGTGGCCGGCTGCTTGCGCTTGCGGTCGATGCGCACGGAGAGCAGGTCGCGCTTGTCGGTTTCGAACTCGAGCCACGCACCGCGGGAAGGGATGACCTTCGCGTTGTAGATGGTCTTGTCGGAGGTCTTGTCGCGCTCAGAGGCGAAGTACACGCCCGGGGAGCGCACGAGCTGGGAGACGACCACGCGCTCGGTGCCGTTGATGATGAAGGTGCCGCGCGGCGTCATGAGCGGGAAGTCGCCCATGAACACCTCCTGCTCCTTGATCTCGCCGGTCTCACGGTTGATGAAGCGGATCTCCACAAAGAGCGGCGCCTGGTAGGTGACGTCCTTCTCCTTGCATTCGTCCACCGTGTACTTGGGCTCGCCGAACTCGTGCTTACCGAATTCGACGCACATGTCGCCGGTGTTGTTCTCAATCGGGCACACATCGGCGAACGCCTGGGCCAAGCCCTCGTTCTTGAACCAGTCGAAGCTTTCCGTCTGGATAGCGATCAGGTTCGGGACGTCCATGACGTCGGGAATCTTCGCGAAGCTTCGGCGATCCCTGTAAAGGCTGGTGGGAGCGGATTTCTTATCCATTGCCACGAGGCTGTTCCTCCTTCACGTTCATCGCAAATCTGCAAAAAAGTTGCAATTCGCCAAAATACTACGGCGTGAAGCCCGAGTCAAGAAAAATTTTTACGAGCCATGGAAATTTTCTGGAAAATGGGCCTGGAACGGGCCTTTGTTGCGAGAGGAAGCAGGCCGGCGCACGCCCACCCGAAAGAGGGCAACGAACCACCGGCAAAGTATCCTGTGGTACCATGCGGTGGCAACGGTGCGCACGGGCCGCACCTCGGTCATCCCCAAAGGCAGATTATGGTTGGAAATCTCGCAGTAAACGATTCCCGGAAAACGGCGCTGCAACTTTTCGCAGCCGCCCTCCTCTGCGCCATCGGCACCACCCTGCTCAGCCTGTGGTTCTTCCGCTTCTATGCCGACATCGACGACGGCCGCTCGCCCCATTCCCTCTTCGTCGTTGTGGCCAGCGTCTTCGTCATAGCGGCCGGCCCGCGCCTCGTGGCGTCGTTCACCGCGAAGCATCTCGCCTACCTGAGCCTCATCGGCATCTTCGTCGGCGCCTTCCTCGCCGTGGCGGTGCCCGCCTGGGCCCCGGTGGGGAGCGGCGTTACGGCCATCGCGGGCACGTTCCTCGAGATCTTCGTCTACAAATCGCTCCTCTCCCTCTCCAATGCCACCATGCGGAAGGTGTTCGTCACAGCCACCGTGGGAGGCATCTTCGCCGGCTCCGCCCTTCCCCTCGACGCCCCGACAGCCCTGTTCGCCGCATCGGTGTGCATGGCCCTCGCCGTCGCCCTGGCCGCCTCCCGCCTCGACCTCGGCCCGGAGACGAGCGAGGGCCGCGGCGCCCCCTCGGTGCACGTTCGCCGGCAGATCATCCTGCGCGTTCGGCCGGCCGCGGGCCTCATCGTGCTGGCCTTCGTGGCCCACCTCGCCTCGGCCAACGCCGCGCCCTTGGGGCCCGGACTCACCGGGGGAGCCTACCTCGCCGCCCTGGCCCTGTTGTGGCTGAGCGCCATCGCCCACGACGATACGAGCCATATATCCCTCATCCGCTGCCTCGTTCTCATTTCCGCCGTCGTGTGCGCCATGCGCCTGTCCGGCGGCTTCGGCGCCGAAGCGGTGGCGTTCGTGGAAACCGCCCTGGGCATTATCGTGTGGACGGGCATCATCGTCGTCGCGCTCGATCTGGCCACCTACGCCGAAGTCCCGTTCTCCACCATCATGGGCGGCGTCTACCTGCTGCTCACGGGCCCCGCGGCCCTCATCTACCTGATGAGCCTGGCCGCCCCCTCGCTGCCCACAATGCTCTCCTCCAGCCTCGCCGACGCCGCCATCATCTGCCTTCTGGTGTTCTGCGGTCTCTACCTGCTCAACGAGCAAAGCCTCGACGACCTGTTCTGGGGCGCGCACGACGCCGAGGGCACGAACCGGAACGAGGACGACGCTTCTCCTGCGACGGCCCGGGAGGAGGCGGCCCCGACGCCCCTTGCCCCGGATTCCACGACATCTCCCTCCGCCGCGTCTTCCGAGCAGGAGGCCGCCGATACCATCGCCCGGCTGGCCGCCGAGGCGCAGCTGACGGCTCGGGAGCACGAGGTGCTCGGCCTGCTCGCCGAGGGACGAAGCGCCCCGTTCATCGCCGAGTACCTCTCCATCGAGCGCAGCACGGCGAAGACCCACGTGGCCCGCATTTACGCGAAGCTCGGCGTGCATACCCGCCAAGAGCTCATCTCCCTCGTTCTCAGCGCGAAGGGCCTGGGTAGCGCCGAGCGCTAACGGCCCTCCTCCCGTAGCCGAGGCAAAATACCTGGTCATCGCCGTGTATACACCCATTGGTATGACGAGCCCGCAGAGTACATTTCTGGCATAAATCAATCCAAAGGCAGGTTTTCCGCCCTCCCGACGTGCCCTATGGTTCTCTTATCGCCGCAACGCTCTGCCCAAGGGAGCCAGAGCCGCGGCGTGCGGAACGCCGTCATTAGAGGAGGATGACATGACTATGGAAAACCAGCCGTCTATTTCTCGCCGAGGACTGCTCAAGTGGGCCGGCGCCGGGTCGATCGCCCTGGCCGCGGCGGGGGCCCTTTCCGCCTGCTCGCCCGCCCAAAGCGAGCTCGCGAGCACCCAGGGCGACACGGGCGCGGAAACCGATTCGGCCCTGCAGGAGCGCTACGCCGACCTTCCCGTGGAGGAATCGAGCGCCTACGCCGTCATCGTGGGCGGCGGCGCCGGCGGCCTTCTGGCCGCCTACAAGCTGGCCAAGGAGGGCAAGACGCCCCTGCTGCTGGAGAAAGGCCCCTCCTGCGCCTCGTCCAACCTGGCGAACCTGTCCGGCCCGGCCGCCTGCAATACCTCGAACCAGAAGGCCAGCGGCATCACCATCGCCACCGAGCGGGCGCTGTACGACCACTACGTGGAATGGGCCCGCGGCTCGGCCAACACCAAGCTGCTGAAAAACCTGCTGTCCAACAGCACCGAGGCCTTCGAGAGCCTCGTCGACTGCGGCCTGCACTTCTACAACTACGTGGAGTACACCGGCGATCCGCAGTACGGCGAGTCGCTGAAATGGGCGCCCCTGCACAACTTCGTGGAAGTGGGCGAAGAGCGCATCCAGCCCATCGTGAGCGCCATCGAGGCCATGGGCGGCTCGTTCATCTACAACTGCGAGGCCACCGAGGTCGTGCTCGAGGACGGGGTCGTCGCCGGGGTGAAGGCCATCCGCGACAACAACACGGTGCTGTCCATCGCCACCAAGGCGGTGTTTCTGGCCACGGGCGGCTTCGGTGCCAGCGAGGAGATGATCCACGACCGCTTCCTCGGCGTGCCGCTCGTCAACATGGGCACGCCCACGAACTCCGGCGACGGCATCCGCATGGCCGAGGCGGCCGGTGCGGTCTGCGAGAACTACTACGGGCTCATCAGCAACGAGATCTGCGGCGCCAACCAGAAGCACGGCAGCGCCATGTACGACGCCGATTGGAACCTCAACAACGAGAACCTGTGCTTCGCCATTTACGGCGGCCTCATGGTGGACGAGACCGGCGAGCGCTTCATGAACGAGCAGAACATGGCCTTCGACCCACTGGTGTACAGCGGCCAGGCGGGCCTGAACAACGGCAACTACTACGTGCTCGTCGACGGGGAGTACTACGACGCCTGCGTGGCCGAGGGCGTGTACAAGCACCTGGGCGAGCCCGACTGGAACTTCGGCCGCGAGATGTTCTATCCCGTGCTGAGCCACGCCCCCGAGCAGTTCGAGGCCGCCGTGAGCGAGGGCTGGGCCGTCAAGGGCGACACCATCGCCGAGTGCGCCGAGGCCTTCGGCCTGACGAACCTGGAAGAAACCGTGAAGCGCTACAACGAGTTCTGCCAGAGCAAGGAAGACGCCGACTTCGGCAAGGATCCCATGTTCCTCACCGAGATCAAGGACGGCAAGGGCTATTACCTGTTCGAGTACCAGTCGGCCTACTGGGCCACCATCGGCGGCATCCGCACCAACGACCGCCTGACCGCGCTGGATGCCGACAACAAGCCCATCGATGGCCTGTTCATCGGCGGCCTCAACATGGGCAGCGCCTTCTGCCGCCCCTACTACGACATCCCCGGCACCGCCTGCGGCCTCTCCATCGCCTCGGGCGTCACCGGCGCGAAGGAGATCATCCAGTACCTGGAAGCCTAGCACCCCCGCGATCATCTCTCTGGCCCCGGCGCGTTTCCTCCCTCCCGCCGGGGCCTCTCCCACGCAGGGCCGAGAAGACATCTTCTCGGCCCTGCGTCGCGTTCCGGGACAAAGTGTTGCCCGGCACACACCTTCGTAGAGGCGACCTCCCGGTCGCCCACCCCCGCGAAGAGCCCCAACCTCGCCCGCCCCAACGACTTCGCAACCGAGGGGTGCCGGCGATTGCCTTGACCTTTCCGTTACGTCATGCTGCATACTGCGAGGCGCAGCGCGAAAAGCGCACGGCTGACAGCGGACGGCAACCGACAGACGGAACGAGGATGAGAGTTATGACCACTGAAGACAGCTTCGAGGCCATGAATCGCGAGGGCCTCCAGCAGTTCGAGGAGACCTACGGCACCGAGGCCCGCGAGCGCTACGGCAACGACGCCATCGACGCCTCCAACGAGCGCATGATGAACCTGACCCGGGACGAATGGGACGCCAAAGAGCTGCTGGAAGAGGCCATCAAGGTGCAGCTACGCCTGGCTCGGGCCACCGACGACCCATCAAGCCCCGAGGCGGCCGAGTTGGCGGCCATGCACCGCAAATGGATCACCGTGCACTGGGGCCCCGGCTTCGACACCGCCACCTACCTCGCCCTCGCCCACGGCTACCTCGCCGACCCCCGCTTCACGAAGTACTACGACGATGCCGCAGGCGTTGGCGCCACCGAGTTCCTCGTCCAAGCCGTAGAAGCCGCCAACACGTAAGAACGGTTTAACTTCCCATTTCAAAGTTAAAAGTTTAAATGCAATGGTGTAAAGGGTTAAATCCGCCGCACGAAACGGGCTGGAAAGATGTTTTCCCAGCCCGTTTCCGCATTCTGTCTTATTGGATCGTCGCTTGACGATCTGCAGCCCAGGCAACATCTTGCATCCAGGGTTTCCAGAAAGGACATTCCTGCCAACCGGGTCTGAAACCCATGGACAGCATGTCCATCTCCGTTCGCCCTTCGAGTTGCGCGAACAGGCGGCAGCGCCATGATGTGTCTGGCGCTATCACCTCCAAAAGGCAGCTCAATATCGTGAGCACGCCAAATATACGGTCGCTTTCCACTTTGTAGGGCTCATGCCATCGCGCATCGTTTTTAGCTCGAGGAATCATCGGCCTCGTGCCAAACGGCCGATTCCAGAGCCTGCTGTGATGAGCACATATATTGCGAACGGTATTCAGAGCAACCAGCCATGAGTCGAGCACCGTTGCCGTCACGCCTACTTCGGACGCAATCTCACCTCGTATGTCGCAGGAAGCACCCTTGTACAGCCGGAGCAACAGCCCCATCTCCATGAGGTTGACCATCACCCAATACGGCGGCATGCCGCACTCATCCCCGTACACTTTGCGGAAATGATCCGCGAAGGGCTCCCTTGATCGACCATAGCAATCCATGCACCGCTTGAGAAAGGAAAGGTATTCCTCTTGACTAAGACGAGGAAGCGCCGGCCTTTCCAGGTAGCCGAATACGCCCGTCTTATCGGCAAGATAGTATGCCAATCGCGAGCGCATGAATACTTCAACCCGTTCGATGGCGTCAAGAGTAGTAAGCCGCAACTGCCTGTCGAAGACATACAGGCCCCAAACACGATCGAACGTTGTCCCAGGCCTGAACGAGTCATCTTCGTCCTTGAAAACGTGCCAATATCCACTCAGGCGATAGTAGCCAACGTCTCTCAGATGCTCAATAACAACGGCCCTATCCCCCTCGAGGCTGCGCTGAGCCAGCAGATCGGCCTGTTCTTCCAACGAAAGCCACGGCTTGTCATATCTCATCCCCCGCACCCCCCCCCAAATAAAAAACCACCCGGTAGTGTGCATGCAAAGCAGAGGCCGACCGGGTTTGCTGGCGCTCATTTTAGCATGAAACCACCCAGAGGAGAGTGACCCACTGACATTTTTCGCATCCTGGCCAGAACAAGAGAGCGCAGGAAGACTTGAGGAAGCAAGATGACCATTGTGCCTAAAGAGCGCCGACGAGCCTTTCTTTCCGGGGGCGGATGGAGTCGGGTATAATGAGGGGCGTTCCGCGGCGGTGCGGGAAGGGGAGCCCGGCCGTGCGGAAGGCGGCAGCGTGCCCGTAGGTGCGGGCAGCGACGATCGCAGCCACCACAGGGGAATGCGCGACAAAACGGTTTGCGGGGAGGGAGCATTCCCATGACGACACGGGAGATTCGGTTTATCGGCGGCTTCGGCCTGTTCCACGGATGGCTCATCGCCTTACTGACCTATACGGGCACAGAACCGCTCGGCGGCCCGGGCATCTTCGCGCCCATCGCGCTGGTGCTGGCGGGCGGCATGGTCTCGGCCGTGGCGTTCATCGCCGTGCCCCAGCGGCACCTCAAGGCGCTCTCGGCGGCGACCGACGCCCTGCTCGTCGCTGCGGCATGCCTCGTGTTGGCCGCCTTCCTCGCCCCGAGCCCCGCCGTCATCCTCGCCTGCTGCGGGGTGTGCGGCCTGCTCTGCGGGGCCCTGCACTGTCTCTACGGCCTGGCATCCCTCGCCTTCCCCAAGCACGACTTCGCCCGCATCATCGCTCTGGCCACCATCGTGGCCTCGGCCATCGCCATCGCCGCCCTGCTCGTCGGCGAGCATCTGGCCGCGTTCTGGCAGGCCCTCGTACTGGTGGCGCTGCCCCTCTCGGCGGCGTTCATCCTGAAGGCCGCGCCCGCAGCAAGCCCCAGCGCAACCCCAAGTCCCGCCGCGACGGCGAAAGTCCGGACCGCCGCCGCGCCCGATGCGCCCGAGAAGGTGCCCGGGCGTTTCCTGCGCCTGCTGCTGGCCATCCTGCTCCTCGGCATCGTGTGCCGCACCTGCGACGTGTTCACGAGCGCCCGCTTCACCGGCCTCACCCTGTCGAGCGTCGCCCTGTTCGTCAGCCACATCGCAGCAGCAGGGCTGCTCATGGCAGCTCTCGGCTTCGCGCGGAAGCACGGCGGCCTGGCCTTCTTCTACCGCCTGGCCCTCCCCTGCGCCGGAGCCGGCTTCGTCATCCTGGCACTGCCCGACGGGGGCGCGAGCGCCTTCTGGGTGGCGGCGGTGCTGCTCGTCGGCGCCGGCTTCGAGGTCATCAACCTGGTGGCCTGGGTGCTCACCGCCTTCGCCGCCCAAGTGTCGGCGCGGCCGGCCCGCTACTTCGGGCTCTACGCCCTCGTCACCTACACGGCCATGTTGGCGGGACGCCTTGTGAACCTGGCCATTCTCCCCTATGCCTCCCATCACGCGGCCTTCCTCGGCCTGGCCTGCATCGTAGCTCTTGTGGTGGTGGCCCTCGTGGTGCTCCCCGAGGACCAGGTATGCCTCTTCGAGGAATCGCTGCGGCTGTCCCAGGAAGAGCGGGCCGAAGGGGCCGTCCACCGCGAGCGCTGCGCCGCCTTCGCCGCCGCTCACGGCCTCACCGAGCGCGAGACCGAGGTGCTGGAGCTGCTCGCCCGCGGACGCACCCTGAAGGTGGTAGCCGAACGGCTGACCATCTCGAAGGGCACCGCCGGCACCCACATCGCCAACATCTACCGCAAGTGCGACGTCCACGCCCAGCAGGATCTCATCGACCTCTTCGAGAAGTTCGCCGGATAACAAAAAGAGGACGCCCCGGGAATGCAGGGGGCGTCCTCCATCCGAAACGGCGCAGGGAGGGGAGTAGCGCCGAAGATCGGCGTTCCCGTCGTTGCGTCAGCAACGACGGAACTTAGATGGCCCGGGCGCAGAAGTTGCCGGCGCGGATGGCGTACTCGATGTTGTAGGGATCGTCGCAGTCGCCCACCGCGTAGGCCTCGATGCCGGAAAGCTCGTCCAGCATGGCCTTGTTCGGCAGCATGTCCATGGCCTCGATGACTGTGTCGCAGGCATAGGGGGTCTCGGTGCCCGTGGCCGTCTTCACCGTAGCCACACCGCCGGCAGCGCTCACGAGCTCGGACTCCTGCCACACCTTCATGCCGTGGGCGTACAGGATGGGCAGCGCGAACCGCTTGCACCAGATGGACTGGCCCTTCGCCAGCATGTTGGCGTTCTCCGGCGTGACGATGGTCACGTTCTTGCCCTGCTCCATGAGGTAGGCCGCCACGTCGGTAGCCTGCATGTTGCCGCCCACGATGGTGACGTTCTGGCCGATAGTGTCGGCGGCGTTCACGATGTCGTCGATGGAGATGACATTGGTCTCGCCGTCGCCCTCGAGCCCCAGGCTGTCGCGGGCGCCGCCCAAAGCGAGGATGGCCACGTCGGGCGCCTGCTCCTTGATGAAGGCGGCGTCCACCTCGGTATCGGTCACGATATTCACGCCCTTGAGCTCCAAGTCGGCGCGGCTCCAGACGCTGTAGTCCTCCAGATTCTGGTGCGGGCCCTTGATAGCGGCGGCGAAGCTCAGCATGCCGCCCGTGGAGCTCTTCTTATCGTAGAGCGTCACCGTGTAGCCGCGCTCGGCAGCGATGCGAGCCGCTTCCATGCCGGCAGGACCGGCGCCCACAACCATGACGTTCTTGCTGCCCTCGCCCGCCGGCGGATCGAACCAGCCGGGCATGCCCTTCTCTTCCTGGCCCACGTTGTCGCGAATGGGATCCAGGCGACAGCAGTAGCAGGAGCCGCCGAAGCCCTCGGTGGAGTAGGGGTCGCCCTTCACCGTGTCGTTCCAGCAGTGGCAGCAGCGGGTGCAGGGGCGAATCTCGTCGATCTTCCCTTCCTTCAGCTTGTTCACGTACTGCGGATCCACGGTCAGCGGGCGGTTCATCATCATGAAGTCGCACATGCCGTCGGCGATGGCCTGGTTCATGAAGTCGGGCGCGTGGGCCGGGTCGAGGTAGGTCACGGTGCCCACGGGAATGGACACGGCGTCCTTGAACATCTTCGACAGGTTCAGCATGAGGCCGCAGCCGTCGTGGTTCGCCACGAGCTTGCCCTGGAAGTGGCGGGTGAAGTCGAACTGGCCGCCGAAGCTGGTGGAGCCGATACCGCCGCGGGTGTCGAAGTACAAGTCACCGAGGAACTGCGTGGCGTGCTGCTCCTGAGGCCCGAGGCGCATGTGCAGGCTGGCCACGCCGGCCTTCTCGAGCAACTTCGCGATCTCGATGTTGTCCTCCACGGTGTTGAACTCGGCGTTCTCGCCGATGAGCTGGTCGGACTCGTTGATGGCGTCCATGAGCACCTGGATGGGGAAGTCCTCGCCCACCTCCTCGTGCACGGCGTCGATGACGCGACTGATGAAGCGCACGCGGTTCTCGAAAGTCTGGGAGCCGTACTCGTCGTCGCGGTGGTTGCGCGACTTCGAGAAGAACCACTGGGTCTGGTTGTTGCCGGCGCAGTTCAGCTCCCAGGCATCGAAGCCCCAGGCCTTGAACTTCTTGGCGGCCGCCACGTAGGAGTCCACCATGTAGTCGATTTCCTCCAGGGTGAAGTACTGGGCGTCGTGGCCACCGCGGGCCGACACCTCCTTGTAGAAGGCCGAGCCCATGATGTCGGTCTGAGTGCCGCACTTCGCGCCCTCGGCGTGGATGGCGTCGGTGAGCTGGCGCACCTGCTCGTCGGTGAACTCATCGATGTTGGCGTTGATGGCGTTCTTGTAGGGCAGGAAGATGTGGGCGAAGTTCTCCACCCAGATCATCTCGGTGCCGCCGGCCGCCAAGCGCCGGTAGTACTCCACGAAGGCGTCCCAGCCGCCGTTCTCGTAGTTGGAACCGGCCGCGGACTTCACGATGCGGTTGGAGAACTCCATGTTCCCGAGCTTCCAGGGCGACAGCACCTGGGACAGGTCGCCGCCGTTTCTGGCGGCCACGCCGTTGACGGTCATCCTCCGCCTTCGGCCCCGGTTCAGGAGAATTTCCGTTTCAAACTCCCGCTCCCGGGCCTGAATATGCCCCACAAGGCGAGCCCGGTCCCGGTCAAAGCCGATGAGCTCCCGGTCCGCGTGGGTACGGGGACTGCGGCCGCAGGATAGGTACACGATAGCCTCCAGCAGGTTGGTCTTTCCCTGGGCATTTTCGCCGTATATGACGTTGCAGCTTCCGTCGAAGGTCAGCTGCTGGCTGTCGTAATTGCGGAAGCCCTCCAGCAGCAGGCGGTCAATCTGCATACTGCACGCCGCAGCTCCGCCCCAGGGCCTCCACCACGTCGCCGGGGCGGAGCTTCTTTCCCCGCATGGTGCACACCTCGCCGTTGACCAGAACCTCTCCGTCCTGGATCAGCAGCTTGGCCTCGCCGCCGGTGGCGGTGATGGCCGCCAGCTTCAGAAGGTCCTGGAGCTTGATATACTCCGTGGTAATGGTAATCATTTCCATATCTATCACGCTTTCAGCCGCACCGGCAGCACCATATAAAGGAAGCTCTCCTCTCCGTCTGCGGGCACGATCACCGCCGGAGAGATGCTGGTGTTCAGCTCCAGGGTCACGGAGTCCGCCGGGGCATAGCGCAGGGCGTCCATGAGATAGCGGTTGTTGAAGCCGATCTCCAGGCCGTTTCCGTCGCCGTCCAGGGGGCAGATGTCCTTGGCCTCGCCGGCGCCGGTTTTGGCGGACAGCAGCACCCGGCCATTTTCAAACACGCAGCGCACCGGGCTCTTGAGCTTTTCACTGATGACCACGCTGACCCGGTCCAGGCTCCCCAGCATGGTCTTGGTGTCCACCGTCAGGCGGATGGGATTATTCCGGGGGATGGCGTTTTTATAGTCCAGGAAGTCCCCCTCCAGGCGGCGGCAGATCAGCTGAGTGGCCCCGGCTTCAAACAGCAGGTGGCGCTTGCCCTGGATAATAGTGACTTTTTCGTCGGAATCCTCGCAGATTTTCTCCACCTCGTTCAGAGCAGAGCCGGGGGCCACAAATTTGAAGGCGCCGCCCTCGGCCCGGTCCAGAGGCTCCCGGCGCAGGGCCAGACGGAAGCCGTCCACGGACACCACCGTCAGGTCCTGGTCGCCTACCTCAAACAGGGAGCCGGTATGGACGGGGCGGCTCTCGTTGGTGGACACGGCGAAGCTGGTCTGGTTGATCATGGCCTTCAGGGTACCCTGGCGGATGTCCACGGAAAACTGGTCGTCCACCTCCGGCAGCTCCGGATAGTCGTCGGCGGACAGGCCCAGAATCTCAAAGCTGGCGTCGCCGCAGGTCAGATGGACGGACAGATTTTCGTCCGCCGCGAACACGATCACATCGTCCGGCATTTTCCGGATCATCTCGCCGAACAGCCGGGCGCTGAGGACGATGCGGCCCGGGGACTGGACCTGGGCGTCCACGATGGTGCGGATGCCGGTCTGCATGTTGTAGCCGGACAGGGTCAAGGTATCGCCCCCCTCCAGCAGGATCCCCTCCAGGGCCGGAATGGAGCTTTTGGCGGCTACCGCCCGGGAGGTGGTGTTGACGGCGCTTTGCAGCAGCGCCTTTTCGCAGGAAAATCGAAGCATAGAGACGCGTTCCTTTCTTTCAGAATGAAAAGAGACTCCGTTCTCCAAAAGAGAACAAAAAGATATCTTTATTTTAGTAACAGTCGCCGTAGGGAAAATTCATGTGGAAAAGTGCCGGAGGGCCTGAAATCAGCGGATTCTTTCTCCACACCCGGGTGGGGAGAGAGGACGGGAGTTTTCCACCGGAAAATCCGGGGTCCGGTACTCCACAGGTTTTCCCCGTGGAATCCACAGAGAATGTGGAAAGAGGGTTACTTCTTGTTGTTGATGTTGGTGGTGATCTCCTTGACCTTTTCGGCGTAGGCCGGGTCGGAGCGCATCTTTTTCTCCAC
>OLPA01001542.1_pt1 | contig 18814 bp, 17 predicted proteins | sample 1672811 | NCBI WGS metagenome assembly OLPA01 (sample SAMEA3136726, study PRJEB25190) | human gut metagenome | biome: human gut; feature: human-associated habitat; material: faeces | place: Austria | collected 2013
CCTCTTTTCCCACAAGCTGACCGACGATAATGCTGTCCACTGAGTTATACATCAACTGAAAAATGTTTCCAAATAAAAGTGGTATCGTAAATTTTACAAGTAATGGAGTAATTTTCCCCTGTGTCAGATCTTTTGTCATATTCTTACGCCTTTGCCAGAATCTTTTTTATATTTGTTTTTTCCGTTTCTTTTTCAGACTTCAATCCTTCCCATCCTTTCCGAAAGCAGGATAGATGCCAGATAGCCCAGCAGACAGATTGTCATAAAGATAACTCCTAATATATTGTGATATAGTACATCCAGGTAGCCCGGAGAGGTGATATCCAGATAGAACAGTAAAAACACTGGCATAACATTCATTACTTTTTGCTCTAATTTCTTCTGTGCGATCATCGTCTGTATCTCTTCTTCAATCCGGATTTTACTGCTGATATTTCTTACGGTATTCTGTATGATCCCCACCAGATTACCGCCGCCCCGCTTTGCAAAAGAGAGCACCTCTGAAAAATTCTCTATTTCCTCTATGCCGCTTTTTTTCGCAAATTCTTCAAATACGACTTCTAACGGCTGGTTCATACAAACCTTACGATTGATGATTTCTAATTCTGTCTGCATCAGTCCCCCCTCCCCATGTAGTTCTTTCATCTCTTTTCCGGCAACTAAAAATGCATTTTCTAATGCATATCCGGCAAGCAGATTTCCTTCGATTATTTCCATACAGTCCTTAAATTCCTGCAATAACTGGCGTTTTCTCTTCTCCTGCACCTTTTTTGCACTGTACTTTCGATAGAAATAACACACCGGAAAAAACAGTAACAGTGCCTTCACACTCTGGTAGAATAATCTTGCGATCAGAGCCGTAATGCCGGCTGCGATGAGGATTTCCCGATACCTGCCCACTCTAATTTTCGTGTATTCTTTAATTTCTCCCTGCTTTTCCATTCCCCAATAACTTTTCCTCCTTTTTCACCCTTTTCCTGAAACTCCCACAATGGAGATAACTCTATCCTGCCATCCGTATATGCTCCAACCTCCATAATATTTAGGAGTTTTCTTGAACCATCCCGCATCCGCCCCACATGGACTAAAATATCCACACCGGATGCAATCTGCCCCCGGATCGCCGTTAGCGGCAATTCCATTCCCATCAATACCATAGTTTCTAAACGGTGCAGCATATCTTCACAGGAATTTGCATGTCCGGTGCTGAGGCTTCCGTCATGTCCGGTATTCATTGCCTGCAGCATGTCTAAAGCTTCTGCCCCACGACATTCTCCAACGATAATACGGTCGGGGCGCATTCGTAATGCTGCCCGGATCAGATCCCGGATCGTAATCTCTTCCATTCCTTTTACATTGGCACACCGCGTTTCTAAACGTATCAGATTCTCTATTCCATGAAGCTGCAGCTCTGCGGAATCCTCAATCGTAATGATACGCTCCCCCGATGGGATACAGCCGGAAAGTGCATTTAAAAACGTTGTCTTTCCGGAACCTGTACCGCCGGAGATAAAAATGTTATATCCCGCCTTTACCAGCATCTCTAAGAATTGGGCTGCCTCTTTACTGAGTGTCTGCAATTCTATCAGCCGTTCCATCGTCATCGGTTCTTTCGGAAACTTTCGGATGGTAATGCAGGAGCCGTCTATTGCAGTCGGTTCTAATACGATATGAATTCTGGAACCATCTTCTAAGCGGGCATCTGCGATTGGCATCGCTTCATTTACAACCCGGTTATTCTTTGCCACCATCTTCTGTATGACATCCTCTAGTTTTTCTCTTCCTGTAAACTTTTTTTCCCAGGCATATAAACGCCCTGCTTTTTCATAAAAAATCTTCTGATACCCATTGACCATGATTTCCGTTACGGAATCATCCTGCAATAATTCCTCAAGGATATCGAGTTTTCTAAGGGAACAGAAGATTTCCTGTACATACCTCTGTTCTTCTTCTAACGAGATCAGATGCTCTTTCCCATATTCCCAGACTTTTTCTTCTATCTTTTTCTTTAACCGGGCATCATCATTCTCTTCACTTAAATCCATATCTTCCAGTACACGTTTTTGTATCTGTTCTATGTTGTCAAGATGCATATTCTCCTCCTAATAAACGGCGTACACAGTTTCCTACTTCACCCATGTAGAATTCCTCTACCTGGATCGTTCCGTCTTCCCGCCACGCCTGTCCCCCCGGCAGGAATACTTCTTGTGTTCTTCCTGTTAAACCTTCCTTAAACTTTTCCAAAAGTTCTTTTAATTCTTCTATTCCTGGGTCTTTGCTTGTCCGATTCTCCTTTAAGATCCAGATTCTCTGACACAGATCCAGCACTTCAAAAAATCCGCTCATCACACATCCCAGATCCAAAAGCAATACTTCAAAGTCCGTCTTTTCTAAAAGAAGTTCTAAGAAATGCCTTACCTCGCCCTTTTTCCACTCCATGTAATGCTCCGGATTTGCCGGCGGTGGAATGACCTGATAACTTCCCAGTGGATAAATACTACTCTTTAATTTTGCTAAGAGTTCTTCCTCGCCTTCCCTTAACAGATAAAATAAATCTCCCATATCCATATCCGGCTCTAAGCCCATGCTTTTGCAAAACCCACTGCACACGCTAAAATTCAAATACAATAATTTTTTTCCTGCCGACAACTGTTCTGCCGCTGTCAGTGCAAATGGTGTCCGAAGCCGATGATTCCAGGGAGAATACACGGCAAATATCTGCTTCTCACCTCTCCAGATACTCTTTGTATCCATGCTCCCTGCCACTTTTCCAATCCCGGCATGTATTTCCCGCAGTATCCGGTCTGCCGGCTGGTACTTAAAGAGCACCCGCATATTTTCCTGTTCCGTGGAAATTTCTCCATTGCTTAAGCAGATGGTTTTTTGGGCCCTGCCTGCTTCTTCTTTGTTTTGAAAAAAGGTCTCCTCATACAGCAACAGATCAAAGTTTTCGTCATTTTTCCGGTAAAGACTTTCATCAGAAAATCCAGTCACCTCAAAGCTGTCTTTTTCTTTCGCTGCAATATAATTTACAAGCTGTCTTGTGTATTCTACATCCTGATCACAGATTGCGATCTTTTGTTTTTTCATCTCACCACCCCCAGATAATAGAGATATCCTGCCAGAATCGGCACAGAAAAATGAATCGTATGTGCATCCTTCACATAGTTTTTGAATAGTAATTTGAACAGTCCCATTGCTGCTCCTACAAGAAAGGCAGCTTCCACGCAGACCCACCACGTTTTTAATGTCAAAAATCCTGCTATTACGGAAAAAAGTTTGATATCGCCGGCACCTAAAGCGCCTATGCGAAATATCGGATAAAATAAGAATATCGGTATTGATATTTGAATGAACCATAAGGGAATGAACGAAATTCCCTTTTCATAGATTTGAATCAGAAATCCTGTCGCCAGTCCTGCTAAAATCAGCTTATTTCTGATCTTTTCAGTACGGACATCGGAGCATACTGCCAGAATTAAAATCCCCAGCAATATAATATATTTTACTTTCCTAAGCCATCCCTCCTTTGTGTAGTTGCATTTTAGCCTATTCCATACAGACTGTCCATTGTATAGTTTTTACAAATATTTTTTGCCATTTTCCACAAAAATTCTGTGAACCCTTTGTTTTTCAACATTTTTGATGTCAAAAAAAGAATTTCTAAATATTGTATATTTTGGATTTTTCTTGATTATACTTTATAAAAAGGATTAGGGTGTCAAAAGGCGGCTCACAACTTAGTGGCTGGCAACTTGCACAAAACTGAGACTGCTTTTGTGACTTTGGGAGAAAATTAGTAAATCTTAGTCTGGCTGTTCCTATATAGTGTTTGGATGCCATGGACGGCAGCCAAAGTCTTAACACCCCATGGACGGGGTGTTTAAGACGTACACGTCACGCCATCACAACCTGACGCAGGCAGACTTAGATTTTCTTATTTTCGTACAACGGAACAAAATAGCCACAGCTTTGTGCAATCCGCCAATCAAAAAACTTGAAACAGACTTTGACACCCTAATTAGTTATAGAAGGCGCTATAAAAGCCGCTGCTGGATCAGCCAGAGTTTCATCATCGTTTTCTGTGGCAGGAGTTTGGCAATGGTATGGCAGGTTTTGACATAGGTGCTGTAGACCGACATATCTTTTCCGTGCTCTGCATCCGTGAGAGCTTTCTTTGCGACAACATCGGGAGTGACCATGTTTGTAAAGTTGGTGGTTGCTTTCTTTGCATCAATGATCCCTCTGTCATACAATCCGGTTTTCATCCAGCCGGGGCAGACTGCCGTAGCAGTGATGCCTTTTTCCCGGAGTTCCACGTTTAGGGCACGGGTATAGTTTCTGACAAACGCCTTGGTAGAACTGTAGATATTCTGATATGGCAGAGGCTGGAACGAAGCCTGTGAGGCAATGTTTAGGATATGGCTCCCCTTTTTCATATGTGGAATGCATACCAGTCCCATGGCAACGACACCGCTGATATTCAGGTCGATCATATTGATCGATTCATCAATGGAAATATCATCATAAGAACAGAATTTTGCAAATCCGGCATTGTTGATCAGGTATCGGATATTGCAGTTTTTAAGGCTCGGATTTTCACCAAAAGCCTTAATATTTTCGAGAGAGGAGAGGTCCATCGGATAGACAACGATCTTTTCTCCGTATCGTTTTTGAATCTTCTTTAATTTTTCTTCATTTCTGGAAATGATCCAGATCTCATCCAGTCCTTTTTTTGCAGATAACAGTTTTACAAATTCTTTGCCGAGTCCGCTGCTTGCTCCGGTTACGATCGCAATGTTCTTTTTCTTCATTATTACCTCCAGCTAAAAATCAATTTTTTTCACGTCTGGTATATGTTATTATTTTACCATAGAAAAAAATTTCTAAAAATAGAAATGCAAAAATTGTGATATGATAAAAAGCAGAGGAGGGAGAGCGATGTTTTACAGAATCGAAAAAGACAGAGTGGAAGAGACCAGTGCCGAAAACTGGGAAAGCGGACAGTCCGGTGTGGCAGTTTTTACCCACAAAGAGTGGGAAGAAGAAATGGACATCCGTGCAACTTATCTGCTCGGACAGCGTGAGGACAACATCCATTTTTGCAAGTTGGAAAGCCATGCAAATTACCTGTTTGGAACCTTTCATATTCCGGTAAAACGGGAGCATGAAAAGAACATGGGCTTTGCATTTTATATCCTGCCCGGAAAACTGATCTTTATTGATGATAACGGTCTGGTGCAGGCACATATCAAGAAAATCATTGCGGGAAAAGTACACAGCGGTTACAATCTGGAAAAGTTTTTTTATGATTTTTTAATATCCCTGATCGATGAAGACCTGATCTATTTAGCAGTATTAGAAAAAGAGATCACGAAAATGGAAGAGAGCATGGTGGAGGACGAGCTAAAGGACTTCAACTACCGGATGCTGCATCTGAAAAAAGAGATTTCAAGGCTGTACCGCTACTACAGCCAGCTTGCCGATCTGGGCGAAAATCTGTATGAGAATGAAAAGGAATTTTTTGAAAAAAAGCATACCGGAGTCTTTCGGATTTTTGCGGAGCGTACAACAAGACTTCAGGAGGAGACACAGGTGCTTCGGGAATATGCCATGCAGGTGCAGGATGTCTATCAGTCCGAGATCGGGATACGGCAGAATAATGTCATGAAAGTGCTGACCATTGTTACGACGGTATTTTTGCCGCTGACTCTGATCGCCGGCTGGTATGGCATGAACTTTGTCTATATGCCGGAGCTGAAATGGGTCTACGGATATCCGGTCGCGATCGGTGCAAGTATCCTAGTCATCATCGTGAGCCTTTGGATTTTTAAAAAGAAAAAATATCTGTAACCGAACTGGTTGAATTTACCACAACAACGTGTTAAAATACTGAAAACACAAAGATATGAACAGAGAAATGAGGAGTGTCAGATGAAGCAAAAAGAAATCCCTTACAAGATCTACTTAGAAGAAAGCGAAATGCCAAAGGAATGGTATAACGTTCGTGCCGATATGAAGAACAAACCGGCACCACTTTTAAATCCACAGACATTGCAGCCGATGACAGCAGAGGAGTTAGGAGCTGTTTTTTGCGATGAATTAGTGGCACAGGAATTAAACGAGACCGATCCGTATATCGCGATTCCGGAAGAGATCCGCAGCTTTTACAAGATGTATCGCCCTTCACCGTTAGTACGGGCTTATTGTTTAGAAGAAAAACTTGATACCCCGGCAAAAATTTACTACAAATTTGAAGGAAACAATACCAGCGGAAGCCACAAGCTCAATTCTGCAATTGCACAGGCATATTACGCAAAGAAGCAGGGACTGAAAGGCGTTACCACCGAGACCGGTGCAGGACAGTGGGGAACTGCTTTGTCCATGGCATGCTCTTATTTTGACTTAGACTGTAAAGTTTATATGGTAAAAGTCTCCTATGAGCAGAAACCGTTCCGTCGTGAGGTTATGAGAACCTATGGTGCAAGTGTGACACCATCTCCGTCAGAGACCACCGAGATCGGAAGACAGATATTAAAAGAATTTCCGGGAACGACAGGAAGCCTTGGCTGTGCGATTTCTGAAGCAGTGGAGACCGCGACCACAACAGAAGGCTACCGTTATGTACTCGGCAGCGTGCTAAATCAGGTATTATTACATCAGTCCGTCATTGGCTTAGAGAGTAAGATCGCCATGGACAAATATGGCATCAAGCCGGATATGATCATCGGATGTGCCGGCGGCGGTTCTAACTTAGGCGGTCTGATCGCACCGTTTATGGGAGAAAAATTAAGAGGAGAGGCAGATTACGAGTTTATTGCAGTAGAACCGGCATCCTGCCCAAGCCTTACCAGAGGACGTTATGTATATGATTTCTGTGACACCGGAAAAGTATGCCCGCTTGCAAAAATGTATACCCTTGGAAGCGGATTCATTCCGTCTGCAAACCATGCAGGAGGTTTACGTTACCACGGCATGAACCCGGCACTTTCCCAGATGTACGAGGATGGACTCTTAGAGGCAAGAAGTGTCGAGCAGACCAGCGTCTTTAAAGCAGCAGAGCAGTTTGCAAGAGTCGAAGGAATCCTTCCGGCACCGGAGAGCAGCCACGCGATCCGTGCAGCAATCGATGAGGCACTCAAGTGTAAAGAGACAGGCGAAGAAAAGACCATTCTGTTCGGACTGACCGGAACCGGTTATTTTGATATGGTCGCATATGAGAAATTCCACAATGGAGAGATGTCCGACTACATCCCGACCGAGGAAGATTTAGCCAAAGGATTTGCAGGAATCCCGAAGATTGTCTAAAGTTTAACCAAATATTAGCGAGCGAATTAATTGACTCCCTCCTACGCAACTGATAGCATGAAATCATGCATGTCAGAAGATTAATGTAGGAGGGAAATTTTTATGAGCAGTCATAAAAAAATAAGTATTCTGGGGTCAGGAAGAGTAGGTTCTTCCATCGCATATTCCCTGATATTAGAGGGATTGTGCTCAGAAATCGTATTGGTGGATATTGCCAAAGAATTAGCACAGGGAGAGTCCTATGCACCGGATGCGATTTACATCATCGTCAGCAATCCGGTCGATGTCCTTACATATGCAGTACAGGAGATTACAGGACTGCCAAAAGAGCGTGTCATTGGAACCGGAACTTTCAGACAGTGAAAAAGGACTGCTGATCGACAGTGCAAATATCTTAAAAGATGTCATTCAGACAATTGAAATCTAAGCGGGATTGTCTTATGATAGAAAAAGATCATTTTGAAAACTAAATGCAGTAAAAGGAGATAAAAAACATGGATTATGCATCAGAATCATTAAAAAGACACTATGACTGGAAAGGAAAGATTGAAGTAGTCTGCCGTTGTCCGTTAGAGGATAAAGATGACTTATCCCTTGCCTATACACCGGGCGTAGCACAGCCTTGTTTAGAGATCCAGAAAGATGTAAATAAGAGCTATGAATTAACCAGACGTTCTAATTTAGTAGCAGTCGTAACAGACGGTACGGCGGTACTTGGACTTGGTGACATCGGACCGGAGGCAGGAATGCCGGTTATGGAAGGAAAATGTGCACTCTTTAAAGCCTTTGGAGATGTGGATGCAGTACCGATTTGTGTGCGTTCCAAAGAAGTGGATGATATCGTAAAGACTGTCAGCCTGATCGCCGGAAGTTTTGGCGGGATCAACTTAGAGGATATTTCCGCACCACGTTGTTTTGAGATTGAAGAAAAATTAAAAGAAACCTGTGATATTCCGATCTTCCATGATGACCAACATGGAACAGCAGTAGTAACTTTAGCAGCACTCTTAAATGCCTTAAAGTTAACCGGAAAGAAGATGGAAGAGATCAAAGTGGTAACGAGCGGAGCAGGTGCAGCAGGAATCGCCATCATCAAACTGTTGATCGCAATGGGATTAAAAAATGTGATCCTCTGCGACAGAAAAGGCGCAATCTATGAAGGCAGAGAAGGTCTGAATAAAGAAAAAGAGGAAATGGCAAAGATCACAAACAGGGATCATGAAGCCGGAACTCTTGCGGAAGTATTAAAAGGAGCTGACGTATTTATCGGCGTATCTGCACCGGGCTGTGTAACACAGGATATGGTACGTTCCATGAACGAGAATCCGATCCTCTTTCCAATGGCAAATCCGACACCGGAGATCATGCCGGACCTTGCAAAAGAAGCGGGAGCAGCAGTCGTAGGAACCGGACGCAGTGACTTCCCGAACCAGATCAACAACGTACTTGCATTCCCTGGAATCTTCCGTGGAGCGTTAGATGTAAGAGCAAGTGAAATCAATGATGAGATGAAGATCGCAGCAGCAAAAGCAATCGCATCCTTTGTAACAGATGATCTGCTCAGTGCAGACTACATCATTCCAAGTGCATTAGATAAAAATGTAGCAACAGCCGTAGCCGAAGCCGTCGCTAAGGTAGCAAAAGAAACAGGTGTTGCAAGAATCTAGATTAAGAAGGCAGAGTATGAAAGAATATTTTGATATCCGTGACAGTGCAGGCAATCCGACCGGGGAGGTCAAGGCGCGTTCACTGGTGCATCGGGACGGTGACATTCATGGAACCTCCCATGTGTGGCTGGTTCGGAAGAATAAAAAGAGCGGCTATGATGTATTGCTGCAAAAACGGAGTGATAACAAGGATTCATTTCCAGGATGTTACGATATCTCTTCCGCCGGACATCTGCCGGCAGGAGCCGATTACAGGGAATCGGCAGTCCGGGAATTAGAAGAGGAACTTGGAATCGCCGTAAGTCCAGAAGACTTACGGTTTCTTGGCATGCACGAAGGGGATGTAAAAGAGGAATTTTATGGAAAACCCTTTCATAATCATGAAATCAGTGCTATTTTTATATTGGAGAAAAACATAGAACCGGAAGGAATGTGTTTACAAAAGGAAGAAGTAAGCGGGGTCTTATGGATGGATTTTGCAGAGTGCTTAGATGGAATTCGTAAAAATACATTATGTCATTGTATTTTTGAGGACGAGTTTGAAACATTGGGGGAATATCTAGGCATACTAAGCAAAACGGAAACAACATAGAAAGACGAGGCTGAGTGATGGATCTTGCAGGAATGAATATAAGAAAGATTACAGATTATTTTCGTGCAGGCTGTAAGGAGGATTATAACCGTAGGATCGGAGTTGAAATAGAACATTTTGTTATAAAAGAAGACAATACCAATGCAACATATGAAGAGATAGCGGAATTGTTAGAAGCAGTATTTGGCAACGAACAGTGTGAGTATGAGCAGCGTTCCCTGTTAGGTTGTGTGACGATGGAGTATGCGATCAGTTTAGAGCCGGCAGCCCAGTTAGAGATCAGCATTTTTCCGAGAAAGACCGTACAGGAATTAGAACAGATCTACGAAGGGTTCCTAAAACGAATGGAGTCCTATTTAGGACTACGCCATATGAGACTTGAAACCTGTGGCTATCAGCCGTATGCAAAAGCCGCAGAGCTGCCACTGATCCCAAAGAGACGATATGAATACATGGATGCATATTTTAAGCACACGGAGACCATGGGAATCCGCATGATGCGCGGAAGTGCCTCTACACAGGTGTCGATCGACTATCTGAACGAGCAGGATTTTGTAAAAAAATTCCAGCTTGCCCAGATGTTATCCCCGGTGCTGGCACTGCTGACAGAGAACACAGCGGTCATAGACGGAATTCCCGTAAAAAAACATATTCCACGGACAGAAATCTGGAATCATGTGGACAAGAAACGATGCGGAATCGTTCCGGGAAGCATGAGCGAGGAATTTTCTTTTTATACTTATGCAGAATATGTCTATCATGTACCGCTGATCTTTGCAAGAGATCACGGCATAATCATGCCGACCGGAGAGTGGTCGGCAGCGGAGTACTATAGAGGACGACTCATGACAGAGGAAGAGATCGAGCATATGCTGTCGATGGTATTTCCGGATGTGCGGTTAAAGAATTATATCGAGATCCGCATGGCAGACAGTCTGCCAAAGGAAGAAGCCTTTGCATATACGGCTTTGATCCGTGATATTTTTTACGGAGGCAATATCAGTAAAATACGCAGGTATTTAGGAAATCCGACAGAAGAAGAGATTGCACAGGCGAAAGAAAATATCATAAGCTATGGAGAAGAGGGCATGGTATATGGAAGAAAGGCAGGCGAGATCTTTGCCTACCTACAGCAGTTTTCCCAAGAACCAATGCAGAAATTATTAGAAAAAAGAAGGCATCAGAATGAGCGAGACAACCAGATTGACGAATGAATATATTGAGATTACAAAGCAGGACATAGAAGCCCATGAGAGAACGGCAAAAGAGGCAAACGAATATATCCGTAACTCGACGGCGCAGTATCATGGCAGATGTGTCAAAGCACTCTATGTTCCAAAGATTTTTACCGGACGGGAGGAGCGGATATTCTCTGATCTGGTCAGTACGATGTGTGGCATTTTTTATAAGGTTATGGATGCCTATGCAAAAGACGAAGATTACCGGAGGCTTTTTGGATTCGAGCCGAAGTTAGAGGAACTGATCTTAAGAGAACCGACCTATGACAGCCCGATCCCGATCGCAAGGATCGACATCTTTTATAATGAAGAAACAGGTGATTTCAAATTCTGCGAATTTAACACCGACGGAACTTCGGCAATGAACGAGGACAGGGAGTTAAACATCGCGATCCAAAAGACAAAAGCTTATCAGCAAATGGCAGAAACCCATGAGTTCAAGAGTTTCGAGCTTTTTGATTCCTGGGTGGAGACATTTTTAGAGATTTACCATAGCAGTCAGAATCCGAAAGAACATCCGAATGTAGCGATCGTAGATTTTATGGAAAATGCGACAGAGATGGAATTTCAGATTTTTGCAGAGCATTTCAAGGCACATGGATGCAAGGCACAGCTTTGTGAGATCCGAAATCTGCAATATAAGGATGGTACACTGTATACACCGGACGGAATGCAGGTGGATGCGATCTACCGCCGTGCCGTTACCAGTGATATCATGAAGCACTATGAAGAGGTAGGAGATTTTATTGCAGCAGTAAAGGACAATGCTGTATGTCTGATCGGAGATTTCAGAACGCAGATCGCCCACAATAAAATCCTGTACAAGATATTACATCTGCCACAGACGCAGGCATTTTTAACAGAGGAAGAAAACGCATTTGTAAAGGCTCATGTACCGATGACCTATAGCATCCATGATGAACGTTTAAATATAGAAGAAATCTTAACCGAAAAAGACAAGTGGATCTTAAAGCCGGAGGATTCTTACGGTTCACAGGGAATCCATGCAGGGGTGGAGTGCAATGCGGAGGAATGGAAGGAATACTTCTATAAGGAAAGAAACGATGCAGACAGCACCTATCTGATCCAGGAATTCTGTGTGCCGTATCAGACCATGAACGTGGATTTAGCACAGGGCGAGCATACATTTTTCCCTGTGTATAACCTGACCGGATTATTTACTTATGGTGGAAAATTCAAGGGAGTGTATTCAAGGATTTCAAAGAGCGAGATCATTTCCACACAGTACAGCGAAATGGCACTGCCAACCCTGTTTGTAACCAGGAAGAAGGCATAAGGAAAGCAACGAAGGAATCAGAACACAGAGGAATAATAATAGAAGGATCGAGGAAACAAAATGCGGAAGATGGAATTTAAAATGGAGCGGACAGGACTCTTAGAAGTCGGAGATATCCTGCCGGTCACAGAGGGTAAACTGCCCAATTCCTATTACTATACCTTAGGACGGGCGTATGCAATGTCTGCAAACTATAAATATAACGAACGTTTACAGAGCAGAGAAGGAAAAGTCATAGATGTAAAAGAGACAGAAAAAGGATATTTTGTAACCGTGGAATTTGATGAGGAGGAATGACACAAAGAGACCAAAAAGGGGACGGAAAATTTGACATATTTACGGTTTCGTGCTATTTTATAGCTGTCGTAGAAGAAGGATCATTCCGTTGCAGTTGAGAGGAAATTTATGACAAATCAGGGAAAGAACGCCGTAGACACATTGTTAGCGGAAAGTTTTAAAGAGCTGACCTTAAAACAGCCAATAGAAAAGATTACAATTAAGGAAATTACAGATAAAGCGGGAGTCATCCGTCCGACATTTTATAATCATTTTCAAGACAAGTATGAACTGTTAGAATGGATCATCATGTCACAGATCATAGAACCAATCGGACCGCTTCTTCAGAATGGTATGGTGCATGAGGCATTGGTGCTGATGTTTACAAGCATTGAAAAAGAGCGGGACTTCTATAGTAAGGCGTGTAAGTTAGAAGGACAGAATTCCTTTGAGAGTATTGTAAAGTCCTGTATCAAGCAGATCATCTTAGGAGTTATTGAGAATAAGGTAACCGGAAAGAAACCGATACATGCCTGGCTGACACCGGATCATTTAGCAGAGTATTACAGCCAGTCCATGTGTTTTGTGGCGATCAGCTGGATCAAGAGCAATATGGTGATACCGCCAAAAGAAGTGGCAGATATTTATCAATATGTCATAAAACGTTCTTTGGACGAGATATTATCTGAAATGTAGTAACAAAATATACACATGGATAGAAATGTATAGGGCGCAATACAAAAGCACCGAAATGTATAATCGTAAAAGACAGCAAAAAAAGATTGAATATTTATTTATTCGGTCTTTTTTTTTATACTCAAGTTCGAGATTAAAGAAAAGAGATGAGGAAAGATGATTAATTTTGGAAAGGGAGTAGTAAAATTACGTATTCCGATTTTGATAGTGAGTATTATTTTGCTCTTCCCAGCAGCACTAGGATATTTTCACACAAGAGTAAACTATGATATCCTAACTTATTTACCGAAAGAGATTGACACCATGAAGGGTCAGGACATTCTTTTGGACGAATTTGGCACAGGAGCATTTTCCATGTGCGTAGTAGAAGGAATGGAAGATCAGGACATTTCAAAGATGAGAAAGAACATGGAAAAAGTAGACCATGTGAAAAAAATTCTCTGGTATGATTCCTTAGCAGATTTATCTATTCCAAAAACCATGTTACCGGATAAGGTACAGGATGCATTCATCAATGAGGACAAGGATGCAACCTTAATGGTAATTTTCTTTGACAGCTCCATGTCATCCGATGAAACAATGGATGCGATCGAAGAGCTGCGAAGCGTAGCAGACAAACAGTGTTACATAAGTGGTATGTCGGCAGTCGTTACAGATACGAAGAACCTGTCAGACAAAGAGGTACCGATTTATGTACTCATCGCAGTAATCCTTGCAGTCATCGTACTTTCACTGACTATGGACTCTGCATTGATCCCGGTATTCTTCTTATTAAGTATCGGAATGGCAATTATATACAACTTAGGTTCGAATGTGTTCTTCGGAGAGATCTCCTATGTCACACAGGCACTTGCGGCGGTACTACAGCTCGGTGTTACGATGGACTATTCCATTTTCCTGTGGCATTCTTATGAAGAGAACCAGGAGCGTTTCCCGGATGATAAGAAGAGAGCGATGGCTCATGCAATTTCGAACACCTTAACATCCGTTATCGGAAGTTCCATCACAACCGTAGCAGGATTCGTAGCACTCTGCTTCATGAGCTTTACCCTTGGTCTTGACCTTGGTGTTACCATGGCAAAAGGTGTTATCTTCGGAGTTATCTGCTGTGTAACCGTATTACCGTCTATGATCCTTGTATTTGATAAAGCGATCGACAAGACAAGACATAAAGCGATCATCCCGGATTTAGGTGTTATTTCCGGATGGGTAGTAAAACACTACAAAGCATTTATCATAACATTTATTATCGTATTAATTCCTGCACTTTGGGGTTATACTCATTATGAAGTATACTATGATTTAGCCGGTACACTTCCGGGAAATCTGGACAGTGTTATCGCAAATGACAAGTTAGACGAAACATTTGCAATGAACTCTACACACATTATCCTTTGTGATTCATCCTTAGAGCCAAAAGAAGTGAACGAGATGATGAGCAAGATTGATGACGTGGATGGTGTAAAAGCGACCCTTGGTTTAGACAGTCTGGTAGGACCGACCGTACCAAGAGAGATGATCCCATCAGACATCAAAGAAGTTGTTATGGATGAGAACTATCAGATGTTGATGATCAGTTCTGAATACAAAGTAGCATCTGATGAAGTAAATGATCAGTGTGATAAGATTGAAAAGATTATGAAGAAGTATGATAAAAATGCGATGCTGATCGGTGAAGCACCTTGTACAAAAGACTTGATCACGATCACAAACCATGACTTCAACGTCGTAAGTACAGTATCCATCGGTGCGATCTTCTTAATTATTGCATGCGTATTCAAATCAATATCCTTACCAATTATCTTAGTAGCGGTTATTGAGTTTGCTATCTTCATTAACATGGGTATTCCGGCGTTTACGGGAACGAAACTTCCGTTTATTGCAGGAATCGTAATTGGAACGATCCAGTTAGGAGCCACCGTAGACTATGCAATCCTGATGACAACGAAGTATCGTAAAGCAAGATACAATGGAGTAGAAAAGCAGGAGGCAATTACATCTGCCTTAGGAGCATCTATGCAGTCCGTTATTGTCAGTGCGTTGAGTTTCTTTGCAGCAACATTTGGTGTAGGTCTATATTCAAACGTAGACATGATAGCTTCTCTTTGCTCACTGATGGCAAGAGGTGCGATCATCAGTATGTTCGTAGTAATCTTCATACTGCCGTCCATGTTTATGATTTTTGATAAGATAATCTGCAAGACAAGTAAAGGATTTGTGCAAAAAAATTAAGGAGGAACCAAGATGAAATTACCTGAATTAAAAAGAAGATTTAAAAATAGATATGTGATCCGTATTGCAGCCGGCGTATTAACCATCGCCGTTGCAGGCGGAAGTGCCGGTGTATACACTGTTAATGCAGCAAAGACATCTACAAAGGCAGAGACTACACAGGAGTCTACCGATAAGAAAGACAAAAAAGATAACAAAGATGATGAAGAAGACTTAAAAGAAGTTCTTTCTTCTAAGATCAGCAAAGCAGCAGACGAAGAAGTCGGAAAAGAAGAGACTGTTTACGTTGTTGCAGATAACTCCGGAAAAGCAAAAGATGTCATTGTCAGTGACTGGTTAAAGAACCCGGATGGAAATGAGACAATTGAAGACGTTTCAGACTTAAAAGACATCAAGAATGTCAAAGGTAAAGAGAAGTTTGAAGAAAAAGACGGAAAGATCATCTGGAAAGCAAAAGGAAAAGACATCTATTATCAGGGAAAAACAGATAAAGAGCTTCCTGTAAAACAGACCATTTCTTACTACTTAGACGGTGAGAAGATGGATCCGGATGAGATCGCAGGCAAGAGCGGAAAAGTTACGATCCGTTTTGATTACAAGAACAACCAGAAAACTACTACAACTGTAGACGGTAAGAAGTATAGCGTTTATGTACCATTTACCATTATGACAGGAATGATCTTAGACGACAGCTTTACAAACGTTAAGGTTAAGAATGGTAAAGTTATTTCTGACGGTGACAAGAACATGGTGGTCGGCGTTGCAATGCCGGGCTTAAAGGACAGCTTAAAAGTAACTTCTTCTGATTTCTCCGAAGATATTGATATCCCGGAATATGTAGAAGTAACTGCTGACGTAAAAGATTTCTCCATGGATATGACCATGAGCGTTATGTTAAGCGGTATTACAAGCAGCGACAATGTAGAAGATTTCGTAGACTTAAGCGATTTAGATGATGCAATTGATACACTTTCTGATTCTTCTTCACAGTTAGCAGACGGAACAAAAGAGCTTCGTGAAGGTTTAGAGCAGTTAAGAAGTAAAGTTCCTGCATTAGCAGATGGTGCAAACACCTTAAACAGCAGCACAGAATCTCTTCGCAATGGTGTATCTTCCTTAGATGCAACCTTAAATACTGCAATGACAGAAGAAGAAAAAGCAGCCGCTTCTAAGCAGGCATCAGAGACTGTAGATGCACAGGCAGATTCCATTAAGAAACAGGCAGCCGATACGGTGGCATCTCAGAAAGAAAGCATTGAAAAACAGGCGTCTGCAACCGTAGATGCACAGGCAGAAGCGATTAAGAAACAGGCAGCTGATACCGTAGCAGCACAGCAGGCAGAAATTGCAAAACAGGCGGAAGCACTTGTAACAGCACAGGAAGCAGATATTAAGAGCCAGGCAGACCAGCTTGTAGATGCTGAGGCAGGCAATATCCAGAAATTAGCAGCCGCAGCAGTCAAAGCAGAATTTGATGCAGGACAGCGTCAGGCAATTGAAGATCAGGCAAAAGCAACGACTACAAGTACTGTTTCTGCAGCATTAAAGGGAAATGCACAGCTTCTCCCAATCTTAAAAGCAGGTATCAAGGCAAATGTAGCAGCAGCAGGCGGCAGCATCAGTGATGAAGATGCAACAGCACAGGCTTATCAGTTGATCGATGCTATGGCAGCACAGATCGGAGAAGGAGCCGCTCCAAATGTAGCGGCAGCATGTGAGAATGCAGCAACGCAGGCAGCACAGAAAGCAGCCGTAACAGGAGCTAAGCAGGGAGCAGAAAAAGGTGCGGTAGCAGGAGCAAAACAGGGAGCATCCCAGGGTGCGGTAGCAGGAGCAACATTAGCAGCACAGCAGGCAGCCGTAACAGGAGCAAAACAGGGAGCAGCAGCAGGAGCAGTATCCGGAGCAACAGCAGCAGCGCAGCAGGCAGCTGTAACAGGAGCTAAGAGTGGAGCAGCAGCAGGAGCAGTATCCGGAGCAACAGCAGCAGCACAGCAGGCAGCGATCACAGGAGCTAAGAGCGGAGCAGCACAGGGTGCCGTAACAGGAGCAACCGAGGCAGCTCAGACAGCAGCATTATCAGGAGCTAAGAGTGGAGCAGCACAGGGTGCGATCGCAGGAGCTGAGTCAGCAAAGAAAACAGTAGCAGCAGGAATTGAAGCAGTACAGTCTAACGGTTACAGCTTAGTAACAGGAATGGACGCATTAAAGAATGGTACACAGGCACTTGCTGATCAGGTACCGGCATTAACAGATGGTGTTGGCAAATTAGCAGACGGTTCCGTAACATTGAATGAGGGAATGGTAAAATTCGATGAAGAAGGAATACAGAAGTTAGCAGATACCTACAATGGCGATGTCAAAGGTATGTTAAACAAAGTTGTAGCAGTAATGCAGGCTGGTTCAGATTATCAGTCATTCTCAGATATTTCTGAGGATACTCTTGGAGAAGTGAAATTCATTATCCGTACTGAGGGCGTAGGAACAGACGAAGACTAACAGAAACGGAAAGGAGAGGGAGGAATGAGCTGGATAGAAATTGTGCTGATTACCATTGGCATGTCGCTGGATACTTTTGCGGCAGTAGAGTGTCAGGGTGCATTAGTCGCAAAACTGGAAAAGAAACGCTTATCCATGGCAGTTACCGTGATCGCCTTGTGGCAGACAATCGCACTTCTCATCGGCAGCTTTTTGGTAACTCTCCTGAACCAGTATGATACACAACTGAGTGGAGAAGCCTTTATAGGAAGGATACTTGCAATTCTGATCCTGTTTGGCATGGGTCTTCGGATGTTTGTTAAAGCATGGAGAAATGAAAGGATCGTAGAGAAACGGGAAGATGGTCTGGATATTAAAAAAACCTTCTTTTCGATCGCAAAAGGAACGATATTCACGATCCTGACAGGAATCGCATTTGCATTCTTAGAGGCAGATATAAAAGCAGTATTGATCATGATTATCTGCGTCACGATCGCAATGGTCATCATCGGGCTCTATACGGGTTACCGGCTGGGATTTGAGCAGAAGTCAAAAGCCTACATCGGAGGCGGAGCACTTCTGATCGCAGCAGGGATCGATGTCATCGTCCGTTACATTGTGATGAGATGATAAATAGGGAATGAGAAATTAAGAAGGTGTTCCAAAGCCGAAAGGCGGGGAACACCTTCTTTTCGCGTAAAATAATGGGAAAGGTATGGTTCATAAGCGGTGTAGCCAACTGCACCAATGAAATATTTCAAGATACCTATCCCCATTACATTTACCTGCATTCCCCCATTTCCATACAAATATGCCCCTGAGAAACAAGTATGACACCTAAGCAGGATGCAAAGCAAAGAAAACCAAAGAGTAGATCGCGGGGAGAACCTTTCAGATATGGAAAGTTTCTTTTTGTGCAATGGAGATGAAACTCAAGGAATCGTGAAGCCCACTGGCGCACACGATTCCTGCTTTCAGAGGTTCATCGGAATGGTCTGCACAAGGAAACTTGGAATATCTGAAAGGTACG
>OLPA01001545.1_pt1 | contig 18799 bp, 20 predicted proteins | sample 1672811 | NCBI WGS metagenome assembly OLPA01 (sample SAMEA3136726, study PRJEB25190) | human gut metagenome | biome: human gut; feature: human-associated habitat; material: faeces | place: Austria | collected 2013
CTTGCTTATCTGTAAAATAAATTATATCTGTTTCGGCAAGGTGCTGCTGCCGAAACAGCTGCCTCAGCCCGTGTATGAATAAAAGAGGTTCTGGAACACGAGCTGCGGCATCTGGAAAGCGAGCATTTAAGTCTTATAACTTATACATGGGAGGAACGCGTATGGATAAGCAGGAAATGTCACTTATGACCTGGAAAGCGATTGCGCTTATCGCAGTCATAGCTGCATTGGGGATAATCGCTCTGTGCGTTATTCAATTTGGTGTAAGCAAGGGCAAAGTTGAGGAGCTTACCGAGCAGACCGTCTTGCTGCAGGAAGAACTTGCCGCCTGCAAAGAAGAGCTTTCTTCCGCCAACAAACTGAAAAACATGTACAAGGACCTTTGCAGGCAATTTCAGGAAGCGCAGTCTGAAACCACTAACACACATGAGGCGCCGCTGTCGATTGACGAATTTTTAGCGAAATATGCTACTAAATAGTAATTCTCCTGTGAAAGGGGCTGCCGCATCTTCAAATGTTCACGGAAGAATACCGTATTAACAGCCGGCTCGAACTCATTCTGGAAAGGAGGACGCACAATGCCCCCCAAAAAAACAAAATACCACCGCCGTCCAGACGGATTAATCGAACACGCCGTTACCATTGATGGAAAGCGAAAGCATTTTTACGGCAGAACGGACAGCGAGATTGAAAAAAAGATGCTGTCCTACCGTGATGAACTGATAAAAGGCCCCTTGTATGCAACTGTATTGGATGAGTGGCAGGCCTGGCATGATGAGACAGTGGATGCCGCAACGGTAAAAGCATACAATTATCCCACAAAACAAATTCGTGCCGAGTTAGGCAAAAAAAATATCCGAAGCATTAAGCCTGCGGATATAAAGGAGCATTTGAATCGTCTGGTAAAGCAGGATTATTCTGCAAAAGTAATCAAGCGTTACCTTTCAATTTATCACCAATCTTTTGCTTTCGCCTGTGAAAAAGGTTATTGCGATAACAATGTGGCTGAAAATGTTATGATGCCTAAAGCCATTAAACCCGCAGTAAAGCGCATGGCCGCAGCGGAAAATGAAGAGGAAAAAATAAAACAGCATATTGATTTATGGCTCTTTCCATTTTTTGTTTTAATGACCGGCTGCCGCCGCGGCGAGGCGCTGGCGGTTCAATTCCGGGATATTGACATGAAAAACCACGTCATTCATATTACCAAAGCCATTGCCCAAGATAACAGCGGCCACCCTTATGTTAAACTGCCGAAAACCAATGCAGGCATACGCGACATCCCTCTGCTTGATGCTCTTGCCGCCGTAATCCCCAAAGGAAAGCCTGATGAATATTTGTTTGGAGGCGAAAAGCCCCTCTCCTCATCAGAATATAACCGAAAGTGGAAAGTTTTTCAGCAAGCAACCGGAATAACCGCAACCGCGCATTGTCTCCGCCATTCCTTTGCCACCATGATGTATGAGGCGGATATCGACATAAAGCAGGCCGCTGATATTCTTGGCCATAAAGACGAAAATCTTACTCGCGGACTATATGAGCATATTCGTGAATCGAAACGCCAGCAGGCTGCAAACAAACTGAACGCTCATATAAACTCCCTAAAGTCGTAACAGCGTCGTATAATCTATTCTGCACATTGAAATAGCTATGTTTTAAAAGAGTTCGAATCTCTCCATCTCCGCCATTCCGCCGTGGACGAAAGTTCGCGGCGGATTTTTTCAAATATCTTTATTTATTCCCTCTTTATAAAAGGGGCAGCGTTCCCAGATGGATTCCCGGCCCCGGCCGAAGAAAAACTCCCTCCATTCCCCCTGGGGGGAATGGAGGGATGAGCCAGTGGAGATGTTTTTACTGGGCGGCCTGCCGGCGGCGAAGGGAGAGACAGTCCGCAATCATGGCGATAAACTCTGAATTGGTAGGTTTTCCTTTGATGTTGGAAACGGTGTAGCCGAAAAATTTCTGGAGGGTCTCAATGTCGCCCCGATCCCAGGCCACCTCGATGGCGTGGCGGATGGCCCGCTCAACGCGGGAGGGCGTAGTGCCGAAACGCTTGGCCACCTCCGGATACAGCACCTTGGTGACGGCATTGATCATGTCCATATTTTTTATGGTCAGAATGATCGCCTCTCTAAGATATTGATATCCCTTGATGTGGGCGGGAACGCCGATCTCATGGATAATGTCCGTGACGACAGCTTCCAGATTGGCATCCTCCCGGCCGGGCTGAACGGCGGCACGGCAGTCGTAACCGGCGGAATGTACAACCTCCCGGCTGCTGCCGGCCAGCTGGCGGATACGGCTGAGCAGTGCGGGCGGGTCGCAGGGCTTGGGTATGAAATAATCCGCGCCCCTGGCGGAGCAGTCCGCTACAACCTTTCCATTGACAAAACCGGAGAGCACGATCACATGGCTCCCCGCCCCGGTTTCCGGCAGGCGGCGCAGGACCTCCAGCCCATCAAGCTTGGGCAAAACCAGGTCCAGCAGCAGAATGTCCGGCATAAATTCGGCCAGCATAGCCAAGGCCTCGATGCCGTCGGAGGCCGTTCCAACGACCTCCATATCCTCCTCGGCGGAGGTAAGGTCAGTGAGAAGCTTGCAGAAATCCGGGTTTGCGTCGGCGATGATGATGCGAATTTTGGTTTCCATAATTTATCCTCCCATTTATGCGATGCACTGAGCAATTCTGTACTATTAAAAGCAGATTCACCGTTGTGTCGCATTAAATTTACCATAGCTGACACATTTGCAACAACAGAAAACTGTCGAACAACGCAGGAAAGTTGTTGACATAATATAGGGAGTTTTTTCATATTGCAAGCTTTTGCGACAAAGCCTAACAAAAAATTTATCTAATACACGCCGAAGAATGTCGAATATACAAAATATGGATTTAATAAAGTTTCTCGAAGCTCTCGTAATGGTCGGCGGTGTAGTAAATAAGCCCGTCATTGGAAAAAACAAGACGCTCCGCGCCCCTTGAGGAAGCTCCCAGGGTGTTGATATCGCACTCGGTCCAGCTCCTCCCTTCCGCCTCGGGCAGCAGGCCCTCCCGGTTGCCAAAACGGTCCCCGCCGATGCACATGCCGGGCATGCAGAGCTCCAGAGAACCGCCCTCCCAGCCGGCCTGACGGGCCTCGCTCTTGGTAATAAAGTTTGAGGGAAGGCGGCCGTAAGTATGGATATAGAGGGCCACGTCGTCCCGGTTGGTATAGGTTCCATCCTCGGCAATCAGGGCCTCTTCCCCGCTCTCAGAGGGGGTGTTTTTACCTGCTGGCCCGGAAACCCCGGCGCAGGCGCACATAAGTCCCGCCAGCATGGCGGCCAGCAAAAACAGGCTTACAAGCTTTATTAACTTTTTCACGGCAAAATAAGTTCCTTTCGAGGCACAGCGTTTGTTAACTGGCGGTAAATTATCTATATAATACCATATTGGGCGGTGCCGCGCAATTGAAAGGCGGGAATAATTATGCTAGAATGACTTTGTTTAAGGAGTTTCGGATGAAAAAGAAATATATTATTCTCTTCTCGTTCCTTTTCCTTTTTTTATTGGGCGGCTGCGCCGGAAATGAGGCCCCAGTATCAGACCCGGGTGGACAGGCACTTCCCGCCGACCTGGCCCTGCCCCGGCTTGCGTGCGGGGAAAGCCTTGAAATGATGAATTTCATGAATGTGAACCGGGCCCTGGTTCTGGATGAGCGGCTGTACTGCCTTGATTTTGGAAATGATTGGCAGCCGGTTCTGGCGGAGTATGCCCTTTATGAGACCGGGCCGGAGCGGTTGGGCATTCTGGCGGATGACTGTGTGCCGGAATATCTGGCGCAACAGGGCGGAAGGCTTTATTATATCAACCCCCTTAATGGGGATGCCATTGAGAGCATCGGCCTTGACGGGAGCGGGCGGCAGGTTCTGAACCCAGGCCCCTGCTCCTTTCTGCGGCTTATCGGGGATCATATCTATTACTGCGACGCCGCCGGGCGTTTCTGCCGGGCAGAGGGGGACGGGAGCGGGGAGTTCGTGCTGCTGGACGAAAGCTGTGCCTTTCCCTATCTCATAGGCGAAAAACTCCTGTATCAGGCTGAGGACGGGAGCCTGCGCCTGCGAAATCTTGACAGCGGCCAGGACGCAGAGCTGACCGAGGGCCCGGCAGGCGCCTCGGTGATATACGGCGACAGGCTCTTCTGCCCTGTCCCGGGCCGGCTTATAAGCATGGGCCTTGACGGGCGGGATCACTTGGATCATCCCCTGCCCGAAGCCGCCGGGGCAGAGCTGTTGATCGAAAACGGGGAACTCGCAGTCCGAGGCGTCTCAGATGAAAACGGCCCCCGCCAATGGGCAATCCAGGCGGGGGACGCCGAAAAGCGCCCGGAATACGCCCCGTATGCGGGCTGGCGCTTCTGCGATTATATTGATGAAAACCTGCGCCTGGACGCAGCCTATAATCCGGACGGGCGGCTGAGCTGTTTTGTGCTGAGCGGCGGCGGGACTGAATTTGAATTTATAGCCGGAAAAACCGGTGCGGAGGTACTTCGCTGATGGAAGAAAAGTTCATTGTCTTTGAAAACGTAAAAAAGGTATACAGCGCCGGGGAGGTAGAGGTCACCGCCCTGCACGATGTGAGCTTTGAGATAGGCCGGGGCGAGATCTGCGTCATTGTGGGCGAGTCCGGGGCGGGCAAGACCACATTGCTGAATATTCTCGGCGGCATGGACAGCCTTACCGAGGGCCGGGTCCTGGTGGACGGCGCGGAAGTCTCCGCCTACGGCAAGCGGGAGCTGACAGGCTACCGGCGCACGGACGTGGGCTTTGTTTTCCAGTTTTATAACCTCATTCCCAACCTGACGGCCCTGGAAAACGTGGAGATCGCTGCACAGCTGAGCCGGGACTCCCTTGACCCGGCTCAGGTCCTTGAGCAGGTGGGCCTGAAGGACAGAATGGGCAATTTCCCCGCTCAGCTCTCCGGCGGCGAGCAGCAGAGAGTGGCCATCGCCAGAGCCCTTGCCAAGAACCCCAAGCTTCTGCTCTGTGACGAACCCACCGGCGCCCTGGACTATAATACGGGCAAAGCCATTTTGAAGCTTCTGCAGGACACCTGCCGCCAGAGCGGCATGACCGTAATTATCATCACGCACAACAAGGCCCTCTGCGACATGGCGGACCGGGTAATCCGGGTAAAAAGCGGCACGATCCGCTCCGTTCAGGTAAACGAGAACGCCACCCCGGTGGAGCAGATAGAGTGGTGAGAAAATGAACGCATATACGCTGAAAATGCTTTTCCGGAGCATCCGGGGGAGCCTTGGCCGCTATCTGGCCATTCTCGCCATTGTCGCTCTGGGTGTGGGCTTTTTCGCGGGGCTGAAAAGCTCTCAGCCCGCCATGCTCAGCACTGCGGATGATTATATGAAGTCCCAGCGCATGTATGACTTTCAGCTCATGTCCACCCTGGGTCTTACCGGGGATGACCTGGCCGCTTTTAAAAATCTGGAGGGTGTGGCCTGCGCCGAGGGAGCCTATTCCGTGGACGCGCTGGCGGATATTCCGGGCGGCCAGGGCGCTTTCAAATTCATGTCCCTGACGGAGGAGGTCAGCGTACCGGTGCTCATAGAGGGCAGAATGCCGGAAAATGCCGGCGAATGCCTTGCCGATCCCAAAGCCTTCGGCTCATCGGATATCGGCAGAACCATCACATTAAGCGACGCCAATGACGAGGATACCCGGGCACTTTTTTCGCAGGAAAGCTTTACCATCGTGGGCCTTGCCCGCTCGCCCAGATACATAAGCCAGGATCGGGGCAGCACCTCTCTGGGCTCCGGCAGCATAGGGGGCTTTGTGCTTCTTCCGGAAAGCAGCTTTTCCTCCGAGGTTTACCACGAAATCCTGCTCTGGTGCGATTTTCCGGGCCTGCTTTATTCTGAGGACTACGAGGCGGCCTCTGCCCGGATGGAACCCTCCGTAAAGCGGCTTTTGAACCGGAGAGGCGCGCTGCGCTATCAGGAGCTGCGCCGGGAGGCGGATGAGGAGATTGACGAGGCGCAGGCAGCGCTTGACGAGGGCTGGACCGAATATAATCAGGGCGCGGCAGAGGCGCAGGCAGCGCTTGACGAGGGCCGGGAAAAGCTGGACCGCGCGCAGGCAGAGCTTGATGCAGGCCGGGCCCAGATAGAGGAAAACCGAAAAAAGCTGGATGAGGCCGAAACGCAGATCCCCAAGGGCCTTGAGGAAATAAAAAAGAACCGGGCGCTGCTGGATGAAAAGGAAAAGGAGCTGGAAGCAGGCCGGGCAGAGCTGGCGCCCGCCTATGCGGAGATTTCGGCAAACGAGGCAAAGCTTCAGCAGGGCCGGGCGCAGCTCGAGGCCGCCAAAGCCCTGGTTCTGGGGCCCTACCGGCTAAGGATCTCTGCCATAGAAAACGACATCGCCATGATCCAGTCTACAATTGACGCCCTGATGAAGCTGCCCATAGTGGATGAAGCGCTCATTGCCAGCCTTAACGAACGCCTTTCCCTGCGCCAGGCGGATCTGGCGGAGGCCCAGGCGGCGCTGGCGGCCAAGGAGCAGGAGCAGTTCGGCGCGCAGGAGGCGGAGCTTGCCGCCGGAGAGCAGGCCATTGCCGACGCCCGGGCTAAGCTTGCCGCCGCCGAGGCGGAGATCGCCGCCGGAGAGCAGGCCATTGCCGATGGCCGCGCCAAGCTGGACGCCGCGGAAAAAGAGCTTAAGGACGCTCTCGCCGCCCTGCCGGAACAGCGCAGGCAGCTTGATGCGGCGGAAACGGAGCTGGAAGCCGGCGCACAGGAGCTTCAGGCCGGCTGGGACGAATACTATGCCGGTGCCGCCCAGGCGGAAACGGAGCTGCAGGACGGGCGGCAGAAGCTGCTGGACGGAGAGGCAGAGCTGGAGGAGGCCAAAGCGGAGATCGACGGGCAACTCCGGCTGGAGGTCTACGCGCTGGACCGGGACGCCAACTCCGGCTACCTGACCTTTGAAAACGACGTGAACATCGTGGACGGTGTGGCAAACGCCTTCCCCGTGTTTTTCGCCCTGATCGCCGCCCTGGTCTGTGTCACCACCATGACCCGTATGGTCAACGAGGAGCGCACCCAGATCGGCACGCTGAAAGCCATGGGCTATTCCGACGGCGCCATTATGCTCAAATATCTGCTCTATTCCGGCTCTTCCGCCCTGCTGGGCTGCGTGCTGGGCTTTTTCCTGGGTATAACGGCCATCCCGTACATTGTCTGGGTAGCCTATACGATCCTTTATGATTACGCAAAGCTCCAGTTCTATTTCAGCCCCCTGATGTACGGCCTGAGCCTTGCCGTCTCCGTGCTGGGTACGGTTTTTGTGACCTGGCTCGCCTGCAGGAAGGAGCTTGCGGAAAGACCCGCGGGGCTGATACGGCCCAAGGCCCCGGGCAAGGGCAAGCGGATTCTTCTGGAGCGCATCACGCCCCTGTGGCGCAGGCTGTCTTTTCTCAATAAGGTCACCATCCGCAACGCCTTCCGTTACAGGCAGCGGGTCCTGATGATGCTCCTGGGAATCGGCGGCTGCACGGCGCTGGTGGTGGCGGGCTTCGGCGTGAAAGATTCCCTTGCGAACGTCCTGGACTATCAGTATGAGGAGATCTCCCTTTACGACATGGCCGTGACGCTGGACACGGAGAAATTTGCCTCCGACGCCCAGGCGGAAAAGCTCTGGCGGGGCCAGACATGCGGCGGCGCCATGACCTGGCAGGAAAACATCACCCTTGTAAGCGGCTCTGCCGAGAAGAGCACCCGGGTGGTATCGGCCTCCAAAGAGGAGCTTGCGGGTGTTATCAGCCTCCATGACAAAAAGGGCGAGCTGCCCTTCCCAGGGCCCGGAGAGGCTGTCATAACCGAAAAATTGTCGGATGACCTTGGGCTTAAACCTGGGGACATCGCCCTGATGCGACTGGATGACGGCAGGGAAATTTCCGTTAAAATCACCGGCGTGTGCGATAATTACCTGAGCCACTATGTCTATGTCTGCCCGGAGACCGTCTCCTCTCCCCGGGCCAACACCGCCCTGCTGCAAACCGAGGACGCGGAAGCCGCAGCGGCTCTCGCAGCCCGACTCCGTTCCGACGACGGGATATCCTACGTGTCTCTCTCCGCTCAGGAACGGGATGTGATGGCGAAGTCCATGGCAAGCCTGGATATCGTCGTGCTGCTGCTTATTGTCTGCTCGGGGGCTCTGGCTTTTATAACCCTGTATAATCTCACGAACATCAATATCATGGAACGCGTCCGGGAGATCGCCACGGTAAAAGTGCTGGGTTTTTATCCCCGGGAGACCGCCTCCTACATTCTCCGGGAGAACCTTATGCTCTCCTTCCTGGGGGCGGGACTGGGCCTTGTGCTGGGCAAGCTGCTGCACCGCTTCGTAATGGAGCTTATTCAGGTGGAGTACATGACCTACGACGTCCGCATCGGCTTCTGGAGCTTTGCGGCGGCCTTTGCCGTGACCATGATTTTCGCCTTTGCCACAAATTTTGTGATGGGCTTCAAACTGGAGCGGGTGAACATGGCGGAATCCCTAAAGTCTGTTGAATAAGGAGAAAAGGCCGTGCAGCCCGGTGTGCCGCGGGTGTTCGGAGCCGCTCCCTTGCCGGACCGGGGCCCTTGCATTTCTCTGGAAGAACGTATGGATTGGAAAGCAAGAGACAAGGAAATCTTGCCCTGAGGATGAAAAACTGTCATTCCGAGCGCTCCGCCCGGAATGACAGCTTCATTTTATTTTTTCCGCAGGGGCCGCCCCCCATTTACGGGCCTGCATGGCGGGATCATGGGGGGACATCCTCTCCCTTGCCGTTTTCCATAAAGGCGCCGTTTTCAGCCGAAACGGCGGCGGAGTTCATCGCGCTGGGCTTGCGTCTCCACCCAGTTTTCGCAGTATCCGCAGGCATGGCAAACATAGCGGATAACCGGGATTTTCTTTGTCAGCGTTATGGTTGAGGTATAGATATTGTTCCCGCTTGCGTGGCGGGCGGGATTGTCCGGCACCCGGATGATCTTTTCCGAGCCGCACTTGGGGCAGCGCATGGTATTTTTCATATTGTCTCCTCCTGTCGCCTCAAAGGGACCGCTTTTGATAGAAGCAGACAGAGAGCAGCCAGGAGGCGGCGAAGAGCGCCAGAACCGCCAGCGGCAGCAGCGTGACAGGCAGGGAGACGGAAAAGGGCGCAGGGACATCGGCTGTAGTAAACAGCACGCCCGCACCGCACATGGCGCCGATGACGATATAGTAAGCAATACGCCCTTTTTCCACGCCGAGCTTGAAAACGATGGGCAGCAACAGGCTGGGACCGGCAAAGCCAACCGCCAGAATCACCGAGAAAAGAGGCGCAATCTCATCGAGCCTGCCGCCGCCTATGCCGACCCGGGCAAGCTGAGCCGCAAGGGAGAGCAGCGCGATAAGGCCAATACTCAGCAGACAGAGCAGATATTTCACGGACACTACCTGGGCCCTTGAGCAGGGCAGAGCGCCGCAATACACATCCCAGCCGAATTTTTCGTCATAGGACAGCGTGGACATGGGCAGCATGGTCACCACGATCATCGGATAGACAAGCAGAAACAGATTATTTCCGGCCCAGATCGAGCTGAGCAGAAACACAAGAATGATAAACAGGAAAGAACGGAAATACTTTCCTATCATGTACAGCTCTTTCAAAAGCAGACCTTTCATCTCTCTTCCTCCTTTACCATGAATACAAACAGCTCTTCAATCCCCACGGTACTTAAGGCCATGCCGGCGGGAGCCGCATCACGGCGGACAATGGCGGAGACGCCGTAGGCGCTGTCCCGACGGCCCAGCACCGCGGCGCTGTCCAGCGCGGCAAGCTCCCCGGCGGCACAGTGGGCGATGCCGTATTCCTCCATGAGCCGGTCCTTCTCCTGGCACAGCAGCAGCCGGCCCTTGTGGAGAAAGGCGACATAATCGCAGAGCTTCTCCAGATCGCTGACGATATGGGAGGAGATGAGCACCGAATGTCCCTCGTCCCTTGTAAACTCCGAAAAAATGTCCACGACCTGATCCCGCACCAGAGGGTCGAGGCCGGACGTGGGTTCGTCCAGTACCAGCAGCCGGGGCCGGTGGGCCAGGGCCACCGCGATGGAGAGCTTCATTTTCATGCCCCGGGAGAAATCCTTGAAAGGCTTATCGTCCGGCACGGATAGCTTGGCCAAATTGTCCCGAAATGCGGCGGAATCCCAGTTTTTATAGATATTTCTCATTATTTTATCCACCTGCCCAGCCTTAAGGCAGTCGGGAAAGGCGGGCTCATCCAAAACCACGCCGATCTCCTCCCGGACCCTGGCAAAGTTTTTATCCACCGGGCGGCCCAGCACCTCGATCCTGCCCCCGTCCGGCTTGGTCATACCCAGGATCAGTTTAATGGCAGTGGTCTTTCCCGCGCCGTTTTCCCCGATCAGACCCATGATGCTCCCCTGGGGCAGAGCCAGGTCCAGCTTCAGGTCAAAGCCGGGATAATTTTTCTCAAGGGCTTTTATTTCAATTGCGTTCAAGTTTCTTCCTCCCAGATGATTTCAAACATTTTTATGGTTTCTTCTCTGTTCATACCGCAGGAGAGGGCAAGGCGGCGTATCTCCTCCATGCGCTCCTCCATCCGGCGCAGATTTTCCTCCCGCAGAAGCTCCGTATTCCGGGCCGCCACAAAGCAGCCCTTCCCGGCCACGGTGTAGATAAAGCCTGCCTTTTCCAATTCGTCATAGGCCCGGCGGGTGGTTATGACGCTGATCCGCAGATCCTTCGCCAAATTGCGGATCGAGGGCAGCGCCTCGTCCTCTTTCATCGCGCCGCTGATGATCTGACTGCGGATCTGAGAAAAAATCTGGTCGTATATGGGCAGGCCGCTTTTGTTGTCTATCAGAACAAGCATTCGCTCACCTCTCATCTACTGTATATGCACAGTATATACAGTAGATACAGTTCTGTCAAGCATTTTCTGAAAAAATTCCCCGGTGCAAAAAGCTCTTGACAACAGGAAATTTACTGATATAATTACAGCGTAAAATTTAACACCTTATCAAGAGTGGTGGAGGGAACGGCCCTGTGAAACCCGGCAACCTGCGCAAGCAAGGTGCCAAATCCGGCGGTGAAACGAGAGATGAGGCTTTGATGCAGAAATTCTTTACGCGCTCCGTCGGCTGGCGGGGCGTTTGTTTTTTGTAAAAATACTTTCAAGGAGGATAAAAACATGAGCCATTATTTCTTTACTTCGGAATCCGTTACCGAGGGGCATCCCGATAAAATCTGCGACCAGATCTCCGACGCGGTGCTGGACGCCATACTTGAGCAGGACCCCAACGGCCGCGTGGCCTGCGAGACCACCGTTTCCACCGGTCTCGTGCACATCATGGGCGAGATAAGCACGAGCTGCTATGTGGACATTCCCAAAATCACCCGCCAGGTCATCCGGGAAATCGGCTACGACCGGGCCAAATACGGCTTTGACTGCGATACCTGCGGCATCATCACCAATATTGACGAGCAGTCCGGCGACATCGCGCTGGGCGTGGACAAGTCCCTGGAGGCCAAGGCCGGGACCTACGACGAGCTGCAGCACGGCGCCGGGGATCAGGGCATGATGTTTGGCTACGCCTGCGACGAGACACCCGAGCTTATGCCTCTGGCCATTTCTCTGTCCCACAAGCTGGCAAAGCGCCTGACCGAAGTCCGCAAGACCGGCCTTGTGGACTACCTCCGGCCCGATGGCAAGACCCAGGTCACCGTGGAGTATGACGAGCAGCGCCGCCCTGTTCGGGTGGACGCCGTCGTTATCTCCACCCAGCACGCCCCCGATGCGGAGCTGGAACAGATCCGCCGGGACATGATCGAGCTTGTTGTGAAGCCCACCGTCCCCGCCGGGCTGCTGGACGAAAATACCAAATACTTCGTCAACCCCACCGGCCGCTTTGTCATCGGCGGCCCGCAGGGAGACTCCGGCCTTACCGGGCGCAAGATCATTGTGGACACCTACGGCGGCAGCGCCCCCCACGGCGGCGGCGCCTTCTCCGGCAAAGACCCCACCAAGGTCGACCGCTCCGCCGCCTACGCCGCCCGCTGGGCCGCCAAGAACGTTGTGGCCGCGGGTCTGGCCCGGCGATGCCAGATTGAGCTGGCCTACGCCATCGGCGTGGCGAGCCCCGTCTCCGTCCTGGTTGAAACCTTCGGTACCGGCAAGGTGGCCGAGGATGTCATCAGCCGGGCCGTGCAGAAGGTCTTTGACTTCCGGCCCAGCGCCATCATCCGGGATCTGGACCTCCGCCGCCCCATTTACAGAAAGCTGGCCGCCTACGGCCACATGGGCAGGGAGGAGCTGGGCGTGGCCTGGGAAAAAACCGACCGCGCCGAGGCCCTGCTGGCCGCGGTAAAGTGATCTGATCCCCGGCGTATTTCCCGCCTCGCCCCATAGTGAGAATAAACAAGCCGTGCTGTCCGGAAATTCGGAAAGTGCGGCTTGCTTGCGCATATTATTAATGATAAACTCAAAAAAACCGATGAGAACGGCATATGATAGGTCTGCGCAATGGCTGGGAGTTTGCGGAGCGGTGGCCGGAGGATTTTATGGAGGGTCGCGGGGCCGTGCGCACACATCATCCTCGGCTCGGCCTTAATCTCCTCTTTTTCTCCTGTGTCCATCGTGCAGCGGCAAGTGTAAATCTCATGAGGCGGCGGAGGAGCCGCTCACTTTGAATCGAGCAGTGCGCAGAGCGCCTCCGACTGACATAGATTTTGGAGGCTGCATAGAACGAGACATTCGTTTATATTCTTTTCGTCCATATAGTCCGCAAGGCTCTGCTTGAAGTAGCGGGGGTCGACCACATGGATTGTCTCGTAATCCTCTGTGAGAAAGGGAATGAAACAGTTTGCGAAGGAGTCCTTCAAGACCAGCAGGTGCTTCCCGTTTTTGACGGACGTGCTTATTGTCAGCTCCGGGTGGTTCCCATCCATGAAGAAGCGGTATTTGTCCTTTTCCTCCAGGCGTTCCGGCGCGTAGAGGCTGGCGCTTTCGGTTTTGCCGAAATGATAGCTGACGCTGTACTCCCCTCCACCGGGCCTTTCGTACAGCTCCATGCCGTCCGCCCGGCAGCGGGGACTCAGCACTTTCGAGTAAAGCGAACCCCTGAACGAGTCGGTCAGCGTGCTGGAATAAAAATCCCCGGGCCGGATGTTCTCCCCAAGCTGCCCGCGCCACTGGCAATAGGCCAGCAGGGCGGCATAGCTTGTCCAGTGGTGGTCACTGCGGTAATAAAGCTGCCTGGTATGTTCGCCCGAATATACTTCCCGCAGGTCGACAAGGCAGCCGGAGAACTCTTTTTCCACAAGCGCAAGGGCCAGGTCCTGGTCGAACATCGGCGCGCCCTCCGGCAGCTTCTCCTCTAAAATCAGCCCCGCCGTGGGCACGGGGATAAGGCTGACCGGCATGGAGCGGCTCTCACCAAGGGTCTCGACGGCGGCAATGTTTTCCCGCAGAAGGGCCTCGTCAAAGTTCTCCGGAGCCCAGCGCTCGATGAGATATCCCTCAGCCCCCCAGTAAACGCCGTTTATCTCCCGGCTGCCGGAGAGGAGCAGCAGCTCCGACTTCGCCGCCGTCCAGAAATTCCGCAGGGGGAACTGGTCATCCAAATATTTTTCCATGTCCTCCATAAATTCCCCGCTCATCAGCCGGGAGACGCTGAATTGGGGCTTTTGGCTCAAATACCGGTTTTCATTTTCGGAAAAGCTCCTGTCCGGCGTAAAAAGCATGACCAGCGGAAAGGCGGAAAGCGCCAGGACAAAGAGCAGCACCCCGGCAAGGGCGCGGATTTTTTTCACGGCCTTTTCCTCCTAAAATCTGAAATACAAAAAAGGATTATAGCTGGCGCCGATAAGAAAGCAGAGACTCACAAAAAACATTCCGCCCCCCAACAGCAGCCGGGCCGAAAAAAGCAGGCCGCTCTCCTCCGCTCCATCAAGGCGGCGCCTCAGCCGCTCCGGCAGCCCCAGGCTCAGAAGCGCGCAGAACAGCAGCAGCGGCAGGCCGGTGCGCAGATAATAGCCGGTGTCCGCCCCAAAAAGGGGGCCCGAAAACATAGCCAGGAGATATTCCGCCCCCCGACCCATGTCCTCAAAGGCAAAGATGACCCAGCCCAGCACTGCTGCAAAAAGCCCATAAAAATGGCCCAGCGCGGCGGGAAGCCTGTCCAGAAGCCGCTGAAAAAACAGCTTCTCCCCCAGAATCAGCAGCCCGAAATACAGCCCCCAAACCAGAAAGTTCCAGCTTGCTCCGTGCCAGAGGCCGGTGAGGCTCCAGACAATCATCAGGTTAAGGGCCGTCCTCCCCCTGCCCCGGCGGCTTCCGCCAAGGGGGATATATACATATTCCCGAAACCATGTGCCAAGGGACATATGCCATCTGCGCCAGAACTCCGAGGCGCTCTTTGCCCGGTATGGGTGGTCGAAATTCTCCGGAAAGTCAAAGCCAAACATTTTTCCCAGGCCGATGGCCATGTCGGAATAGCCGGAGAAGTCATAATAAATCTGCAGAGAAAAAGCCAAAGCACCCAGCCAGGCCGTTCCGGCGCTGAGGGAAATGGGCTCGGCGGCGGATATCCGCTCCCACATAAGCCCCAGGCTGTTGGCAAAGACCAGTTTTTTGAAAAGGCCCCGGATAAAGCGCTCTGCACCCTGCAGAAAGCATTCCGGGCTCTCCCGGCGGAAGCGGAGCCGGGCCTCAATATTCTGATACCTGACGATAGGGCCCGCCACAAGCTGGGGAAAGAGCGCCACAAAAGCGCCGAAATCCACAAGGCTTCTCTGCGCCCGGCCCTGTCCCCGATACAGGTCTATGGTATAGGACATGGTCTGAAAGGTGTAAAAGGAAATTCCGATGGGCAGGGGCAGGTCCAGAGGCGTTATGGCTGTTCCCAGCAGGGCGTTCAGGTTTTTCACAAGAAAATCGCCGTATTTGAAAAAGCCCAGGATCAAAAGGTTGCCGCAGACGGAGCAGATAAGGACCGCTCTCGCCCTTCCTCTTCTGCCCTGAACCAGAGCCCGCTCAATCAAAAGGCCGTTTATATAGTCAAAAACCGTGGAAAACAGCATGACCAGTATGTACACCGGCTCCCCCCAGGAATAAAACACCAGGCTCGCCAGAAGCAGGATTCCGTTTCTCAGCTGCCGGGGACACAGGTAATAGAGCAATAGGACGGAGGGCAGGAAGGCAAAGAGGAAAACCGTACTGCTGAATACCAAGCTCAGCCCTCCCCGGCGGGCTCTATCTCAAACTCAAGGGCCCCGGCGGCCCCGACCGCGGCCTGATACTTTTCAAATACCACAACCGCCCGGCCATTCTGATTGATATAAAAATCCGTGCTCTCGTCTATCAGCTCCTCAAAGGAAATATCCTGCCAGAGCATGTCTCTCTGCTCCTGGCTCCAGGACGACACCGTCCGTTTTATGCTCCCGGCGGCAATTTCCCGGTAATCCTCGCCCAGCCAATCCCGCAGGGTGAGATAGCGGCCGCTTTCCAGGTCAAGATTGTAATAATCCACGGTGTTATAGGCGCTGAAGCGGGTCTCATAGTGGTAAACCGTAAAGGAGACGCAGTCCTCGCTGAGATGCTTCACATCGTAGCCCATAGTAATGCCCAGGGGGATAAAGTCCTCCGGCGCGCCGCCGGTGGCCACGAAGGCGTCAAAATATTCCTTCGCTCTCAGCTCGCTCTGAGCCAGATAATCGTCCATGATTGCCTGTATTTCAAGGTTTACTCTCTGTTCCAGCTCGCTTTTTCCGGTGTTGTCTATCTGCGGGATCTCAGCGTCAATATATTTTATTTCGCCCTCGTAGTGATACTCCCGGAAAGTGAGCACCCGAGCAAGAGGGCCGAGCAGCGGCAGCTCCGCCGCCGCTGCGGCAAAGCGCGGAGAAAGGTTGAGCAGCGTCACACAGCAGAGAGCAAACACCGCCGCCGTTCGCAGCGCCATGCGGTCAATCCGCCCGCCCCCCCGCGCGGTTTTGAGCCCGTTCAGGCCCTGCTTTATGGCGTCCCGCACCACTTTCTCCAGCTCAGGGGGGATTTCAAGGGCGTTATAGCCGGAAATATCGATCATTTGTCCAGAACCTCCAGTTCTACCCTAAGCAGTCTCAGCGCCCTGTGCAGCCGGGATTTCACGGTGTTTATGTTCGTATCTGTCACCCGGGCGATCTCCTCAAGCTTCATTCCCTCGAAATAGTGCAGCAGGATCACGGTTTTAAGCCCCAGGGGCAGGCCGTCCAGCGATTGATAGAGGTCGATATAGTCGGCCCGGCTGGAGCTGCTGTCGGCAATTTCGAAGTCCTCAAACCCGTCCATTTCAAGGGTCTTTTCTTTGCGGCGCAGCAGACTCAGGCTCTCATTTACCAGGATCCGGTAAAACCATGGCTTTATATTGTCCCCGCTGCGCAGGCCGTCCGCGTTTTGCAGGGCTTTCACTATGGCCTCGTGGACAATATCCAGGGCGTCCTCCCGCTGCTTCGAGTAGCTGTATGCCAGCTTATAAAAGCTCTCATAATTTTCCTGCATGAAAACGACTATTTTTTCCTTTGAATCCACGATTCCCTCACCCCAGCCAGGCTTCTATGATTTCCTCCGCCTCAGCGCCGGCACTGACGCAGACAGCCAGATATCTCCCGCTCTGCCGCAGCACGGCATTTTCAAGCCGGGGCAGCTCCTCGGGGATATAAGAGGCGTAATCCTCCGTCTGCCGCTCAATCCGCTGCCTGGCAAGCGCGAGGCCGTCCTTTGCCCCGGCCTCGTCCGCAAATTCAAACACGGCGATCTCCTCGGCCGTGGCCCCGCTGCCGGTATAAATAAAAGCCCTTTCGGCGTCGACTATGGCGTAGAGCTTCTCCGCCGCAGCCTCCGGGGCGAGGGAGAGCTGGTCCTCAAAGGGGACCTTTTCCGCAAGCTCCTGAGCCAGCGCTTCCGGGTCAATCTCCGCGCTCCCGGCGCCGCAGCCGCAGAGCAGGGCGGCGCAGAGGACCGCGATCAAAACAGGCATGAATACTTTTTTCATTTTCTCTCTCCCTTATTGTCTGTATGTATGTGTTTTCAGATAGTCAAGCCAGAGGGCGCAGTATTCCCGGTTCAGATGTATGCCGTCCAGAGCGGCCTCCGAAGGCAGGAAATTCTCCCCGCCGCAGAGAGCGGAGCCGGGATTCAAAAGGCAGACCTGCTTTTCTTCCGCCATGTCCCGGATAAGCCGGTTAAACTCCTCTATCTTGCTGTTTTTTATATAGCTGTGGCTGGATGAGACAGATTCGCTCACAGGGATAATCTGCTGGACATAGATGATGGCATTCGGGTTTATTTCCTTTATCGTGTCAATGATCCGGCCGTATTTTTCTATAAAAACATCATTATAGGGCCAGCCTGTTTCGTTTATGCCGAACATTACATAGACCTTGCTGAAATCAATATATTTCAGCGCCTCCATGGCGGAAATCCACACGCCGCCGCGGTTGACTATAAGCTCCGTGAACACCGTGTCTACCATAAGGCCCTTATGGGTATAGGAAACGGCGTTATAAAGCCCGGTGCCTGTAATGAGGCCCTCCGTGCGGGAATCGCCTATAAATACCGCGTCGTCAAAATAGCTCTCTTCTACCGCCTCCGAGGCGGGCAGAGCGCCATCCTCCGGGGCCTCCTCCGGCGCCGGTTCCGGGCTTGGCACAGCCAAAGGGGAAGGCTCTGTAAAAATCGCATTGGCCTGCGCTTTCTCAGGCTCCGTCAGGGCAGATCCCGTTACAGCGTTTCCCTCTTCCACCGGCTCGGTAAAGGCCTGAGCGAGGCCGGAAACGCTCACTGACGCCATGGTTATTATGGCAATACAGAACGTACCCAAAACAAAACGCCTGCGCATTTTTCCTCTTTTATGGGCCCTGGCCTGTCTCCTGTATTCCACTTTTTTCATTTTGCACTCCTTTTCTCTGTTTTCTGCTCCATATATCTAGATGCACAAAGGCGGAAAAAAGTTTTATTAATAATCCTTAATTTCCCGTTTAATCCCCCAAATTATTTGCTTCTTGACATCCCCCTCCGGACCTGATAGCTTAAAACAAAAAGGATGTGACAGAATGAAAGTATATATACTTCAGGGCAGCCACAAGAAAAACGGGAATACCTGGCAGTTTACCCGGCCTTTTGTCGACGCGCTTCAGGCGCTGGGGGCAGAGGTTCGGGAGGGCTGGCTCTGTGATTATGACATCAAGCCCTGCCTTGGCTGCAAAAGCTGCCAGAATGTCACCGGAGAGCTGGGCTGCGCCCAGAAGGACGACTTTGAAACGCTGTTCGGCGAAATTCAGGCTTCAGATATTCTTGTGCTGGCCGCTCCCATTTACTGCGGCTTTGCCCCGGGTCCTGTGAAAACCTTTATGGACAGGCTCATTTACGCTCCCGTGAAAGCTTACGGGCGGCAGAAGGCACCCTCCATGCTGGCAGGAAAATTCTGTGCCGTTATCACCACCAGCGGCTTTAGCCCGGAAAAAATGGGCATTTATTTTGAACGCTGTGTTATGATCCTCGCGCATCAAACCGGAATGAATTACCTGGGCAGGACCGGCGGAACCGACCCCGGCGAGGGCAGGGTATTTATGAACGAAAAGAAAGCCCTGCGTGCCAGTGCCTTCGCCGCAGAACTGCTTGAAAAAGCGGCGGCCGGATAAAAAATTCAGCGTGCGGGCAAAGTCAACCGGCAAGTTTCAGAATATCTTCGATCTCATCCTCACTGATTCCGAG
>OLPA01001548.1_pt1 | contig 18770 bp, 12 predicted proteins | sample 1672811 | NCBI WGS metagenome assembly OLPA01 (sample SAMEA3136726, study PRJEB25190) | human gut metagenome | biome: human gut; feature: human-associated habitat; material: faeces | place: Austria | collected 2013
TGGCTGTGAAAGGAAAATTGCTATTTATTGTTGGAGTGATTTGGGGAATCGCCGGAAGGTTTTGGCTTTCTGTGGAGTTGTTTTTTGAAGGATTGACCCGAATTATTGTTGTAGTATGCTGAAAACATATTAAAACAGAAAGCATTTTTCAAACACGCTCTAGTTCTTGACATTTATATTTAAAATCCTTATAATTAAGCAAATACTTAATTAAGTAAATGCTTTATTTTGGAGGAGAAAATGACAGATATCGAATTACTGCATACTATTACTATGCCAACACGGTACCAGATTCTTATGCTTTTACTGGAACATCATTACTGTGGGAAAGCATTGGCTGCGAAGATTGGAATCAGTGAAGCAGCAATATCACAGCATCTACAGATATTAAAAGATTGTGGAATAGTGACGGGACAAAGGATTGACCGTCAAATGCATTATCAGGTTAATACAGAACTTCTGATACAGAGTGTTGGTATTTTTCATCAGAAAGTATTGGAGAAGAGTGAACATATGCCAAATAGAGATTACTGTGATTGTGAGCTTGCTGAGTTTTGTAGTCGGAAGGGAGATGTAAAGAAGTAATGAGAGAGAATAAAGATTATCTGATTACAGAAAAACCATCGAGAGCTTTACTTATTTTTTCGATTCCGATGATTATTGGAAATCTGTTTCAACAGGCATATACAATTGTAGATTCTGCTATAGTGGGACGTTATGTAGGAGAAACTGCTTTAGCTGCTGTTGGCGCATCTTATGCTCTGACAAGTATATTTATTTGTATTGCCATTGGAGGTGGTATTGGTGCATCTGTTATTATCAGCCATCACTTTGGTGGACATAATTATGGACGTATGAAGACTGGTATTCGTACTGCGTTACTTTCATTTCTTTTCATTAGTTTGATACTTGGAGGCATTGGATTGATTTTCAGCCAGCAAATTATGGAGGTTTTAAATACACCGGCAGATGCAATAGATATTGCTGTAACTTATTTGAATATTTATTTTTTGGGACTGCCATTCTTATTTATGTACAACATTCTTTCTTCGATGTTTAATGCACTTGGAGAATCACGCATTCCGTTGTATTTACTGATTTTTTCTTCTGTATTGAATATTTTTCTGGATTTATATATGGTGGCAGTATTGAATTTAGGTGTGGCTGGTGCAGCATATGCAACGTTTATTGCTCAGGGAATTTCAGCAGTTTTATCTTTGATTATTTTTATTGTTACGCTTCAAAAGTTACCGGGAAAAGCTGAGGGCTGGCTGAGCAAAACAGAATTTTCTGATATGTCCAGGATTGCGTTGCCATCTATCCTTCAACAGTCTACGGTTTCTATTGGCATGATGCTAGTTCAGTCAGTGGTAAATAGCTTTGGGACACAAATTCTTGCTGGATTCTCTGCTGCGATGCGAATAGAATCTCTTTGTGTTGTACCAATGTCAGCAATAGGTAATGCAATGTCTTCTTACACTGCACAAAATATTGGTGCAGAAAAAGAGGAGCGAATTTCACAAGGTTATCGGATGGGCAATTTCATGATTATTGTTATAGCGGTTATTTTGTGTTTATTCCTCGAAATAGCCCATAAGCCTCTGATTGCCTTGTTTTTAGATAATGCAGCATCATCACAGACGATTGTTACTGGAGAAAGTTATCTGAAATTTATTGGTTTCTTCTTTTGTATGATTGGATTTAAAATGGCTGTCGATGGTATTTTGCGGGGAGCAGGAGCAGTGAGAGTTTTTACTATTGCGAACCTGGTAAATCTAACATTGCGAGTTACCATTGCAAAATTCGGAGCTCCAATTTGGGGAGTTTCTATGGTATGGTATGCAGTACCGCTTGGCTGGCTTGCCAACTTTCTGATTTCCTATGGATATTACAGAACTGGAAAGTGGAAAGAAGCTGTTTCAAAAACGGTAGATTAGATGAGGAAAGCTCGAAATCCCATCCCCTATATTTGTGACTAAAGTCACAAATATAGGGGATGGGATTTCTTTGTGGATGTCCGTCCCGCTGCGTAAGTCAGGATTTTTATTCTTCATCTCTGGTGATAAACATCATTATAAATGCCAACAACAGCAATACGGAAGATATAAGGATTGCCCGTTCATGGAAGTATTTAATACACTGGTTTCCGATGATCGCCCCGCAGATAAAGCAAAGAATAATTCCGTAATAGAGAAGCCCTTTTTCAAGAGCTTCTCTTTTTTTTGTCTGGAAGAACGTGTAAATATTCTGTGTGCCGCTTCGCAAGTTTCCGATGCACATAGTAGTAGCGATACCATTTCCATGAATTTTACGAAAACTTTCTACCTGAATGCCACAGGCGAGGGAAGTTAAGCTATTTGCAAGAAGGTTATGACTTTGTGGGAGAAAGCTTACGATAGTAAGAATAATAGCCTCTGCCACAACAGAAATCTGCCGCCAATGCAAATGACTTCCTATTCCTGAATTTCGGACAATGTCTGCAAGTGCGATTCCAAAGGTAAAAGCAAGAACAGGGCAAAGGTAGCGGATAGCTGCAGGAATATTTCCTTCAGAAAGATGGACACCGAGAAGGAGCATATTTCCCGTCTGGGCATTTGCAAATACCTCGCCTCTGCCGATATAGGAATAGGCATCCATAAAGCCGCCGGATAGCGCAAGCAGGATACCAAGTTCTATGGATTCTGAAATTTGGACTTTTTTATTCAAACAAAAAACCTTCTTTCTATCTATAAGTGTGATTTACAAGTTCTATACACAATATCTTCAAAAAAATTGTGGATAGACGCAGTGCTTTGGGAAAATATTGTGGATAACTTTATAAAATTTGCATGATTTACAAAAAATAATTCAAAAGATGCCGTAATGATTATAGTGGGAATGAGACTGTTTGTCAATTAGAATATCTTTACTTTCAAATGGTAGAATGTTATCATAGTAGCTGTTGACCAAGGAAACATCTACATGATTTTTTCATTAAAAATATAGGAGGATTGCAATGGCAAAGAAAGCATTAATCGCTATGAGTGGTGGTGTTGATTCATCAGTAGCAGCATACCTTATGAAAGAGGCAGGATATGATTGTATTGGTGTGACAATGAAGCTTTATGATAATGAAGATATTGGAATGGCAAGGGAGAAAACCTGTTGTTCTTTAAGTGATATTGAGGATGCCAGAAGCGTGTGTGTTAAACTGGGAATCCCATATTATGTATTTAATTTTAAAGATGATTTTAAGGAAAAAGTTATTGATAATTTTATTTCCTGTTATCAGAATGGAATGACACCGAATCCCTGCATCGAGTGTAATCGTCATTTAAAATTTGAGCATTTATATAAGAGAGCGAAGGTATTACATTGTGATGTTATCGTAACGGGTCATTATGCAAAAATCACACACGATGAGCAGGGATATCATCTGTTAAAAGGTGTCGATGACAGCAAGGATCAGAGCTATGTACTGTATTCTCTTACACAGGAACAGCTTGCCAATACATGTTTCCCTTTGGGAGATTACAGCAAGACAGAAATTCGTAAGATTGCAGAAGAACAGGGATTTTTCAATGCCCATAAGCACGATAGTCAGGACATCTGCTTTATTCCAGATGGAGATTATATGTCATTTATCGAGAAAACAACGGGCAAAAAGAGCGAGCCGGGAGACTTCGTAAATCAGGAAGGCGAAGTAGTCGGTAGGCACAAGGGCTACTATGGCTATACTATCGGACAGAGAAAAGGTCTCGGCATATCCGCACCAAAGCCATACTATGTAACAGAAATCCGCCCGGAAGAGAATAAAGTCATCGTCGGAAGCAATGAAGACTTATTTAAGACTGATTTAATTGCAAATGACTTCAACTGGATAGAGAACTTAGCGGAGGACGAAGTCGCTAAGGCAAGAATCCGCTATCACCAGACAGAAAAAGAAGCAACCGCCAGGAAAAATTCAGATGGAACAGTAGACATTCATTTCTTAGAACCACAGCGTGCGATTACCAAAGGCCAGGCAGTAGTCCTGTATAGGGATAACCACGTAGTGGGGGGAGGAACAATCATAAAATAATTTTTGATTTGCCGCAGGCAAAGGAGACGCATCCCAAGAGAAAAGAAATCTGTGGTCGGATTGCCAGAAGAATTTAGAAAAGAGTCAGTAAAAAATTACCCCATTTTGTTCCGTTGTGCTAAACGTTCCATTTTGCCCAATAAAACAGAAACTTCGGAGAAACGAATCCGAAGTTTCTATGGTCAAAATTCCACAGCACAAAGTCACAAAATGGGGTGATTTTTTTACTGACTCTTCTTCTCGTATTCTTCTGGCAATCCGACCACAGATTTCTTCACTCTCGGGGAGCTGTGCTTTGGTTGGGGCAGAATCAGAATATTATGTTAGATAATTTTGAGATTTTTCAAAAGGTTATGGCTTTCCAGAAAATGAATACTAAAGATTGACATATAAGTGATTGCTATGATATCACAGCAATTTTACAATAATAAATTAAGTTGTCTTTTATCTATTTTGCAGAATTAAAGTAAGCAGGCGTTTTCAAAATTTTTAAGCCGGATTGCACAGAAAAAATTGAAAAAGAATGGGTTCACTATAAGATTGAATTTTATTCCTTTGCGCTGTGGAGTTCTGACTGTAACCTCACGAGATTGTTTTTGAGCAAGGTTGTTTTATCAGGCAGAATGGAACATTTAGCGCGACAGAACAAAATCAAACTTATAATGAACCCCTTCTTTTTAGATATCTAAGATAATCTGGCAACAGCCAAAGACAGCTCCCAACGAGAGAAGCCATCCTATATTTGTGGCCTTAGAGCAAGGATTGAATGCGAGTATGTAAGCGAACATTCAACCCGCAGTGATAGAGTCACAAATATAGGATGGCTTCTCTCGTTGGGAGCGTCTCCCCTGCCTGCGGCAACCCAGAGCTTAATAAGAAATTACCGTAGTATTCGCTGGCATATATTTCCAGATATAATATGCATCGGAGTCCATCAGACGCACACATCCATTAGATGCTGGTTTACCAATTGTAGCATCTGCATACACCGTGCTTGCAATTGGAAATTTATGATGATTCTGGCTGCTGCCGGATGGGTAACGGTGTACTCTGGTGTGGAAAGAGTTTCTTCCACAATAATGAGTTATGTATTCTTCATAAGTATTAACATAATACCAGCCATTTTCCTTCTGACCAATGCGGAAAGTTCCATGGGGAGAACGGGTATTATAGTTTCCGGAGGCGCAAGGGAACGATTTAATTAATTTCCAATTGTTCTTTCGACCCTGAAAAATGCTGACTTCCTGTGTATAATGACTGACCCAGATTAAATAGCTGGTTTTGCTGGAATACTTTTTAACATAAGCAAGTTTTTGAGCAGTAGAATATTTGGATGTTGTGTAGTTGCATTTGAAAGCGCGAAGACTTCCTGTAGTGAGGTAGTAGGTCTTTCCTTTATAGAGAATCTCGCTTCTCTTATATTTGGTATTACGTCCGATTAAATCAACGGTTACACCGCTGCTTAATGTTTTAACAACTTTTTTAGAAGTCCAGGAACGGTAAAGAGAAACTTTCTTGGTTGTCTTGCAGAAGTAAGTCATCGTTCTTATTGTTTTTAATGGTGAAAGTAAAGTGTTAGGGGTACAGCTTACAGTAGCTCCTGTTGAAGAAGTATAATTCTTTCCATTAATCGTTGTGTAAGGTTTTACCATAAAAGTAATACTTGAAGCGCCGCTTGTAATGGAAGTCTGATAAGTGGAGCGGGTGGTGTTTGCTAAAAGAGTGTAGCGGCTGCCCTTTTTTTTATATACACTGTAACCGCTTGCGTTATAAAGTGTGTTCCATTTTAAGTTGAGACGGCTATTGCTTGCGTAGACAGATAATCCAGTTACATTCTGTGAAATGGTTACGGGAATCGTAGCAGAGAGCTTTCTGGAAACCGTTTTTGCGTTAGGAGCGAATGCTTTTACAGTAAATGTGTAGGTCTGGCCTTCATTTAACTGATTAAATGTATAAGTTCCGGCTTTTTTAAACTTAACAGAACGTCCATCGGAACAAAAGAGTTTATATTTATTAGCTCCAGTGACGGCTTTCCATGTGATTTGTGCACTTTTATATCCTGGTGTAACAGTAAAATAAGGTGCTTTCAGTGAGACGGCTTCGGTTGAACTGGTTGTGCTCTGGCTTTTGACCGTTGTCTGACTTGCATTCAGAGAAACTGCCGGATAAGTGCAAAGCCCGAAGAATAAAAGGGCTGAAGCGACAGAAAGACAGAGTTTATTTGTTATTTTCATGAAAAATCTCCTCTCTCATAGTATTAATGGTTATTGATAATTTACTATCTGACTAATATAACAAATCCTGCTACCAGAAGTCAAGGAGATGGATTTACTATTTAATTCAAACAAAATTCAGCCAAAGCCCTCTGTTTCCATCCCCGAATCTCTCCAACCACTATTTTAATTCAACTAAAAACAGCCAAAGACAGCCCCGGAAGAGAAACGCTATCCTATATTTGTGGCCTTAGAGCAAGGATTGAATGGGAGCCAGTAAGCGAACATTCAACCCGCAGTGATAGAGTCACAAATATAGGATAGCGTTTCTCTTCCGGGGCGTCTGTCTCTTAACGAATTAAACTAGCCAAAAATTCTGGGAGAATACTTTCTGGTACTTCCATTTCTCCCTGTCCTTTAAATAAGGAAATATGTGGTTTGTTCTGACCGTGGAAGTCTGTTCCGCCTGTTTTAAGAAGACCCCACTGTTTAGCAAGACCAGCAACATATTCCTGTTCAACAGGAGTGTAAGTGTTATAGTAAGCTTCAATTCCAACAAGGCCGGCTTCTTTTAATTCGCGGACCAGAGTTTCTTTTTGGGCGGAATCTAACTTTTTATAGAACATAAGGTGTGCAAGAACAGGGACACCGCCACTGTTTTTGATTAGTTCGATTGCTTCCTGCGGAGTAGGCATGATACGTTCCACATAGCAGCATCTTCCCTCTGCAAGATATTTATCAAATGCTTCTTGAACAGAAGAAACATATTTCTTTTTCATAAGAAGCTTTGCGATATGTGGGCGGGCGATTGTTTCGCCTGGCTTATCTGGTTTGATTTCGTCCATGGAAATCTTAAAGCCCTGTTCCTGAAGTTTCTCAATAATTTTTGCATTACGTCCGTCACGGCTTTCACGACAAACGGCAAGGCGTTCTAAGAGAGCCTTATTTTTTGTGTCGATGTTATAGCCAAGAACATGAATTTCTACTCCGTGATAGTCTGTAGAAATCTCTACACCAGAGATGGCAGTAAGTCGTTCTTTATGTTTGGCAGCAGCTTTCTGAAATTCTTCTGTGCCAGCAACTGTATCGTGATCGGTAAGAGCAATTACAACAGGATTTTTATCACCAGCAAGTTTTAGGGCATCATTTATAATTTCTGTTGGGGAAAATGTACCATCAGAAGCAGTAGAATGAATATGTAAATCAATATAAGTTTTCAAAATGTACTCCTTTCATGCAATAATCAATCAAGTATCTATAATATTCTATATCTAGTATCGCAGAATTAGTTAAAAAAATCAATGTCTATGACAATTATTTATATGAATTGAAAGAAAGTGATGGAAAATGTGTAATAATGCAATACTTGTTTGTAATAATTGCATAAAGGTGTTAGAATATCTTTATTGAAAATGAGAAGCTAAACAGGCAGACAGAACATGTAACGGAGGTTAATCTATAATGGAAGATATGATGAAAGCGTTGTTGGATGTGGTGAGAGCACAGCACACTGCAACAGAAGGAAGCGAAGAAAGACCATTTGATATTAATGATATTATTGATATGGCGCTGAATATTACCGGGAGACCAGAAGAACCAGAGGAACAGCAGGAACTTTCTGATACGATTCAGAAGCTGGCAGAATCTCTGGCACCAGATATTTTCCCACCGAAGACATTTGAGGAGATGGATGATTCCGAGCAGGCAGCTTCTGCAGTGAATATGATAGAGGAACGGTTAAGAAATGGTGGCAGAAGAAGAGAGACAGCAGCCCCACAGTCACAACAGGAAATGACTCCACAGCAGAATAGTTCACAGATGCAGAGTGAGTCACATGAGGAGAATCCTTTTGCACAGGTAATGGAGAATGAAAATGCGAATATTCAGCAACAGTCAGAAACTGCAGATGGATATGGAAATATGGCATCCACAGACAGTGGTGCGTCCGAAGATTATGGTAATGGCAGTTCTTACGATATGTTTGGACAAGACGATGTAAATCATCAGGAAGCGGCGAATCTTAATGATTTGATCTATAATAATTTTATGCAGATGATGGGATTAAATGATCCTAAGGTAGAATATCCATTTGACCGTTCTCAGATTCGATATGGAAGGGAAAAGACAGCGACGGAAATGCTTGCAGAAGATGAGGCCAACAAGGCAGAAGAGAGAGCATTAGAAGAGCAGAGAAGAAGGCCAGTTTCAGCCTGGGAACTTGCACAGTCAGCTGTGGATAAGGATGAGGAAGCACATCAGAAAGAGGAATATGAACCTAAAGAGATGAAGATGCCAGAAACCAAATCAGCTTCTCAGTTAGCCGCAGAAGCAATCGCGAAGGCCAAAGAAGAGAATCAGATGAAGCTTGAGGCAGAAAAGAGAGCAGAACGTCTTATGGAAGAGGCAAGAAAGCGCGGAAAAGATCCGATGGAATTTGCACTTCATCAGCAGGAAATTTTAAATTATATGGAAAAGAACAGTGATGAACTCGTTTCTTTTGAAGATTATGAAGATTTATCACCAGAGGAAAAATTAGAGATAGAGAAAGAACTTTATCGGGAAAAACAGATTGAAGCGGGAGTGGCTCCAGAAGATATCAGTGATGAGTTACCAGATAAGATTCTGGAACAGTCTGGAATCGCACCAGATCAGACAGCAGGAGAGCAGAATAGTCAGGAGTCTGCCGGACAGGGAGATGGAACAACAGCACAGCAAACCAGCCAATCACAGGGAATGCCGACATTTTCAGATGATATGCTTCGTATGATTAGTCAGGAAGTAGTACAGGAAAATGCAGAGATGATTCTGGCTGAAGATGCCAATGCAGACTTAGGATTAATTAACGAGACGATTTTCGAAAACTTGAAAAATCTAATGAGTCAGACTGGCGGAGCTGTGACGCAGGAAGATATGGAATCTTTGATCGGAGAAGTTATTTCCAGAAATACGTCTTCTGACTCAGAAGAAAAACAAGAAACTTTGGCGCAGACGGAAACAGGTACTACAGCTGAAACGGCACCGATGGCATTTGAAGGCGAAAGTGCAGGCAGTGCTGTTGGAAGTGGAATGGCAGGAACGAGGGAACCAGCAGTGGAAAGTTCACAGTCAGAATCACAGAGCCAGCCAATGTCAGCGGTAGAACTTGCCAGGGCAGCACAGCAGGCAGCTAAGCCAGAGCCACAGGAAGCCAGAGAAACAAAGTCAGCAGTAGAACTTGCAAAAGAGGCACAAGAAAACGCAGTACAGAAGAAGGCTGAACCAATATCGGAGACAGAGGAAGAACTGAGCGAGGATGATTTAAACTTTGATGAATTAGATTTAGAAGAGGAGTCCGAAGAAAGTCAAAGTCCTTCCATTGAAGAATTAAAGGCACAGCTTAAGGCAGCAGAAGAAGCATTGGCAGCAGAGCAGTTAAAAGCGGCACAGAAAGCCGGGAAAGCAGAGGAAGAGAAGAAATCAGAAGAAATTCCGAAAGTGGAAGAAGCAACAGAACAGCCGATGGAAGAGAGTGCATCAACAGCCGGGGAACAGACAGCAACAGAAGAAAGTTCTGAGATAACCCCTGCGCCGACAGCAGAAGAAGTACAAGAACAGCCTGAGTATTCTGAAGTTTCAGAAAAAGAAGCGGAAGAATTTGAATATGTTGATCCGGGCGAATTAGTTCTTGGAGACCACACACAGGCAGAGATAGATGAAGCTTTGGATAATCTGGCATCTCTTGGCTTGGAGGGTGAAGTCTATGAGCGTGCAAAAAGAATGCTCTTACTGGAACTTGCTGGTTCAGAAGTAGCACTTGATGCATGGCTTGAAGAACAGGAAAATGGCAAGAAGAAAAAGGCAGCGGTATCCGCGTTAGATACAGAAGAAGATGCTCTTGAAGATTTAGAAGATTTAGATGAAGATGACCTCGAGCGAGAATTAGAACTTGCTATGGATGAAGACTTTATTGAGGAAGATTTAGAAGAACCTGCAAATGAAGAAACTTTAGAAGAAAGCAGTCAGGACAAATCTGAAGAAACAGAAAAAGAGGCAGTTTCTGAGGAGAATTTAGAAGAAAACTCTGTAGAAAAAACGGAGGACGAATCTGATAAGACGGAAGGTGCCGAAGATGTATCAGAACAGCCAGAAAGTATTTTAAAAGAAGCTTCTGAGGAAGAAATAAGCAGTGAAGAGGAAAACTCTGAGGAAGAAGAGGGAGAGACCTCAGAGGCAGCTCAGGAAGAAGCAGCAAATAAGGAGTTCTCTGAGACAGAAGAAGAGGCAGCAAATAGAGAGTACTCTGAGACAGAAGAGAAAGAGACAGCAAATAGGGAGTGCTCTGAGACAGAGGAAAAAGAGATAGCAAATAAGGGCGTTTCTAAGAAAACAGAGAAAGAAGCAGAATACAAGGAAGCAGAATACATTTCTGAATCAGAAGACACAATTCAGGTAGAAAAAACAAGACCGGAAAAGGAAGAGAGGACATCTTCACAGACGAAGAAGCCTGCACACAGTGAGAGAACATCACATTCCAGAAAACACAAGAATATTGTAAAACGTAAGGAAAAAACAGCTCCAGAAAAAGAAGAAAGAGAATTTAGCGCAGTAGTTCTAACAGGAAAGAATGTCGAAGAAAAAGAATTCCAGGTAAGTGTCCGCAATCCATTTGTTCTCAAAAACTCTGCAAGCTTTATGGATAAATTTGAAGAGTATATTGTAGATACACAGGAAAACAGAAAGTTAAGCACAGGATTCAAACGTTTAGATGCAATGCTCCGCTATGGCCTTCATAAAGGAAGTTACTTTGTAGATGCTACACCTCAGTATTTAAAGAACGGATTTATGCAGCAGATAGCCGACCGGGCAGCAGAAAGCGGTGTAGATGTACTTTATATTTCAACAGAGCTTACCCGCTATGACCTTATGGTAGATACTATCTCTCGTCTCAGCTATGAAATGAATAAAAAAGATGAAGAAAAAGCAGTATCCTCTATGGCAATCATGACAGGAGAAAAAGGCGCAGATATTCGTTCTTTAAAAGATGAATTGAATTGGTACAGAGGACGGATCAGTGAACATCTTTTTGTACTTGATCAGGAAGCAGTGTCTGAATATGTAGAAAATATGGAGGATGCCTCCGCAGGAGATATATTAGCAGAACTTATTCGTTCCATCGTAACAGAGGGAGCACATAAGCCAGTGGTATTTATTGATAATATTGAAAATATACTCTCAGTAGAAGATTCTGAAGATATGAAACCGCTCATGGATGGGATCCGTAAACTTGCAAAAGAACTGGGAATTCCGATTATTATGTCCTACGGATATGCACCAGCAGAAAGTGAAAATGAGCTTGACCCAGATGAAATCGAATATCACAAATCATTAGGAAATATGTGTGATGTATATCTTGAACTCAAATATGCAGATATGATAACAGAGGATTACGAAGAATTAACAGAAGATGATATTCAGGAAATGGTAGAAAACGGTGAAATGCTTCTTATTAACGTACAACTTCATAAAAATAGAAGAACAATGAAAGCATCCTGTCAGATACAGGCAACACCGAAGTTTAATTATTACGAAGAATAGTGATTTGCCGTAGGCAAATAGACGAAACACCAAAGAGAAGATACCCTATATCTGTGACTTTAGTCGCGGCGGTTTGAATGCTCGCTTATGCGCTTGCATCCAAACCTTGCTCCGAGGCCACAGATATAGGGTATTATATGGCGCTATTCCGTAATCCCAATATAATCCGTTACAACCTTAATCTTTGCACTGATCTTCTGAAGCTCTTCTGTTGGTTTATAATCTTTCGTACCAAAGAGATATTCGTGTGCTTTTTTTACATTTGTCTGGGCTGTAATTGGAAAACCGTAATAGATGCCGTTATATCGTTCATCTTCAGATTTAAAAGGATAAGCCTGCGAATCTTCTATCTTACAACGTGCCATGGAAAGAGTCAGCTTTGTGAGAGCGTCATTAGAGAGGCTCGTTTTACACTGTGGAAGAACAGTACTGATTAACTTTCCAAGTTTTAGCGGCTGTTTTTTAGCTGTATTCATAATACCTTCAAGAACAAGTCGCTGATGGTTAGCTCTTGCGTGATCTCCGCCTTCCATGTAGCGGATACGAGAGTAGGCAACAGCCTGATTACCATCGAAGGTATAAGTTCCGGTTTTTTCAAACTTCGGAGAATTTCCACCATTAATATGATTCATATTACCAATATAATCATTTAAATTCTGTAATTCTTTTTCAGAATTAATGGTCAATGGAATACCTCCAAGCACATCAACAGCATCGGCTAATGCTTTAAAGTTAACCGTGGCGAAATCTGTGATATTTAAATCCAGATTACGGTTAATTGTGCGAAGAGCAAGTTCTGGTCCGCCATAAGAATATGCTGCATTAATCTTATCGTATTCGCCATCAATACTTACATAGGTATCACGGTAAATAGACATCAATTTTACCTTTTTGGTTGATTTATTGATGCTGGCAATGATGATACAGTCAGTACGGGAACCTTTATCTTTAATTTTATTATCCTGACTATCAACGCCAAAAAGAGCAATATTTTGATAATCTTTTATATTAGCATCCGTATCATTTACAGTTACACTTGTTTTATCTAAAGGATATTTTTCTATTTTGGAAAATGCACCTTTTAATGAGAAACGGAATGCAAAAACCGCCCCGGCAATTAAAAGAATGATTAAAAGAAGGAAAGGAAAACATCCCCGTTTTTTCTTTTTTTTACGTTCATGATAAGTTAAAGCTCGTCCGCCAGAAGTCTGCCGCTTTTGAGACTTTGTATCAGGCTTATTCTGGGAAGAGGACTTCTTTGTTGATGGTTTGCCAGAATTTTTTATAGAAGAACCAGAGGAATGATATCCTGTACCGGAAGAACTTCGAAGCAGGCCATCAGTATTCAATGTGGAATGTGTATGATGGTCGTGAGAAGTTTTGAAATTATTCTGAGAACTTCGTCTGCCGCCTGTGCTGGAATAGTTATATTTGTTTTCAATGTTATCTTTACTATATATTGAACCATATTTCATAAAATATGCCTCCATTCTGTCATAGGTACTTCTGGAAATTTAATAGGTTTATGGAATGTTTCGGAGAGTACATTCATTAGTTAAAAAATCTGTGTTAGTAAGCATTTTTATTGACAAATCCTTTAAATACAGTAAGAAATAGAATCTTAATATCAAAAGATAATGTCCAGTTTTCAATATAAAAAATATCATGTTCAATTCGTCCCTCAATGGATGTGTCTCCACGGAAGCCGCAAACTTGTGCCCATCCTGTCATACCGGGACGTACCTGATGCTTTATCATATAACGAGGAATCTCCTCTTTAAATTTCTCAACGAAAAGAGGTCGTTCTGGCCGTGGACCAATGAGACTCATATCACCCTTTAATACATTAAATAACTGTGGCAGTTCGTCAAGACTGGTCTTACGGATAATTCTTCCCACGGGAGTGACCCGGGGATCGTTGTGTACTGTCCAGGCCTTTTGTTCCTTAGAGGCAGACTGTACTCCCATCGATCGGAACTTGTACATTTTAAAAGGTTTATTATGAAGACCAACTCGTTCCTGACAGAAAATAATTGGTCCTGGGGAACTCTTTTTAACGAGAACAGCAACAACAGCCATAATCGGTGAAAAGAGAATGATACAAACGATAGAACCAATAATGTCCACAAGACGTTTGATACATTTGTTTACAGTATTTGTAAGCGGAACATTACGGATGTTGATAACCGGAAGTCCGTTCAAATCCTCAGTAACTGGGTTAGTAGAAATAAATTTATAATAATCTGGAACAAACTTTGTATGCACACCAGACTTTTCGCAGATAGCAACCATATCTCCCAGTTTATAATACTCTTTCAAGCTGAGTGCGATTGCCACCTCATCCATAGAAGTGTTCTGAAGAAACTTTTCTACATCCTTTAACTTACCAATGCAAAAAGTATTGCGGTAAGAAAAGTCAGCCTTGAGATTATCATCGAAAATACCGTGAATGGTGTAGCCCCACTGTGGGTTTGACTTAATACGGTCGATGTAGGCTTCGGCTGCTGCACTGAAACCAATAACAACAACATGTTTAAGATTAAATCCCTTTCTGCGAGTTCTTTCTAATGCATAACGGATTGCCGCCCTTTCAGCAATGGTAAGAAGCATGGAAAGAACATAGAACATTAACTGAAGACTTCGTGAAACATGGGGAATCTTCATAAAGATTATATATATAAAGAAGAAAACCATTCCAATGGAATTCGCCTTAATGAGATTCGCATACTCTGAAGTCCTATTTTGAAATCTTTTTGGTTTATATAAATTAAACTTTGCATATAAAATAAGGTATACAGGAATCAGAACAAGAAGTATACCCTGATATTGCCACAACTGCCGCCAGTAACCAAAACGAGGGAAAATGTCTTTAAAAAGAGGGCATATATATCGAATATAGTAACTAAGACAAAAGGAACAATAAATAACCAGTGCATCAAGAACGACGTGGAACCGGTTAAGATATTTTTGATTCTCTTTAATCATAAAAGTGTACCTCCATCACCCAAAAGGGATATATATATGGAAAAAAGGGCGTAATATACCTCTTACTGGGATAATTTTCTAACTTATTATACAATAGAACAGGGCATTCCACAAGGTTATTTCTTTTCCTGCTTTTACGAAAAAAGTGTGAAAAAGCTGCAAAATCAGTAGAAATCCATAAATTTGCCATAAATACAACACAAATTTATCACACATCGTTGCTAAGATAAGGTTACAAACTTAGGAAAGGGGATAACATTATGAACGAATTTGAAAATGGATTCCATAATGAGAATTTAGAGAACAACAGGATAAATAACCAGGAAAACAACAGTCAGCAAGTAGCTATAGATGTAACACCGATTGAGGAATCGGTAACACAGGAGAATACAGAGAGTCATAGATATTCTTACAGAGAACAAGGTACAGGTGGCAGTTCCTATCAGTATGACAATGGAAATAATTCCAACGATACTTATAATAATTCTTATAGCAGCCACGGATGGAGAGATGAGAGTACTTATAATAATGAAAATTATTATGGGAATATCCCGCCGGAACCTGATAAGAGACGCAGACAGAGAAAGAATGGCAGTAAAAATAATAAGAACGGAATGGGTAAGAAAGCTGCCAAGTTAGTTGCATCTGCAGCAGTATTTGGTCTTGTAGCGGGAGCCTGCTTTGTAGGAGTGTCCGTAGCAAAAGATAAATTATATCCTTCTACAGCAGATCGAATTGAAACAACATCGGGAACAACAAGTGCAAAGAGCGAGACATCATCAAGCGGCTCAAGCAGCTCCAGCAGTAATGTAGCAAGTGTAGTTAATGAAGTGATGCCATCTGTTGTATCTATTACAAGCACAATTCAGTCTTCCAATTATTATGGCTTTGGTACACAGGAATCAGAAGGAGCAGGTTCAGGATTTATCGTTGCAAAGACAAAAGATAATCTTATGATTGCAACCAATAATCATGTTGTATCTGATGCCACTTCCCTCACCGTAGGATTTGCAGACGATACAACAGCCAAAGCAACAGTAGTCGGAACAGACTCCAGTGCAGACCTTGCAGTTATTTCTGTAAAGATAAAGGATATCAAAGACTCTACAGCATCAAAGATTAAAGTTGCAACACTTGGAAGTTCTGATGATTTAAAAGTAGGAGAAGAAGTTGTAGCAATCGGTAATGCCTTAGGATATGGCCAGTCTGTTACAACAGGTGTAGTCAGTGCAAAGAACAGAGAAGTATCTTTAACAGATGGAACAATGAACCTTCTTCAGACAGATGCTGCAATCAACCCTGGTAACAGTGGTGGTGTACTTATTAATATGGATGGTCAGGTTGTAGGTATCAACAATGCGAAGTTAGAAGATACATCCGTAGAAGGTATGGGATATGCAATTCCTATCACTACAGCTAAAACTATCTTAACAGATTTAATGAATGCCAGCAGCGTAAGCACAAAAGATGCTGCATTCCTTGGAGTCGTAGGCCGTGACATTAATGAATCTTATTCCAGCGCACTTGGAATCCCTAGCGGAATCTATGTATCACAGGTAGTCAGCGGATCACCAGCAGAAAAAGCAGGAATCTCTGCAGGCGATGTCATTACCAAGTTTGAGGGTAACAACGTATCTACAATGTCCGGCTTAAAAGAAAAACTGGCACTGAAAAAAGCTAATACAAAAGTAAAAATCACATTTAAGAGAGCAAACCAGAGCGGAACATACGAGGAAAAGACCGTTACAGTAACTCTTGGTAAAAAGAGTGATTTCAGTGATGTAACAACAGATAACTCCAGCGATTCCAGCAATGATTCCAATAATAACTCCAATAATGGAAATAATAATGGAAACAGCAATGGCAACTCTGGTAATAGCAATGGAAATTCCGGAGACTATGGTTATGGCAATGGAAATTTTGGAAATGACAATGGCAATGGATATATAAATCCATATGAATATTTCTTCGGAAATAACTATTAATTTACCATTTAATTCGGAAGCTGTCTTTGGATGATTTTTAGATGAATTGAATTTAATCATAGTACAAAACAGCAATCTCCAAATCCCTCCCTTGATAGCAGGTGATAGCATAACCATGGTCAGTGCATTTTTGCAACGGCCAAAGACAGAAAAACTTTATACAATATTGTATAAAGTTTTTCGTCTGTTTTTCAAAAAAACACTTGACATCTCTTAGTACCCATGATATCATACTAAAGTATGAACGCCGAAGACAGCAGGTGCCGTAAGGCATAAAGTGAGAACACCTGCCGAGGAAGTTATATTCAGATAATTTTATTCTTAGAATATTTCTGCTCTTTGTCTTTGGACAGAGAGTTTTTTTATTTCATCGAAAGATGAACTGACGGCGGTACACACAAATATTTAAGGAGGTGCACCAGGAAGATGGCTAAAGTAGAATTAAAACAGCCTATTGTTGACGAGATTAAGGCTCAGCTTGACGGAGCTAAATCTATGGTAGTTGTAGATTACCGTGGAATTTCCGTAGCTGATGTAACAGAACTTCGTAAACAGTGTCGTGAAGCAGGTGTTGTTTATAAAGTTTATAAGAACACTATGGTAAAACGTGCTGTAGAAGGTACAGAATTCGAAGGCGTTGTAAAAGATTTGGAAGGAACAAACGCATTTGCAATTTCCAAAGATGATGCAACAGCTCCAGCAAGAATCGTTGCTAACTTTATTAAGAAAGCAAAATGCTGTGAGTTAAAGAGCGGTGTTGTAGAAGGTACTTACTACGATGCAGCAGGTATTGCAACAATCGCAACTATCCCATCAAGAGACGAACTTATCGCAAAATTCATGGGAAGCATTCAGTCCCCAATTACAAACTTTGCCCGCGTAATCAAACAGATCGCAGAGCAGAAAGATGGTGGAGCTGCAGAATCCGAAGCAGCAGCTGAATAATTAATATTATAATATAAGATTTATGGAGGGAAATAAGATGACAACTCAGGAAATTATTGAAGTTATTAAAGGTTTATCCGTATTAGAATTAAATGATTTAGTAAAAGCTTGTGAAGAAGAATTTGGTGTATCCGCAGCAGCAGGTGTTGTAGTAGCAGCAGCTGGAGCAGAGGGTGGAGCAGCAGAGGAGAAAGATGAGTTCGACGTAGAGCTTGTATCCGCTGGTGCAGCTAAAGTTAAAGTTATCAAAGCAGTTCGTGAGATCACAGGTCTTGGACTGAAAGAAGCTAAGGCAGTTGTAGATGGCGCACCTAAGGTTGTTAAAGAGGGCGTTTCTAAGGCTGAGGCTGAGGAAATCAAAGCTAAACTGGAAGCTGAGGGAGCAGAAGTTAACCTTAAATAATTCCAACAGGCGAATTGAATTCAGTAATCAAAGCACCGTACAGGTATTGCACCTGTATGGTGCTTTTAAATTTCTTCAAAAAATATGAAACTATGTGTTGACAATATTAAGTGTGTCGTGATATAGTAGAAAATGCGCAATTGTGGAAAGTTGTGCCACTAAAATGCGCCTAAAATTAGCTTGACAAGCTAATCTGTCGTTGAAACTGCAAGATTTCAGGCAAATTGATGCCACAAAATATTAAACGAGGAGTGAATGTCAAATGGAGAAAAACAGAATTCGTCCTATTAAGAGTGGAAGAAGTTCCCGCATGAGCTATTCCCGCCAAAAAGAAGTACTTCAGATGCCGAATCTGATCGAAGTCCAGAAGGATTCCTACAAATGGTTTCTGGATGAAGGATTAAAAGAAGTATTTGATGATATTTCTCCGATTACTGATTACAGCGGAAAGCTTAGTCTGGAATTCGTGGATTTTACCCTGTGTGAGAAGGATGTGAAGTACTCAATCGATGAGTGCAAGGAGCGTGACGCAACATATGCCGCACCTTTGAAGGTAAAGGTAAGACTTCACAATAAAGAAACAGATGAAATTAATGAACATGAGA
>OLPA01001549.1_pt1 | contig 18770 bp, 15 predicted proteins | sample 1672811 | NCBI WGS metagenome assembly OLPA01 (sample SAMEA3136726, study PRJEB25190) | human gut metagenome | biome: human gut; feature: human-associated habitat; material: faeces | place: Austria | collected 2013
GGCCCGGGGAGAAGTTATATGAGGAGCTTCTCATGAACGAGGAAGGGATGCAGGATACGCCCAATAAGTTAATTCATATCGGAAAGCCCATCGAGTTTGATATGGAACGGTTTGAGGGGCAGTTAGAGGAGCTTTACGTGACCGCCAATGAGGACGGGGACGGGATCCGGGAGGATGTGATGCGGATCGTGGGGACGTATCATCCGGCGGGTGTAAAGGCCTGATATCCGACCCATCGGGAGGGTGAAAGATATTGGAGCTTTCCCCCAAAGGCCTGGAACCACTGTGGAAAATACAGTTTTCCGCCAGAAACAGGAGCCGGAGTTCCAAAAGTATGACTGGGATAAAAGTACCGGATGGATCCGGAGCTTCATTCCCGGAGCAAAAGCCCAGGGAATCAAACAGTAAAAGAAAAACAGAAAGGCCCTGTTTCAGGGGTCTTAACCAGAAGAAAACATCCTGTGGAAACAGGATGTTTTTCTATTAAAAAAAAGGGGGATGATCACATGTTCCATGCAGACGAACGTCTCACACCATTTGAAAAAAAGATCTGGCTCAGCTCGCCCACCATGCACGGGCCGGAGCTGGAATATATAAAGGACGCCTATGAAAAGAACTGGATGTCCACCGTCGGAGAGAATATCAACGAGGTGGAGCGTCTGGCCTGTGAGACCGTGGGGTGTAAGTATGCCGTGGCCCTGGCCACCGGCACCTCTGCCCTCCATCTGGCCGTGAAGCTGGCCGGGGTAAAGCCCGGGGAGAAGGTGTTCTGCTCGGACATGACTTTTTCCGCTACTGTAAACCCGGTGGTGTATGAGGGCGGAGTCCCGGTGTTCATTGACACCGAATACGACACCTGGAACATGGATCCAGTGGCCCTGGAAAAGGCCTTTGATCTATATCCGGAGGTCCGGGTCGTTGTTATGGCCCATTTATACGGGACGCCGGGAAAAATCGATGAGCTGCGGGCTGTCTGCGAACGCCATGGGGCCGTGATCATCGAGGATGCGGCGGAATCCCTGGGGGCTTCCTATAAGGGACAGCAGACCGGGACCTTCGGTACCTATAACGCCATTTCCTTCAACGGGAACAAGATCATCACCGGCTCTGCCGGGGGAATGCTTCTGACCGATGATAAGGACGCGGCGGACCGGGCACGGAAATGGTCTACCCAGTCCCGGGAGAACGCGGCCTGGTACCAGCATGAGGAAGTGGGCTACAACTACCGGATGAGCAACGTGATCGCCGGGGTGGTGCGGGGGCAGTTCCCGTACTTAAAGGAGCACATCGCACAGAAGCAGGCCATTTATGAGCGGTACAGGGAGGGCTTTAAGGGCCTTCCGGTACGGATGAATCCGTTTGACACGGAAAGCTCCGAGCCCAACTACTGGTTGTCCTGCCTGGTCATCGATCCGGAGGCCATGTGCCGGCAGGTGCGCGGGGAGCAGGAATCCCTGTACATCCCGGAACCGGGAAAGAGCTGCCCCATGGAAATCCTGGAGACGCTGGCAAGGTATAACGCCGAGGGGCGTCCCATCTGGAAGCCCATGCATATGCAGCCGATCTTCCGGATGAACGGGTTTGTGACCCGGGAAGGGAATGGACGGGCAAAGACTAACGCTTATATTGCCGGAGGGGCTGTTGGGAAAGACGGAAAGCCGCTGGATGTGGGGATGGACCTTTTCCAGAGGGGACTGTGCCTGCCAAGTGATAATAAGATGACGGCGGAGGAGCAGGATAAAGTGATTGATATTATTTACAGGTGTTTAGATTGATGAGAATGTGTAGGATGAATACACATTAGATGTTAGATGGAGACAGGCTTGGGAAAAGGATATGTGTGCTACATATGCATGAGAAATCCAATTGTTTCTCCAAGTGATATGCGAGTATCTATACAGACATTTCCTTCATTTGGCTAATACTGTAAGGAAAAGAATAGGGTTGATAAATAATGCAACATATAACAGAGATTCTGGTAAGTGACAGAGAGCGTTGGAATCAGATAGTGAGATCTATTAAGGGTTACGATGTTTTTTATTTAAATGAATATGTAACTGCTTTCATGCATGAGGATGAGAGCAACGGCGAGCCAATTCTTTTATATTACGAGAATGGTGATGAACGTGCTATTAATGTGGTTTTTAAGAGGGATATAGGAAAGGATCATAGGCTTACTCAAGTAGTGCCTAATAACACCTACTATGATTTGATTACACCATATGGTTATGGGGGATTCATAGGCTCTATCGTAGATTACAATGCGCTCAATGCTTCTTATGAAGCCTATTGTGTAAACAATTCTTACATCTGTGAATTCATAAGATTCGAACTGTTTTCCAACTATCATAATTACTATAGTGGCGAGACGGAATCTCGTACACACAATGTGGTACGCAATCTGGAAGATCCAATAGATACCATATGGATGGATTTTAAGCAGAAGGTTAGGAAGAATGTCAAGCGGGCCAATACATATGGTTTGGAGATTGTAGTGGACGAGGAGGGAAAACATCTAGATGACTTCCTTCGCATTTATTACGGCACCATGGAGAGAAGCGATGCCGAACAACAGTTCTATTTCAAGAGGCCGTTTTTTGAGGAACTGATGTCAATGGATAATGCGGTTATGTTTCATGTAAGGTTTGAAGACAAGATTATTTCTACTGAACTTGTGATTCATGGAGCAGAGAATTGCTACTCGTACCTTGGAGGAACCGATTCTGAGTATTTTTACACAAGAGCTAATGATTTTCTCAAATTTGAGATTATCAAATGGGCGAAAATCAGAGGATTAAAAAATTTCATCCTTGGAGGGGGCTATGGTGCTGATGATGGAATATTTCAGTACAAGATGAATTTGGCTCCTCATGGAATAAAGGATTTTTACATAGGTAGAAAGATTTTTGATAAGGAAACTTACCAGAAACTTTTATATATAAGAAGCAAAGGGAATAGTGAGATGGAGAGGAAGCTGATAGATACTGGTTTCTTCCCAGCATATAGATGTGGGGGAGTACCAGAAGAGTAGTAAATGCTTCCTTAGAGATGTAGAATCGATAGGTCTTCCGGAGGAAGTTGTGCTTGAAAGAGTAAGGAAATAGACTAGAATGAGCATAAATGGAAAAATGTTAGGAAGTTGTAGAAAATGAACAAGAAACGATTAGTACAAACAATCGGTCTGGCTTTTAAACGAGGAGCTGGACAGAGAGGAGATTATTTAAGAGAGAAGCAAATCCTTGCGTCTGTGGGGGAGAATGTACATTTTCAACCGAGGTTGGTCCCACTTTATCCAGAACTAATAAAACTTCATAATAATGTGATGGTTTCGGCCGGAGTCAGATTCATTACACATGATGCATCTTTTGTAATATTGAACAGAATTGGTAAGGGAAAGTTCCCTGAGAAAGTCGGTTGTATTGAAGTGATGGATAACGTCTATATTGGATATAATGTGACAATTATGCCAAATGTAAGAATTTGTAATAATGTGATTGTTGGAGCTGGTGCGTTGGTATCCAAAGACTTGGAGCCTAACGGAGTTTATGTAGGTGTTCCGGCTAAACGAATATGTAGTTTTGATGATTATGTGAACAGGCATTGCGAAAAAATGGAATATGGGGGGGGGGTATTCATACCCTTATGTACGGTGTAACCAGAATATATCAGAGGATGAAGTCAGTAGAGCTTGGGTGATGTTTGAGATTGGTAGGAGTGTAGATAAGGCATAGATATTCAAAGCAAATGTGAGGGCATTTTTCCTAGATTTATTCACAACAGAAAATATTTCCAGGAGAAATAGAAGAATCAGTAAGGAGAGGGGATGTAAAAAGTGCATCACAAAAGAATATACGAAAGGCACATAAAGAGAACGATGGACTTTATCTGTTCATTTGTTGCTATTATTGTGCTATCACCAATTTTATTGATAATCGCCCTATTGGTCAGAATTAAACTTGGATCGCCTGTTTTATTCGAACAAAAAAGAACAGGACTCCATGAAAAAGAATTTAAGATCCTTAAATTCAGATCTATGACTGATGAAACAGACGAGAATGGGAACCTCCTTCCTGATGAGATAAGAATGACGAGTTTTGGGAGGACTTTACGGTCTACCAGTTTAGATGAACTTCCCTCTTTACTGAATATTTTGAGGGGGGATATGAGCATAATCGGTCCCAGGGCGTTGCCAGTTCGATATATACCATATTATACAGAGGAAGAACATCACAGACATGATGTTCGCCCTGGACTTTCAGGATTGGCCCAGGTAAGCGGAAGGAATTATGTATCCTGGGAAGATAAGTTCAAAATGGATCTTCAGTACATATCCAATATTACATTTATGGGAGATATTAAGCTGATTCTGAGAACCATTGCTGTTGTTTTTAAGCATGACAATATAGATACTGGAAGCTTTATTGAAAAAGACGGTGTGATTTATAGACCATTGGATGTCGAGAGAGAGAGACGAGGAAAAAAGGCATGAGAACAAATGTAATGATTTTCGGTGGAGGCGGATATTCGGCTGTTGAAACTTATTTTTCATTAAAACACAACCTGCGTTTCTATCCGATTATGGCGGGAAGCTATGATAATCATGCAAGGTATATTAGCAACGATGCTATCATAGACCTGCCTTTCACATATGAAGAGAACTTTATAGAAAAACTAAACGAATGCATTGATCAGAATAATATTAAATTTATAATACCGAGTCATGATTCTGGTGCATTATCACTTATGGAAAATCAAGATAAGATCCATGCCATTGTAGTATGCTCTTGTTTGGAAACTACAAGGATATGCCGGTATAAATCCCTGACTTATAAGGTGCTAGCTGGCTTAGATTTTATTCCAAGAACTTATACTTACGAGGATGCAGTCTTCCCTCTATTTGCGAAAGACGACGAGGGGCAGGGGGGAAGGAATGCTTATAAGATAAATAACAGAGATGAGTTGGAGAAATTAAAGGAGAGTTCCATTAGTTATGTCCTCTGTGAATATCTTCCAGGCAGAGAATTGACGATAGATTGCTTTACCGACCGTCACGGAAAAATACGATTTATGCAGCCAAGGTATAGAGAAAGACTTATGAACGGAATTACAGCCCGGACTTCAAATGTGGATCTGACGAATGAAATGAGGAATATCGTTGAGTCAATATCTGAACGAGTTAAATTTAGGGGATTTTGGTTCATACAATGTAAAGAAGATGCGGATGGAAAGCTTAAATTGATGGAGATTTCTACAAGGTTTGCTGGTACTTTTGGGCTAAGTCGGAATCTTGATGTAAATCTCCCGCTGTTAGCTTTATGCGATTTTTCTGACATGGAGATAGATATTTGCCCTAACAAATGCAAGATATCGCTGGATAAGAGCTATATCGACAGGTATAAAATAGAATATGAATATAAAAGAGTCTACTTGGATTTCGATGATACACTGGTATTTGGCAGAGAGAAATACAATACTGAAGCAATGCGGTTTGTATACCAGTGCCTAAATAAAGGTATCCAAATCATGCTTATTACGAAACATGCCTATGACATTCATGAAACGATGAAAAAAATAAAATTTTCAGAGGACATATTTGATAGAATCATAGAGGTTCCAGTAGAAAAAGATAAGTGCGATTATATAGATAATAGTGTTCCTTCTATATTTGTAGATAATGCCTATGCGGAACGTAAGAAGGTAAAAGAGAAGCTGGGTATACCAACATTTGATGTATCAAATATTGGATGTCTGATAGACTGGGCGGATGATTAGAGTGTATCAGTTGGCTTTTCATTGCTAAGCTACGTAATTTGTGAAGACATAGATAGTTAATGTTGTAAAAGCGTTAAGTAAAATGTGATAAGAAATGGCAGTAGGGAGCAAAGAAGATATGAGAGAAATCGGGAGTGAGTTCTGGAAACCTTTAAAACAGCATGTACGGGATAATGAGTCATTTTATTTATCCGGTCGGACAGCTCTTGATGTGATAATTAGGGATGCTATTAAATCTTACGGAATTACATCAGTGCTTATGCCGTCCTACTGCTGCCACACAATGATAGAACCTAACCTTATTAATGGAATAAAGCTTCGGTTTTACGACGTGTATGTAAAAGACGGAATTCTAAAAGCGGATGTTCCAGAACCGATAAAACATGAGATGCTCTACATCATGAAATATTTCGGTGATACAGACATTAAGTATGAGGGATCAGGGAAGAGTTTATCCGGATGGGCGACAACAGTAGAGGATTTGACGCATAGTTGTTTTACAGTTAATTATTCAACCCGGGCAGATTACTGGTTTACAAGTTATCGTAAGTGGTTTGCTGTGGCTGGAATAGCTGTAGCGGGGAAGAGATATGGAATGTTGGAGGAAACAACCAGAGGTCAGAATAAGAATTACATAGAAATGAGGAATAGGGCGTATGACATGAAACAGCACTTTGTGGATGGTGATCCTATGGAAAAACAGGCATTCTTAAGTATATTCAGGAAAGCAGAAGAAGTGCTTGGTAAAGATTATCGAGACTATGGTGTTGATTACGAAGATATACATAGCCTATTCCAGTTCCTGGATCAGATAGATGAAGTGAGATCCCACAAAAGGGAGAACGCTAAGATTTTGATGGATGGATTGAAAGGTCTCAAAGGAGTTAGTGTATTTACAGATTTTCAAGATGCTAATAAGTGTCCTTTGTTTGTTCCTGTAATTATAGAGGATGATAGGCGAGAGGCACTAAGAAAGCACTTGATAAATAAAGATATATACTGTCCGGTTCATTGGCCGATATCAGAATACCACGTAGGTATTTCTGATAAGGCTAAGGAGATTTACAGAAAAGAAATGTCCCTTGTTTGCGATCAGAGGTATGGAGTTAACGAGATGGAACGGATTGTGGGAGAGATAAAAGAATTTTACAGAAGTGCAAATAAATAAGGTATTACTGTAATTTGTTTCAATAAATAGATAAGGAAGGATAGAAAATGAAACGTGTGTTGGTGACCGGGGCGGCAAAAATAGGTAGAGCCGGTGTGGCCACAATTGTATATAAATGGGGGCAAGAATTTAATTCTGAAAAAATAGTCTATGATTATTTAATGCAAAGTGGTTTGCCAGATCAACAATATGTTGATGCAATTAAAAAAAAAGGCAGTAAGATTTATACGCTTGACAGAGAACATAGAAGCATGATTGGAATTGTTAGATGGGTTGAGGAGATAGTTAGAGAAAATAGTTATGAAGTCATTCATATAAACACAGATACTGCCTATATAGCAGCTGCTTATATCTATGCAGCTAAAAAAGGTGGGATAAAACATATTTTTGTTCATTCTCATTGCACTCAGGTGGATGATAATAATATAGTTTCTAGAATTATAAAAACTTCTTTGCATAAATTCTGTATGCATTATGTATGCAGTAACTCAGAAACATATCTTGCCTGTTCAAAATTGGCTGGAAATTGGATGTTCGGAAAAAAGAATGTTGATAGCAGTAAATATCAGACCATATACAATGGGGTTAAAGTAGAGCCATATTTGTATAGTGAGAAAGATCGAAAAGATTATCGTGAAAAGATGAGATTAGAAGAAAAGTACGTTATCGGAAATGTTGGTAGATTTTCATATCAAAAGAATCATGAGTTTTTAGTTAAAGTATTTGCGCAGATATCCAAAGCAGATCATGATGCCGTTCTTGTAATTGTCGGTATAGGAGAATTAGAAAATGAAGTGAGAGAACAGGTAAAAGCGTTGAATATCTCAGACAAAGTATTATTTCTGGGAACAAGAAATGATGTTCCAGCTTTATTGAGTATGTTTGATGTACTTGTTATGACTTCAAGATTTGAGGGCTTACCGGTAACTATGGTTGAGGCACAGATGGCGGATCTTCCATGTGTTGTGTCGGGAAATATAACAAGAGAGGCACAGTTTATTGAAAGCGTGGATTATATAGATGGATTTGAAGTTAATCAGTGGATTTCAACTATTAAAAAATATAAAAACTATCACAGAGTATGTAGATCTGAAGAAAAACAAAAAAGTCAATTTAATATCAAAACAGCTGCGCGAGAGTTAGAACGAATTTTGGCACGGGAAAAGTAATATTGAGAGGATGCATATTATGGTACTTTACGAAAAAATAAAAAATCAAGAAGAATCCCTTTCTTTAGTAGGGCTTGGCTATGTAGGAATGCCCATAGCTGTGGAGTTTGCAAAGAGAGACGTGAAGGTTATTGGCTTTGATTTAAATGAAGCCAAAATAGAAATGTATAAATCTGGAATAGATCCAACCAATGAGGTCGGAGATGATGTAATAAAGAATACGACTATAGAGTTTACAGCGAATGAGGAGGATTTAAAGAGGGCTAAATTTCACATCGTAGCTGTACCAACTCCAGTTAATTCTGATCATACTCCAGATCTTACTCCGATAGAGGGGGCAAGTAAGATTCTGGGTCGAAATCTGATTAAGGGATCCATTGTTGTCTTTGAATCAACAGTTTATCCAGGAGTAACAGAGGAAATCTGTGTGCCTATTTTGGAGCGTGAATCTGGTCTAAAGTGTGGAGTGGATTTTAAGATAGGATACTCTCCGGAGCGCATTAATCCTGGTGATAAGATACATAGACTCTCAACAATCAAAAAAATCGTTTCAGGCATGGATGAAGATACGCTCGATACGGTCGCTAAGGTTTATCAGATTGTTGTAGATGCCGGAGTATATAGGGCAGAGAGCATTAAGGTCGCCGAGGCTGCGAAGGTAATTGAGAATAGTCAGAGGGATATTAATATTGCCTTTATGAACGAATTATCAATCATTTTCAATAAAATGGGGATAGATACGAAGTCTGTTTTGGAGGCTGCAGGAACAAAGTGGAACTTTCTCAAGTTTTATCCAGGACTTGTAGGAGGTCACTGTATTGGCGTCGATCCGTATTACTTAACCTATAAAGCGGAAGAATTAGGATATCACAGTCAGATTATTTTGTCAGGACGCCGAATTAATGATGATATGGGCAAGTATGTGGCTGAGAATGTGGTGAAGAATTTAATTGCAGCAGATAAATCTGTGAAATACGCTAAAGTCGCAATACTTGGCTTTACATTTAAAGAAAATTGCCCGGATACTAGGAATACGAAAATTATCGACATTGTAAAGGAACTTAATGAGTATGGAATTTATCCGATGATAACTGATCCTACTGCTGATGCAGTGGAAGCAAAAAGACTTTATAATGTTGATTTTGTGACTATGGATTCGATTATAGATATGGATGCTGTGGTATTGGCAGTGGCCCACACAGAATTTGCAAGTTTATCTATAAGTCAAATTGACCATTTTTTTGGAGAAGGTAAGAAGGTATTGCTTGATCTGAAAGGTATGCTGGATCGTAAAGAATTTGAATCTGCTGGATATAGCTACTGGAGGTTATAATTATGGGATACGAAAAAGTGAAATTTCCAGAAGGAAGTACTTTTCTTGTAACAGGAGGGGCAGGTTTCATTGGCTCGAATCTATGTGAGGCGATATTAAATAAAGGTTATAAAGTACGTTGCCTGGATGATCTCTCTACGGGTAAGCAGGAGAATGTAGATTTATTCCTTGATAATACAAACTATACTTTCATAAAAGGCGATATAAAAGATTTGGGTACTTGTATAAAAGCTTGCGTAGATGTGGATTATGTGCTTCACCAAGCGGCCTGGGGCAGCGTACCGAGATCGATTGAGATGCCTCTCTTTTATTGTGCTAATAACATCACGGGCACCCTGAATATGATGGAAGCGGCAAGACAAAATGGTGTAAAAAAATTTGTCTATGCTTCTAGCAGTAGCGTCTATGGCGATGAGCCAAACCTTCCGAAAAAGGAAGGAATAGAGGGAAATCTTATATCTCCTTATGCCGTCACTAAGCGAGCTGATGAGGAATGGGCGAAGCAGTACACAAAACACTACGGCTTGGACACCTATGGAATGAGATACTTTAATGTATTTGGTCGACGTCAGGACCCAAATGGTGCTTATGCCGCGGTTATTCCCAAGTTCATCAAACAGCTCATGAATGGTGAACAGCCAACGATTAATGGTGATGGTAAACAGAGTCGGGATTTTACGTATATAGAGAATGTTATTGAAGCGAACCTCAAAGCCTGTCTTGCCAGTTCTGAAGCCGCAGGACAGGCGTATAACATCGCCTATGGAGGCAGGGAATACCTGGTTGATATTTACTACGGTTTGACAAAGGCACTTGGAGTGAATATAGAGCCGAAACATGGACCAGACCGTATTGGCGATATCAAGCATAGCAATGCGGACATCAGTAAGGCGAAAGAGATGCTGGGATATGATCCTGACTGGAGTTTCGAGCGGGGGATCAAGGCTGCTATTGAATGGTACAAAGAAAATTTGTAAGTTTGGAGTGATATTAAATGGCCAAGATCTGTTTTTTGATATATGATTTTACAAAAATGGGGGGGGCTGAACGTGCTTCTGCAAAATTAATGAATGAACTTGTGAAGTCACATACGGTATCTATGATAAGCATATTTAATAAATATGATGATTTTGGATATGCTTTAGATAATCGCATAAACACTAGTCGTATCATAAATAGTGAGGCAAGCATTTCAAAAACTATAGCAACAACTACCAACTTTGTGAGAAAGCATATAAAAAAAGAAAAGTGTGAATATCTTCTTTCCATAGACGTTGCAACAGCTCCGATTGGTGTATTGGGGACGTTTATGACAAAAGCAAAGCTTATAATGTGTGATAGATCCAGTGTATATAACGAAGATATGTACTCGAAGATAAATCTTAGGTTGTATGGTTGGCTTGGTATCCACGCTTGTGATATTTATCAAGTTATGACAGAAGAAGGAAAAAAAGGGTGTCTTGAAAGATACCATGTTAGCAGTAATAAGGTTAAAGTTATCCCCAATTGGATAGATGAAATGGCTATAAAGGACTGCTCATACTCGCATGAAAATAAAAAAATAATTACAGTAGGCAGGGCGACTCCTGAGAAAAACTATGAGGGATTGATTGATATCGCTGAGATTATAAAACCGTATGTAAAAGGCTGGGAGTGGCATATTTGGGGTAATTTTGAAAATGAATATGGACAAAAGCTACTTGATGAAATCAAAAGACGTAAACTGGATAATTTCCTAATTCATAGAGGCATAACAAAAAATATATATGACGAATATGGAAAATACAGCATGTATGTAATGACATCCAAGTTTGAGGGGATGCCAAATGTTATTTTAGAAGCACGGGGAAGCAAATTGCCAGTTATAGCTTATAATTGCAAAACCGGACCATCAGAATTAATAATAGATGGGGAAAACGGTTTCTTAATTCCAATGAACAATACAGAAATGATGGCAGAAAAAATAAAGTTACTTATTGATAATAAAAAAATAGCCCAAATAATGTCTGAAAAATGGGATTTAGAGATTGAAAGATACTATAAGTCTCATGTTATAAAAAAATGGGAGCAATTATTTGAATAATATGTATTCAATACATTTGCGGATTATATAATTTGCGAATAGTGATAGAATACAATGAATATATTATAAAACGTATGAAAAAGATTATTATATTACAAGATCATAATGGTTATACAACTACATCATTGAAAAATAGCGGTATTAATAAATCAGTAGATGCCAACAAAATAAAAGGTTATCTTGAAAAAATGGGTTATCAGGTATGCATAGTTTCCTTACATACTATTGATAATGAGAAAATGAATTCAGGCGACTATATATATTATCCATCAAGTGAAGATCAAGGGCTGTTTTATAAAGGGTATATTGGAGACACTCTGATGGCTTTATCTTCTAAAGGTCTGATTTTATTGCCGGACTATAAATATTTTCAGGCGCATCATAATAAGGTGCTGATGGAATTGCTGAGAGAAGGATTATCCTCTGAATCTTTAAAGACAATTAAATCTAGAAGCATATATGATATTAGAGATTTGAGAAATAATGTTAATAACATTGAGAAAATAATAGGATATCCCATTGTGCTAAAGACAGCTTCTGGTTCTGGAGCTTCTGGAGTTTCTCTTGCTAGAAATCGAGGCGAGTTATTTGCTAAAGCAAAAAAAATGGGTCGTATTTTTTATCATAATGCTACTGTTCCGATTTGGAAAACTGCATCCCTTTCCAAAATTAAAAATCAGGTTTTAAAAATTATAGGAAAACCACATATGGACAGAACCTATCCCAGGGAAAAAGTGGTTCTTCAGTCTTTTATCCCCAATTTACAGTATGATTATAAAGTATTAGTATATGGCGAAAAATATTATGTTTTAAAGCGTTTGATAAGAGATAACGACTTTCGGGCGAGTGGAAGCGGAAAACTTGTATTTCCCACAAAGTTCGATGAAGAAATTAAAAATGTATTAGATATGGCAAGAACTTTGTTTCTGGAATTAGATGTTCCAATGCTTTCGGTAGATATAGCATATGATGGAAAGAAATGCCATATGATCGAATTTCAATGTGTTTCTTTTGGACCGTATACGATACAATTTTCGAATGCATATTATATATTTGATAATGCGAGATGGGCCAAGGTATTCGAGGACTCAGAGCTGGAAAAAGAAATTAGCACTGCATTAGATTATTTTATAAGGAGACATGGGAATGAGTGATGTGTTTGTATATAGGGATATGGGTATAGAATATCCTGATACAATATATGCTGGGTCTCCCAGTACACTTTATCCAGAATATTCGTACCATGAAATATCAACTAGTCAAAATGATATATATGATAGTATAAGAAAAACCTTTCATATGATGGGGCTTGATGAAGAACATTATGGGTCAAATAAATGGAATCCGTTGGGAAAATATGTATATCCCAACGATGTTGTCTTGGTAAAGCCCAACATGGTTATTCATCAAAATACGATAAAAGAAAATGGAGAAAAATCTCTGTATACAAACGTAGCGATTGTTCGCGCTGTGACTGATTATATTTTAAAGGCACTCGGAGGTTCAGGGCAGGTTATTATTGCAGATGCACCTGTGCAGTCATCAGATTGGGGTATTTTTTGTTCGACTTCTGGTTACAAGGAAATGATGGAGTTTTATGAAAGAAACAATGAAAGGGTTTCTCTGGTTGACTTGCGTCATTATCAAGCAAGATATCAGGGGAAGATTGTGATCAGAGAAGAGAAAAAAATGCCATATAAGAGTGTCGTTGTTAATTTGGGAAGAGATAGTGCGTTTGCTTCTTTATCTGACATTCAAAACAAGGGACTGAGAATAACAGATTATGATAATCGTATCATGGAGAGTCACCATACAGGTGGAAAACATGAATACGCGATTTCTTCAATTGCCTTAGAGGCTGATGTGATTATAAATTTACCTAAAATAAAAACACATCGGTTGGCTGGTATGACCGGGGCAATGAAAAATATAGTTGGAGTTAATACGGATAAAGATTATCTACCACATTATCGAAAAGGAACAAGTAGTGACATAGGCGATCAGCATAAGCAAGTATATTTTTCTGATAAAATAAAGGATAGTCTAATCGATTTAATGAATCGATATGTTGAAGATAAGAAATATAATTTTGCTCGGTTTGTAAAAGCCATTGTAGTGATTATATCAAGGGCACAGCATATCAAAGAAAAAAACAGGGTGGAAGTTGGAAATTGGTCAGGAAACGATACTATTTGGAGAACAGTGAAGGATTTAAATCAAATTATAAGCCGCGCGGATAAAAATGGAATCATGAAAACATTAGTGCAGCGAAGAATGCTTTGTATTGGAGATATGGTCTATGGAGGATCTGGAGAAGGACCTTTGTCACCTAAACAGGTAAAATCAGGCTGTTTGATTGTGAGTGATGATCCTTTAAAATTTGATGCAGTATGCGCTAGCTTGATGGGATTTGATTATAAAAGGATACCAACTATAAAAGATTTGTGGGGGGAGGTAGAGATAACTATTTCTTCAAATGATACTTGTATCAATGGAAAAAAACTTGGTGACATTAGAAAGAATATGCAAGGTCGATACAAACCAGCAAAGGGTTGGGAGCCATTGGAAAACATAGATTAGTTACGCAGAGGAAGGTATAAACATGAGGGAGACAGTATATGTATGTATACCAGCATATAATGCAGAAAAATATATAAAAAAGTGTATTAAATCGGTATTGAAACAGGATTATCAATCATATAAAGTAGTAGTAGTAGATGACGGATCCGTGGATAATACGGGCTCTTTATGCGATGATTTTGCTAAAAATGATAATAGAATTGTCGTCCTTCATAAGAAAAATGGGGGGGCATGGTCTGCCAGGCAAAAAGCAATCGAATATGTAAAAAGAATAGAGGAAGATGATTACAATTCATATTTAATGTTTCTGGATGCAGATGATACTTTAAAAGAAAATGCATTATCGACAGTAGTAAAATATATGAGAAATGACGGAACTGATATGCTGATTTTCGGATTTGACCAGGTAAAGGAAGATGGGAAAATAGTAGGAACTTTTTCTCATAATAAGAAAAATATGGGGATATTAGCAGATAAAAGAGAACTTTACAAAATCGTATATTATGATCAGTCATATAATTCGCTTTGGCGAAAAGCAATGAGATTAAAGTTGTTTAGAAATGAAACAGAATACGACTATCATCCTATGTACGGAGAAGATTTGCTGAAAAGTATAGATCTTTATAGGAACTGTACAGGTGTTAGCTTTATAAAAGATATACTATATAATTATATGATTGTTTCTAGTTCAATTACACATAGTATTAAAATCGATTCACAAGTAAGGGATTTCTGCTATATTGAATCTTTTGTTTATTCAGCGCTTAAGGATGAGTCATCAATGAAACAGGAGGATATGCATGACTTTTATTGTAAATCATATATAGATATAAAAGAGATTGTAAACAACATTGCAGTGTCGGCCAAAACAAAGGATGAAAAGATACATTTATTTCAAATATTAAGGAATGATACATTCACAAAGGCAATATTAACAGAAGTTAGTTATAGAGATTTTGCAGGCCGATTATTTAATGATGAAAGATATTCAGCATTAATTACTGTTGGAAAACTATCCTATTATTTATCTAGAATAAAAACAAGGCTACGAATATTATAAAAAATACTAGTTCACCGACTATTCATAATGTGTTGAATTATTGAAGTTTAAGTGGGGAGGATAAAATAAATTGATTGTTGCAGGATATCTTGTTATTTGCAGCATATTGGGTTTTTTTGTACCAGTTAAAATCAGAAGATTATATATATTAATTCTTTCGTTTATGTTGCCGTTGCTGTATTTTGGTTTTAGCGTTCCGAATGATTCTTATGACCTAAGTAGATATTATGTCATGATAGAACATATGCAAGGTATGCAGTTACATGATTTATTCAATACAGAAAGTACTTGGAGCTCATACATAAGCGGCACAGAGTATGTTTCTTTTTTGTACCTATGGGTAATAGCAAATGTAGGAAATGGAATAAAAGAACTACTTCCGTATGTATCTGGGGTGATAGTTTATATTTCGCTCTTTTTTCTTGCATATAGAGCGGCTAAAAAGTACCCACTATCAACACAAAAATTTGCCATAGTTATTTTATACATTATTTTTGTGTTTAATTATGGAGAAATTTCTGGTGTACGTAATGCTATTGCATTTGCGATTGCTGCATTAGTATTATATGAAGACTTAGTAGAGCATAAAAATAAATGGCTAAGCATTACGTTACTTGTTTTACTTTCTATGGTACATTCTTCTGTGTTTATTATCCTTTTTTTGAGAATAATATTGCTGTTTCGGAGAATGATTTCATTCAAATTAGTTGCGGTAGCTTGTTTGCTTCTACAACCAGGATTAAGATTAATACAAATGATTTTGAGCCGCTTTTCTGGCTTTTCTTTTATAGTTACACTGCTAAATAAAATAAAGGGTTATTCAATAAGGACGGAGTACAATCTGCGGTTGGTATTTGGCGGTGTTATTATCGCAATTTTAGTACTTATTGTAGCCACATATGTAGTGAAATGCGAAAAGGCTATTTTTAAAAGCTATTATGAACTGACAGTATGCTTGGAGGCTATTGCTCTTGGTGGAATAGGGATTGATGTCCTGTTTTCGAGATTAACGAATCTTTTATTTTTTATTTCGATTCCCTATATGGTTTATATTGCACATACAATGATAAAGAATAGGCTGTTGCTCATATCTATAAAGAACAATAGATATAAATTATTGGGAAGTTTTTCTGTGATTGGGTTATATGTTGTCAGTGCTTTTTTTATTGCGTTCAATACTTATTATTTGTATATGAGGATATTTAATTATTTTTTTGTATGAGATCTTCACATAAAAGGAGCAAAACAAAATGGGTGAGCTTAGATTTAGACGAGCAAAGTTGAATATAATTATCCCTTTTGCTTGTCAAATAGCAACCATTGTGTGTGGTTTTCTTTTGCCTAGACTTTTGATAAGGCATTATGGATCCGAACCATATGGGGCAACAGCTTCCATTACTCAATTTCTTTCATATATTGCATTATTAGAGGGTGGAATAGGGGGCGTTGCAAGAGCTGCTTTATATAAACCATTGGCAGAAAACAACATAGTACAAATAAGTGCGATATTTCATGAAATAAAAAGATTCTTTAACGTAATCGGCTTTATTTTTCTTGCCTATGTTATTTTTTTGGCATTTAATTTTAATAAAATAGCAGACATAAATTGCTTTGATGAAACCACCACGATATTGTTGGTTTTTTCTATAAGTATTTCATTGTTTGGCCAATATTTCATTGGAATTTCAAATGCAGTATTGATTGAGGCTTCACAAAGACAGTATATATCTAATCTTATTAATGTGAGCACAATGATATTCAATACTATTATGACAATTATATTGGTCTCGCTAAATTGTAGTCTGATTGCGGTGAAGCTAGCAAGCAGTCTGGTTTATTTTGTACGACCTATATTGTTGTCGCTTTATGTTAGACATCATTTTACACTGACAAAAGCAAGGGGGGGCGATAGTGAGGCTTTGAAACAAAAGTGGGATGGATTAGGCCAACACATTGCTTATTTTCTTCATTCCAATACAGATGTGGCGATTATTACAATTTTTAGTAATCTGACACTGGTTGCTGTATATTCCGTTTATAACATGGTTATAAGTGCTGTTCAAAGTTTAACGATTTCTTTTGTTGCAGGCATGGAAGCCTTGTTTGGAGACATGTTAGCGAGAAGAGAATTAAATTTATTACATAAAATGTTTGATTATTATGAAATGCTTATATCATTTACCTCTCTGACCATGTATGGTACTTTAGTTACCATGATTGTACCATTTGTAAGAGTATATACTTTTAACATAAATGACGCAGATTATATTGCGCCTATATTTTCGTTTATACTGAGTATTTCATCGTTGCTCTATTGTTTAAGAACACCTTATCATGCAATGGTGATAGCAGCTGGCAAGTTCAAAGAAACCAGGATAGCCGCATATGGAGAGGCAGCCATTAATGTAATTCTCTCTATTATACTGGTTAAACAGTTTGGATTGATAGGTATTGCGATAGGAACAGCTGTTGCAGTATTTTTTAGATTGGTTTACTATGTATTCTACTTATCTAGGCAAGTATTCTATAGAAAAGTAGGATGCTTCATTAAAAGAAGTTTAGTAAATACAATCGGTTTTGTAGCCATTTTTATCTTGGCATCCTATGGATTATCTATGTTTACAATAGACACATATGTTCACTGCTTTGCAGTCGCTGTGTTTATTTCGATAATTGCATTTATTGTTGCCTTTATAATTAATTATATGTTTTACAAAAGTGTTTGTGTAGAGTTTATAAATACAGTTTTAAGAAAATATAGAAAGTGAATCTTGTCGGAAGCAGTATTTTTTATGAATACCGTATACATTGTGTATATATTGTAAAAAACAAAATAATAATTCCAATTTTCCAGGGTATGAAAATCGGGGGTGCGGACAAAAGAGAAAGCCTCCTTCATTCACCTCCCATCCCCCGAATCACCATCTCAATCGTCTCCTCATCCCGCTCCAGCTCATCCGCGATCTGCGATATGGACTTTCCCTTTTGAAGTTTGGTGCGGATGAGGCTTTTTATCTCATCCTCGCGTCCCTCCTTGTGTCCTGCATTGCGCCCTTCTGCGATTCCTTCTTTCCGCGCCTCAGAGGCGATGGCCTTCCGCATCAGCGCCAGTTCACGTTCTTCATCATACTCAAATATACTCACTGCGATCACCTCCGATTGGTTCTTAGAGAGAAAATCCGAAAGGATCCCTTCCCGGATGCATTCGGTGACGGCCCGGTGTACCGCCGCCTGCACCGCCATGGTTTTTGCATGGAGCCGCACCCGTTCCACAAAGAGCATATACTCTTTCAACGTCTGGCAGGTATCCATAAGCTCCTTATTCTTCCCGGGCGCGATCTTTAAGACCTTTACCTTCAGCTCCAGCCCTGGATCTTCGGTGGGATGCTCAAAGGAATCGGAGATCTTTAAGACACAGGAATCGCCGATCTCCTTATTCCCATTGTAAAAAACCACAAAATTCGGGGTGGGGATCTTTACCAGCTGGGGCGCATAAAGGGATTGGTCCCGGGTAAGGGTCTGGTACTCCCTTGCTGCATAGAACAGGTTGCGGAGCGGCATGTTGGGATTCCAGGTGGACTGGTGCTCGTAAAGGTTCAGATGGA
>OLPA01001550.1_pt1 | contig 18769 bp, 7 predicted proteins | sample 1672811 | NCBI WGS metagenome assembly OLPA01 (sample SAMEA3136726, study PRJEB25190) | human gut metagenome | biome: human gut; feature: human-associated habitat; material: faeces | place: Austria | collected 2013
GCCGTGGTCTTACCGGTGCCCGGCACATCATCCAGCAGCACATGGCCCCGGGAAAGCAGGGTCATGAGTATCTTTTCCAAAACCTCATCCTTGCCGATGATGACCTTGTGTACCTCTGTGAGTATCTTACTGACATTGCTGTTCATAGGTCTCTCCTTTACCATTCCTTATAGTAGTTTCCGCTGGTCTGTCCGTAGCCGCTGCCCAGTGCCGCAGAAAAGCCGCCGATGTCCTTGCCCAGGGCCAGGGTGTAGCGCAGGCGGATCACAGCGCCGTCCTGGGGCTTGCAGGCGCTCATGCTGTAGCCGGGGTATCTGCCATTATAGGAGAACATCCAGCCCGACCAGCGGTAATAGTCAAACTCGCCCAAAGAATCCATGGATCCGGGCTTGGGATCCCGGCTCGCGCCGAATGCGTCCATGCCGTCGGTGATGATCAGGTCCATCAGCTCGGGGTCAATGTGATAGCCATTATTGATGCCGGGCTTGGCAATGGAGGCCAGATAGTCGCTGCCGCCGGTGTGGGTATATCCGTTTTTCTCCAGCAGGTCCAGGACGATGGACATGACATCCGTTCCCCCGGGCACGGTGACCTGGGTGGGCGGGATGAGATAGCCCAGGCCCACGGTGGTGGCCTCCACGCTGACGGTGACGGTGACATCGCCCTTTTCATAGTACACCGTCCAGCTGCGGGTGGCGGTGTAGCCGTCCTTATCCGTGGCAGTGATGGTGATGGTGTTGGCACCCTCCTGAGTGAGATAGGTATTATAGCCGAAGGTAGCGCCGCTCTGGCTGCAGGGGGAAGCGATGACCCGGCCATTGACGGAGACCACATAGTCATTAAGATAGAGCTGTTCGTTGTTCCAGCTCCTGGCGTCCACAATGGTGATGACGTCCGGGCTTTTGAGCACAATGCCGTCCTCCAGGCCCAGGATCTCACTGCCCACTTCGATGGTGGCGGAAATGGTGGGATATTTATCCGGCGGGGTGTTGCCGGGATTGCGGTGGAAGCGCACGGTCCACTTATAGCTCTGGCGGACTCCATCGGCGTCCACATAGCGCAGCACCAGATACTGGGGGTGGCGGGTGTCCACCTGGACGGTATACCAGCCGTCAGCCCCGGTCTTCACCAGCTTGTCGGCATAGCGCACCTGGGTGATCTCCTCCCGACCCGTCTCCTGATTCACATAGAAGCGGAAGCGGAATTCCTCATTATCCAGATACAGGGGCAGCTCCTCGCTGATGTGCTGGGGCTGCTTGGTATCATTGTCGATGACGGTGCTGCAAAAGCTGGTGGTAATTTTGAAGCCGTCCGCCTGATAGCAGATGTAGAAGGTCTCCGAAGCGCTGCCGGTGCGGTCATTTACGCTGACCTCCAACACATTTTCGCCAAATTGCAGTGCGGCAGTAAAGGCGCTGGTGGCAGACTGGATGGTCTTGCCGTTGAGGCGCACGGAGGCTCGCAGCTGTCTGCCGTCCCGCAGGCCGTAGGCCACGAAGCTGAGGCTGCCCTCCGCCGTGGTATGGATCTGACTCAGGGGCGTATTATCCTGCTTACGATAGGCAACAATCACCGTTTGCCCGGCGGGGCTGTAGCGGACGGTATAGGAGCGGGAAGCCAGGATGTTCTGTGTGCCGTCGTAGTACGACACACGGACAACGATGGTGTTGCTTCCCTCCTCCAAGCGCACCAGCAGGCTGGAAGCATTGGCCCGGAAAGAATACTCTTGGCCGTTCACCAGCACCGTAATGCCCCGCACCTGTAAAAGGGGCTTGAGATGGCGAATGGTGAAGGTATAGTTTTCATAATCCACCACATCTCCGTTTATGATGCTGGTTTCAAAATAGCGGTCCGGGTCCCCTACCTGGGAGCCACCGTCCTCTTTTCCCGGCTCCCGGGACGGGGTCTGCCCGCCGGAGCCGCCGCCGGGGCCGGTGATGTCCAGCAGATCGCCGATATTCGTGCGGCCGGCGCTGTCGGAGGGAGCCTCCGACGGGTCATCGTCCGGCTGATCGGGGGTGGAAACAAGGTCGTCGTCCCGCTCCTCGGGGGGCTGATCCTGAGAGGTGTCCTCATTCTGGTCTGTGGGCTGGTTGTCGGTGCCGTCAAAGCGGGAAACGCCGTCGGCGTCATATAAAATGTCCGCGTCGGACAGCAGCATCCGGGAGGTTGGATCCTGCTGCTGCCGCCGGGGCTGCCCCGCCTGTATATTCGCCGCCAACAAGATGGTGACAAGGCACAAAAGCAGCGCCAGACCCCCTCGCAAAAGCGGTTCCAGTTTTCTCTTCAATGTCACACCTCCCAAGGGATATACCACCGAAAGGAGAAAGGCAAATGCCCTTCTCCTGTTTCGGTCGCATGATTACTTTTTCTCTCTATTGCGTTTAGCTGCCAGGAACCATCTGGACAGGCCGAAGATCACGGCTGCGGCGGCCAGGATGCCCAAAACGGTCCAAACGATGGTCCAGTCAAAGGCCGCGCTGCTTTGCCCATCGTCATTCCTCCCGGGATCCGTCGCGGTATCGCCCTGGGCGGTATTCTGGGCATCCAGAAGCGCCTTATAGGCGGCAACAGCATTATCCAGCAGGGTCTTGTCCTCCTTGGATACCAGCGTCTTCTGGGCATCCGTCAGAGCATCGTAGGCCTCCAGGGCCTTTTCGATGGCATCCTTGCGCTCCAGGGTCACCTGACCGATGGCGCGGATCAGATCTGTGACCGTCTTTACGGCGTCGGCGTCCGACGCGGCGGGCGTGTTGACGCTGCCACCGGTGCCGCCCTGGGAGCCACCGGCCTGGTCGGGTTTCTTCACCGTGGCCGTGGCGCAGTATTCCGCGGCGGCGGTGAGCTTATCCAGACCCGTTACATACTGCTTCTGCTCCTGAGTGAGCTTGTCATAATAGTCCTGGGCCTGGCGCACAGCCTGGCGCACTGCGGCCAAGGACTCCTCCGTAGGCTCCGGAGACAGGGCGCCGATCTGGTCGATGAGCAGGTCGGCGATCTTGGCGCAGTAGCGGTTCAGCTCCCGGGCCGCGCCGTCCTTATCGGTGCAGGCGTCCAGAGCCGCAAGAGACTCTGCCAGCTGCCGATCCAGGGCGGCGGCCAGCTTCGGGTAAGTCGCCTTATCCTCCGCCGACCAATCCCGCAGTGTCTGGCCCGCCTTTCTATACACGGCCAGGAGGGTCTCGGCGCTCTCCAGCGCAGCTATGCTCTCCTCGCCGAAGAGCTTACGCTGGGTCTCGCTGAGCCCGTCGAGGGCCTTGCGTGTGCGCTCCAGGCGGTCCGCCGCATCCTCCAGCTGGCGCAGGGTGGTGGTTCCGCTGGTGAAGTCTACATCGGTCAGCAGCAGCTTGGCCGCATCCGCGCAGTAGCCATCCAGTACCGGGGCCAGGGCCTCTTGATTTGTGCAGTTACCCAGGGTCTCCTGGGCGGTCTCATTCAGCGTCTGGAGCTGCTGGGCCAGATCCTCGTAGGCCTCAGCATCCTCCCGGCCCCACTGCCGCAGCAGGTCCAGATCCTTGGCATACAGATCGGACAGGGCCTGGATCTGGGAGAGCTTTCCATAGTTTTCCACCAGAGCCTGCTGGGCCGGAGTAAGGACTTCGTAGACACTCCGGATGGTCTCGGCCTTCTGGGTCAGCAGCTTTACCGCCGCACCCCGGGCATCGGCCACCAGCAGGTCTACCACCTGGGCACAGAAACCATCAACTACGGCCTGGCCGCGGGTATAGCTGGAGCTCTGGCGAATCTGCACCTGGCAGGACCGGTAGCTCTCGGTGAGGCCGGCCTCAATATAGGGGTAGGCTGCCTTGGCCGACTCATAGGCCTTATCCAGCAGCTCCATAGCCGCCCCGCGAGCCGCATCCAGGAGCTTATCCGGGTCCATGGCGGCCAGGGCCGCATGGTAGGCGTCGATGATGGTCTGGGCCTGGTCGGCTGTGCGGACGGTATCCGCTGTGGCTTGCAGCAGAGCCTCTATCCGGGTACGCTGGTCGGCGGAGAGGATCTCCTCCACCCGGGTATGGTAATATTCGTTCAGATAGGCAAGAATAGACTCGCGGCTGTCAGACAGCAAAAGCTGCCAGGAGAAAATGGGATAGCCGCCGTTGAGGTCCGCAATGCTCTCCGTAAGGTCGGGGAACATATCCGCCGCCAAGGTGCCCAGCGTAGTGATCCGGTCGCCCTGGCTGCTCTTCCAGCCCATGGTCATGCGGCCGGAGCCCTGGAGGACATAGAGAGCATCGCGGTACTGGCCGGCAATGGGATAGCCCGCCAGGGCACCCATTCTGTCCACGGCGGTGCCGGTGTCCAAAGTGCCGGCGTTATAGCAGTTGCGGACAACGAGCTCCTTATTGCCGCTGCCGTTGGAGGTGGTCTTGGTGCTGTAGCTGCCGGCCTCGCCGCCCAGAATACCGCCGGCGATGATGCCGCCGGAGACGGTGCCGGTGTTATAGCAGGAGTCGACGACGATCTGGCCGTAGGTATCCGCCACACCCAGGATGCCGGCCACGCCGCCGGCGGGGTACTCGCCCGCGCCGATGGCAAAGCCCGTATCGTTGGAGATATGGCCGGTGTTCACACACTGATAGAGTCGGGTGACCTTATCCTTGCTGTAGCTGCCGCTGGCAGCGCCGGTGATACCGCCTACGCCGGAGGCCTTGTTCACGGTGACAGCGGCGCTATTGACGCAGCGGGTCAGGCTGCCGCCATAGATATAGCCCACAATGCCGCCCACGCCGCCGCGATTGCCGCCGGTGCCGCGGCCCAGATACTGGGTGGAGGTCACGGTAACGGACAGACTCCCCTCAAAGCGGCAGTCTGTCAGCTGACCGTCGCCCTGGAGGCTGCCGATCACGCCGCCGAAGCCGGAGTTCATACTGTTCTGACTGCTGAGTCCGTCGCCGGTGATCTTCACGCGGGAGACGCAGCCGCTGTATTCGCCGGAATAGGCCTGGCCCGTCAGGCCGCCCACATACACGGTTTGCGTCATGTCCTTCAGCGTGATCTCACCGGAAACGGTGACATTACGGATCTCTGTATTTCCGAGGGTGTTGCCGAACAGACCCACATAGCCGTTGTGGGGCCGGGTAATATACAGGCCGGAGACGGTGTGGCCCTGGCCGTCGAACACGCCGCGGAAGGCGCTGTTATAGTTGGTGCGGATGCCGATGGGTGTCCACTCGCTGTAGCCCAGCTCGATGTCGGCGGTAAGCACGGCACAGGCGGAGATGCTGCCGGTATTGACCTTGTCTGCAAACCAGGCAAGCTCCGGGGCGGTGCCGATCTGATAGGGATCGTCCTTGGTGCCGGTGCCCTTTTCGGGCTGGGTCTTTGTAGCGCCGTCCCAGGCGCCCGTATTGCGGGCGGAGGCCAGAAGCTCCGTCAGATCTGTGGTCGCCTGGGTACAAATGCCGTCCAGCTTGCGCAGGTGACGGCTTTGCAGGGCTTGCAGCTCGTCATAGGCCGTCACGCCGCTCAGATCTGGGGCAGCGGCGGTGTGCAGCGCATCCGTGGCAGAGGTCAAGCGGTTCTGAATGGTCTGCTGCCACTTTGCCGGCAAGGTGTTTACATCTCCTACCAGCGCAGTCAGCTTATCGGTATAACTCTTCTCCCGCTCAGACAGCGCCTCCAGCACTTGGGTCCGAGCCAGAGCCAAAGCATCCCTGGCAGCCTGGTCCATATCGGGGGCGGTCTCGCCGGGGGTGAATCCGTCGGTCAGTTCCTTGAGGGCCTTGCGGGCCTCGGCATAGATCTGCTCAACCATCTCGAAGGAGGTGGCGGTATTCAGCTTCAGCTTCCAGCTCTCATGGGCACAGATCAGGGTGGCCATGTCGGCCTGGGAATAGGTCTTTTCGTAGATAAACTCGTTATACAGACTGTTGGCAGCCTTGACAGGATAGGTGACGATCTCGTTGAGCCTGCCGTCGGTGCTGGCGCTGCCCAGGTAGGTAATGCGCAGGTCGCTGACGGCGCTTAGGTCCTTGGCCTCGTCCACCTGGGCGTTGGCCTGGACCAGCAGCTCATGAAGCTGCTTTTGCTCGTCCTTATCGTAAATATTCTCGTCCGCATAGGCCTGCATATCTGCCTTCAGAGCCAGCTTGGCCGCCTGCAGCTGGGTAGGAACGGCGTCCAGGGCCTTTTCCGCCTCCTGCAGGGCGGCGGCGGTATCCTCCGCCAGCTCGATCCGGCGCACGCCGTCCATGACGGCGGCATTATACAGGGCGCTCTGGTCGCCATAGACCTTATACCGGTCGTCCCGGTCATAGCCGATGCGGATGAGCTTATACAGGAGGGTACGGGTGGTGGTGAGCTTATCCCAACTGCCGCCGCTGACGCAGACGGTGGGCGTGAGCTGGGTCACCTTGGCAGCATCTTCACTGTTGGTGCCCAAAGCCGCAGCATAGCCCCAGAGGGTGTTATCGGAGCTGCTGCTCTGGGCATGAGAGACGCTGCCGCTGCGCCAGTTACCGATGATGCCGCCGGTAGCGGGAGCGGTGGCAGAATAGTCATAGGCAGCGTTATACTGATTGCGATTGGTCTCGCCCAGGACCTCTCCAGCGTTATAGGCGCAGCTCAGATCCAGGGCTGCCTTGTCTCCGGAAAAGCCCACGATACCGCCGGCGCCGCGGGTCTCCAGGTTGAAGCCGGAGGAGCTGCGCACAGGGCCGTTATTGGTAACATAAGCGATCTGCGCGTCGGCACTCTCGGCCACCTTGCCCACGATGCCGCCCACATAGGAGCCGGCCCAGACCTCGGCGTTATTGACGCACTCACGGATCTTGGCGGTATTGCTGATAAGGCCCGCGATGCCGCCTACGGCATCGCCCCTGCCGCCCAGGTAGCTGGGCTCATAGCCGCGGATGGTAAGGTTATTTTCACAGTAGCGGACCAAGCAGCCCTCTTTGGGCTCGGTGCTGCCGATGCTGCCAACGATGCCGCCGATGCTGCCGATCATGGAGCCGCTGTAGCCACTCTCATTGGAGGCCAGGAACAGACCGTAGGCCCGGCAGTTTTCCACGGAGCCGCCGTCAACAGAGCCTACGATGCCGCCCACATTTCCGATGCCCTTCCAGGTGCCCAGAAAAGCGGAGACCTCACAGTTATAGATCTCGCCTGCGCTGCTGGCAGCAATGAGACCGGAGCCACTGCCCTGGGTAAGGCGGATGCGGCCCGCCACCTTTACATTTTTCACCGTGCCATAAACAGACGGGTCGCTGTAATTACGGCCCATGTAGCCGAACAGGCCCTGGACGGCGCTGCCCTCCTCGGGGGCGCTCAACAGACCGTGGATGATGTGGCCTTGGCCGTCGAAGGTGCCCAGATAGGGATAGGACTTATTGACGGCGATGGCCGTCCAATCCTGACGGTTCAGGTCGATGTCCGCCGTGAGGACGGCGCAGGCCCGGGAGCTGCTCTTGGTACCGTTGACCTTATCTGCAAACCAGGCAAGCTGGGCAGCGGTGCCGATCTGATAGGGATCGTCCTGAGTGCCGCTGCCGGAGGGCTGGGTCTTGGCGGTGCCGTCCCACTTATCCTGCACGCCGGAGTCGATGTCCGGAACGGAATAGTCCTGGAGCACGGCCAAAAGTGCCTGGGTCCATTTTTCGGAGGCGGCGGCCAGCTGGCGCTCGGTCTTGGCCTCACCCATGGCCGCAAGACCTTGCTGCAGGGTCACGTCCAGCTTCTCGCTCTGGATATCCAGCTCACGCAGGGCGTCGGCGGTAAGCTCGTGCCACACGGCGCTCACAAGGCCCCGGTCAGTATCCAGGGCATAGAACTGCTTTCTGTATACGCCATAGAATTCCTGCTGGGTGCGCAGTTTAGTGCCGTCAAAGGTCTTTTGCCGGGCGATGGTCAGCACCGCGTCCATATCCAGCAGCGCCTCCTCGGCCCGGGCAGTCATATTGGCCTCGGTGCGCTGGCGCTCGCCGTCGGCGGTGATGGTGGCGGGGTCCATGGTCTCCCAGCCCTCCGGCTCCGTGAAGACGCAGGCGGTAAGCTCCGCCTTGGCGGTGTTATAGTATCCCTCCAGCAGCGCCCAGTTTTCATCGCTGTAGCGATAGTAGTCGGAGGTGCTGGCATTGCGCCACTGATAGGTGGTCATGCCCACGTATTTCGTGCCGCCGATGGTCTTCCCCTCGTCCAGCGTCTTCAGGGCAGCAGCCTTCTCGTCGTCAAAGAGCTTTTTGGCGGCAGCCAAAGCCTTGCCCTGCTCGGTGTCCTGGGAAACGGGCTTCACCAACTCCCATGCCAGCACGGGCCAGCCGTCGCCCATCTCGCCGGAAGCGACATAGTGTTCGCCCTCCGAGCCGTTGAGCCACTCCAGCGCATCCTCAACTTTGTCGCTGAGATCCCATGCCCGCTGGATCTGATATTCGCCGTTATCGTCATAGAAGTCATAGAGATTCAGGCCATTTTCGCCCTCAATGGTTTCGCAATAGGTCATATTATGCGCCAGATCTCTGCCGATCCCGGATGCCGTGCCGAAGAAATCGCCGGCGGCATAATCCGAGGTAATACTGCCGGTACATGCAGCCCAGTTGGGGTTCAGAGTCGGATTATTATGCTCCGTGGAGGCGGAGGTGTAGCAGCCGATGATGGTGGGCGTGCCGTATCCCACACCGATAAGTCCGCCGGCATAGCCCACACCATCACCGGAAGCATGAATGGCGGCAGAGTTGTAGCAGTATTTCAGCGTAATTTCGGCGTCCGTCCAGCCCACGATGCCGCCGTAGCCGTTCATATCATCTTCAAACGTGCCAGTGATGGATCCGTGGTTGGCGCAGCCGATGATCTCGTTTCCATCCCCATACACATAGCCCACAATGCCGCCCACACCGGTAGAACCGGCGCCAATGGAAAACTCCACCGTGGAGCTGCAGTTTTCAATGGTATTTTTTCTGTTCATGGTTGCCGCAACGGTACCGTAGCAGAGGTTCACATCATAATAGTCCTGCGTCACCGTTACCTTGCCCGCCATGCGGATATTCTTGACTGTGGCGTTTTTCATGTCGCCAAACAAGCCGACCTGATTGCTGCTGTCCCAGTTTTCGTCCACGGTGACATCAATGGTCACCGTGTAGCCACGGCCGTCGAAGGTGCCTTCATAGTACTGTTCGGACGGGGCCTTGATGGGCGTCCAGTCACGACCCGTGAGGTCGATGTTGTTTATCAACTCCGCGCAGGCGTCCGTCTGCCCCTCGCTGACGCTTTGTGCAAAGGCCATCAGATCGTCGGCATCAGCGATCTGGTAGGGGGTCTGCTTTGTTCCGTCGCCCTCAGGCTCGCCGTCCTCGGCAAAAGCCCACAAAGGCAGCAGCCCTATCAGCAGCACAACCGCCAGCAGCCACGCAATTCCCTTTTTCATTTCTTTCTCACCTCATATTTTTTGCTATATCACCAGGGGACAAGGGGTCCCGAAAGCGGAAATCAGGTTCCTAACGAAAAAATCCGCACGACAGCCTGCCGTGCGGATCGCCTTTCATTTAAAAAGCTTAGCTTCCCGGTATGGGCAGGAACCTTAATGCAGTCCGATGTATCTGACTTATCCGGTTTACCAGGCATCATAGTGACCCGCTCGTAGGGACTCTCACCCTGTTCCATCGTCGGCCTTGGCCGATGGCTGCATCTTTACGCAATATTTTTCATGTTTACAAGTATTATATCGAAATGTGGTGCTAATTGCAATAGGCTTCGGAATATTTTTAGGTCTCATAAATAACGCAGGAACAGATATCCCGTAGATACCGCTATGACCAGCACTGTCGCACCCGCGCAATACCTGCAATAGCGGCCCCATCCGATGGGATAGCCTCCCTTTGCCGCCACAGAGGTACCCACAACATTGGCCGATGCGCCGATGGGTGTCGCATTGCCGCCAAAATCCGTGCCAAGGGACAGCGCCCACGACAGCACGCCCAAATCAATACCGCTGGCTGCGGCAATAGAACGGATCACCGGGATCATCGTTGCGGCAAAAGGAATGTTGTCCACAAATGCGCTGGTAAGCGCAGAGACCCAGAGGATGATCACCACAATGACGGCCGGCTTCCCACCACTGACCGCCGTGATGAACTGTGCAATGATGTCCAGCACGCCGGTCTCCTCCAGCCCGGACACCGACACAAACAGTCCGACAAAGAACAGCAGCGTTTTATAGTCCACAGCCTTTATGATCTCGGCCACGGTCTGCTTTCCGTTCGTAAGGCACGCGACCAGCAGCGTCAATGCCGCCACGAGCACGCCGATGCAGGCAACGGAAAGCTCCGTCATCGCATGCGTGACCAGCAGGATCACCGCCAAGAGGAATACACCCGCACTGGCCAGAAATGCTGCCCGGTTTGTAATAGCGGTCCCCGGCTGCGGGCAGGTGATGGCACCGTTTTCACGTTCCGCCTGCAGAAGTTTTTTGCGGAAGCAGACCGTAAAATAGGCCAGGATCAGCACAAAGCAGATCGCCGCTGCCGCACCTGTATTGGATATAAAATCGAAAAATGTATAGTCAAGAGAGGTGCCGATGATAATATTGGGTGGATCCCCGCACATGGTAGCCGCTCCACCCAGGTTCGCACAGAATATCTCCGAAAGGATCATCGGCACAGGGTCAAAGTGCATCGTCTGCGCCAGCTCCAGCGTGACCGTTGCCAGAAACAGCACCACGGTAATGCTGTCGATGAACATGGACAGCACAGCGGAAAGCGTCATAAAGCAGAGCAGCAGGGGCACGATCCGATAGTGCACCAGTTTTGCCAGCGACAGACACAGCCACCGGAAAAATCCGGCCTTGCCAAGCCCCTCCACCATGATCATCATGCCGGCAATAAAGAAAATCGTAGACCAGTTGATACCGAAGCTTCCCTCGCCCGATGGACCATACCAGAATCCCGGTGTGAAAATACAGCTTAGATTCAGCGTTTTCCAAATAGCATCGGCGGAGTGCATACAGACGCCGAATACCAACACCAGTACCAGCGCGCCGCTCACCAGAGTAATATGGTGCCGCTGGAATTTATCCAGAATGATCATAAGAAACATACCAATAAAAATGCAAATTGCCAGGATCTGTGCAGCCATGATCTTCCTTGCTCCTTTGTTTGTCCAATTTGTCTGACGCATGTATTATAGTGACTTCCAGAGCACAAGAAAAATGCTTTTTTGATATGTATGGTATATGATTTTGATATTGCTCTCCATCCCGGTGCTTTTCACTGAAAAAGATTTGATTTTCCCGGATTTCTGGTATATTCTTATTTTGTGCCGCTTCTACGCGAGACCTTATCTGCAGCTCGTATACTATATGGATTTTATATATCTCATTTCACAGAGGAGTCCCGATATGAACATCAGCTATGACAGCTACCGTGTCTTTTACTATGCCGCAAAGTATAAAAGCTTTTCACAGGCTGCCGCCGCTCTCTATAACAACCAGCCGAATGTGACCCGGATCATCAAGCGGCTGGAAGCGGAGCTGCACTGCGTCCTGTTTTTCCGCTCGTCCCAGGGCGTGCGCCTCACACCGGAGGGCGAAAAGCTCTACGCGCATATTGCCGTCGCCTTTGAAAGCATTGAGGCCGGCGAGGAAGAGCTGCTTTCCGACCAGAGCCTAGCCGGCGGCAGCATACACATCGCAGCCAGCGGTCTTGCTCTGCAGGGCTGCCTTCTGCGCGTGCTCTCCCGATATCGCAGGCAATACCCCCATGTCCACATTTATCTTACAAATAATTCAACGCCGCAGGGCCTTTCCGCCGTGCAAAACGGCCTTGCCGATTTTGCGGTGGTATCCGAGGGGACTGTTGTTCCGGATTCGCTTGAAAAACAGTGGGTCGGTGAAATTCAAGAGGTCCCGATCTGCGGGTCCGCCTTTCCCGCGCTGATGCAGGGCCCGGTGACGCTGGCCAGGCTCACAGAGTATCCCATCGTCTGCCTTGCAGCAGGAACCTCCTCTCACGATTTTTATTCCGGGCTTTTCCTCCGCCGTGGTCTCCCCTTTAGCCCGGATGTGGAGGTTGAGACTATCGACCAGATTCCCCCCGTGGTCTGCGGCAATCTTGGCATTGGGTTTGTTCCCCGCGAAATGCTCTTCGGCTCGCCGGAGCTTACCGGCATTTACCCGATCACGCTGGATAAACCTATTGCGCCGCGCAGCATTTATCTGTTTCAACGGAAAAATCAGCCCCTGAGTCTTGCCGCAAAGCATTTCCGAAAAATGCTTCTCAACGATGTGCCGTCCGGCTCCTGATAGAGACCAACTCTCCACACGTCCTATAGTTTTTGGATATTTCCCGATAGTATCGCTCGTTCAATTACGATATAAATATATCCAGGTCAACGAAAAGCGCAGGGGGAATATATCACGGACTTTGCCAAAAAAGTTCATCAATCCGGCTATGGGATAAAAACTCTATCTGCAAAAAAAGAGGCCATTCGCTCAATAGAAGGTCTTACAAACAAGCATGGATGATAATATTGACCGTATCACAATATGCCACGAAAACTACACAAGGCGGCAGAGGATGTCCTCTGCCGCCTTGCCAGTCTGTCAAAGAACCCCTGCTTTCACGCGGCGAAAGCAGGGGTTCTTTGACAGACTGAGGGGCCTCCTGCATTGCAGGAGGCCCCGGGGGTGCTGTTTTATTTTGCCGCTTAGGTTTTTCTTTTTGCCTTACTCCTCCCGCTCCTTACGCTTGAGAACGAAGGCTGCTGCGACCGCCGCCACAGGCAGGGCAATGACCCAAACCAGCACGCCGGTATCGCCGGTGGCGGGGGTATTGCTGCCGCCGGTCTGAATGGTCACATCGGTCATGTCATAGAGCCGGGTCTGGGTGTTTGCGAAGCGGTAGTAGGCCGCCAGGGCGTAGTAGCCCTGCTCGGTGGCCATGCCGTCGCGGCCCTTGTCGGCAACATGCTTGAAGCCGCCGCCGGTGACATAGAAGCTGGCAAGAGCATCCAGCACGGTGAGGTCGTTCTTCACAAAGCGGCTGTCCGCGGTGGGGTCGATACCCAAAGCGGTGAGAGCCACGATGACCTGGGCGCAGGACTCGCTGTTCACGGTGCCCCAGCTGTCAAAGCCGCCGTCATTGCGCTGCAGGGCGGAAAGGGCCTCCAGAGCCTTATCCACAGCAGCCTTCACGGTCTCGTTGGTCTTATAGTAGGGGGCCAGAGACTGAATGGCCATTGCGGTCATGTCAGGATCTGCGTCGTTGCCGCTGAGGCTCCAGCCGCCGTTGGAAAGCTGGGCATCCAGGATCACCTGAATCAGCTTCTCGCGGGTCACATCGCCCATAGTGGGATAGTTGTGGCTATCCAGGGCAATAAGGGTGAAAATGGGGCCGTTGATGCCCTGGGTCTGCACATAGGCCATGTTATCCAGACCCTTCAGCAGGTTGTGGCCGCCCACATTGGTGACATCCTTGCCGATGGCGGTGAGGGCCAGGATCACCCGGGCGTTATCGGTGACCTTCGCCCAGTGCAGGCGCTCATTGGCATCAGCCTTGGCCTTCACATACTCCACCACATTGTCATAGTACCCAGCGGGCACGGGGCGGCCGCTGCGGGCCAGGCCGATAACCATCCACTCGCCGCCGGTGGAGTTCACCGTGGGGGTGCCCAGGGTGGCCATGAAGTCGCCGGTGGTCTTGTAAATTTCATCCCGCTTCTTGCCCATCTCGGCCACCAGCTTGGCGTAGGCAGCCTCGGCGGCCAGGAGCTTATCATAGTTTGTAACCAATGCCTTTTCATCGGCAGTAAGGTTGTCGTAAGCGGCGCGGGCCTGGCTGATGGCAGCGCCCTTGCTCAGGCTCACCGTGCCGATAGCGGCAATCATGGTAATGACCTCGTCAGCAGACTTCTGCTGATCGAAGGCATTCTCCTTGCTGTAGTCATCGGTATAGTGGAACACGATCACATCGCCGTTCATGAGATATTGCTGCGCCACGCCCAAAAGCACATGTTTTCCATTCAGCGTGTACATCCAGCCGGACATAGTTCCGTTGGTAAATTCTCCCAGCGCCTTGCCATCCTTGGGGGTGATAGACTGGATATAGTTCCCGCTCTCGTTCTCAATGGTATACTTGTCGCCTAGGGCGGCCTTGATAACATCCAGCACGGTGGCGTTTATATCCACCTCGTACTCTGCCTTGGGCAGCCATTCGGTAAGGTTGTTGTCCGCCAGGGTGTGGGGGCCGCTCTTGTCGTCGTGGATGCTGTCGCCCAGCAGGGTGAAACTCACCTTTATGGTGCCGGTTCCCCTCTTGAGCACCTTTACATTCAAGGTCTCGGAGTAAGCTCCGTAGGCGATGGTCACGGTTTGGGTGCCGTGTTTCGTCTTGCTGTAGCCCGAAATTTTGCAGTCGGAGGGCGCAAGCTCCGTGGTCGTGTTGTCGCTCCACTGAGCCGTTATGGTAACGCCCTCAAAGCTAAGTTCGTCACCCACATAATGGTCCTTGAACTCGCCCGACACGCTGATACCCACAACCACGGGTTTTTTGGTAAGCACGGGGTAGTCTTCGCCCTGTTCCCAGTTGGCATAGTTAGCAAGCAGCTTCCCAAGCACCGTGCCGTCCTTAAATTCTTTTGCCGTGCAGGGCACACCATCATTCTTGGTGTTTGACCCGCAGGTATCGAGGTAATAGTTTACATCTCCGCCGGAGTCGGACACGCCGTAAATAACTCCATCTTTGCTTCCCGTGATTTTTCCATAATAATGGCAGTTATTGACGCCGACTTTGCCATCTCCGGAAATTCCGCCCAGCTTCGTGGTGCCGGTGATGTTTGCTGCTACATAGCAGTTTGTCACATCGGCAGACGGGGTCTGCGGTGCACTGGGAGCAATGTAGCCGCCGCCGATGATGCCGCCGACTCTTTGCCCTGTGGCCTTTATCTCGCCGAGGAAAGCGCTGTTGGTCACAGAGCAGGAACCCATGGACTGTCCCTTCATGCCCACAAGACCGCCGACAAACTGGTTGCCGTAAACTGTGGCGTAGCTCACGCAGTTGGTTATGGTGCCGTTAAAGGCCCCAGCAAAGGAGCCTATGCAGTCTTTATGGGTGAAATACGCATCGGTAACAAATGGTTCTTCATTTCCTCCGCTCGGATCTATGATAAACGGATATCCATGCTTTGTGTCGCCAAGGTCGCCCCATGTGCCATCGTCGCCTATAACCACGCCCTTTTCTATGGTGCAGTTCTTAATGGTGACGGTGTTTGCTCCCGAGGCATAGCCGCCGATGAAGCCGGAGTAAAGGATCTTGGTCCCGGCAAGTATGTTCACATTGTCGATGGTGATCGTGGGCGGGCAGCCGGTGGCATAGACCCCGTCCGTGCCGTAGTCCACAAAGTATTCTTCCACAAGGCCGTAGCTCTTAATGTGAGAGCCCTTGATGTTGAGGTTTTTTACCTCGGTGTTGCGGGCATATTTGAGGAGCGGTCTGCCGCCGTCGGCAACGGTCAGGGTGTGGTTCCTGCCGTCCAGCCTGCCCTCAAAGGCCAGCACATCTATGCCCATGTTCACATTGTCTGCCCCTGCTCTCAAGCCGCCTATGGGCTCCCAGTCTGCGGGCAGGGTCAGGTCTGTTTCCAGGGCAAGGTAAACATAGGGGAAGGCAAACGGGGTGCCGTTCTTGCCCTCCACCATGTTTTTGACATACATAAGGTCATCGTAGCTCTTTATTAGAAAAGGCTTTTCGGGTGAACCTTCGCCTTCAAGCCGCCCGGCTACCACATCCTTCGCGCTGATGTACGTGAGCTTCAGTGGCTCGGTCTTTATGGTCACATCATCATAGCCTTCTTTGGATGCCGTGATCTCCAGATAATAGTAACCCTCATCCACATCCTGCGGCGCACTGATCGTGATATATATTTCAGTCTGATTTACATAGATTTTGGCATCCACCGGCTCGCCACCCTCTGTTGAGTTCACCGTGTTGCGGTATAGCTTGGCAGTCAACAGAGCTCCTTCTTTTGTAATCGCGTAACGAACATTTTTATCATCATCCCAAATATGGTCGTATTGGATACCGTCATTATAAGGGGCATTAATCCACGGTGTGGCATATCGGTAATATACATTGCTCCCGCTGTTCAAGTCGGTAGCCAGCGTCACATTCGGGACATAAAGCTTGTCAAGCTCCACAGTATGGGTAGCGCTTTCAGAGTCTACATAACACGAAAAATTCCCTAAAGTGTATGTAATGCGGCATCTGTAATGATATTTTCCTGCAATTGCTCCAGCGGGCACAAATTCCTTGTTGGTAGAAACAAGCTTCCCTCCGGCGTATATGTCGCCCATCCCGTAACCATGTCCATTATTTTCTGCATGAAAATAATCCAAATACCACGCATAGCTTAATGTGCCTTTTTCAGGCTGCTCCACTTCAACAGTAAGCGGCGTTGTGTTGTTTTTGCCGCTGACAATGTCCATCGGCTGCTTTGTGATTTTAGGGGTGTGATCCGTTTTGCAAACATGCAGCGTGTACGATTGCTCAGCGGGAATGCGCCCAGCTTCGTTGTACTTAAGCGTAATGGGCACCTGCGCTGTGTCGGAGCTTCCGTCTCGGTATTGGCTTAAATCTATTTCTGTACCGTTTGTGTAGGGGGTCGTTGTGTCGTTCCCCACATATATCTTGGCCTCTTTTGTGGCGGATCTCAAGGTCAAAGATATTTTCTCAGCCTCGGTTATAACACTGTAGTTTGTATCTTCGGTTTCAGTCTGGCTAAATCGGGGAGAAACGGCCAGTGCAGAGCCTCCGGCATTGACGGTCAATTCGCTCAGCGTAATAACGGTTGTTACTTTAAAGTTGTAATCGTCATAAACGGTAAACTTCTTCCCCGTGTCGTCTACTTTACCAACTCTGACCGTCAAGGTCGTCACTTCTCCGGGCTTGTTTATCTTAGTAGTGATAAGCCATAATTTAAACTCACCGCCGCTATTCTTCACCTGAGGAAGCGCATTTTTTATCGGTGTGCCGTTTGCGTACAAACAGGCATACAGCCTATCCGCCTTATTCTCCGGGTCAACATATTCCTCTGGAATAGTAATAACGACAGGTGTTGAAGTGGAAAAAGCATTCTTCGCCATTTTCACTTCATATTCCTGAACATTTTTATCAAAAGTATATCCCGGAATATTGTCATACAATACTTTCGAGCCGTTGGCAATAGGAATGCGGATGTCTTCCACAAACCCGTTCAGGGAATTTTTACTCTCCCCCGCAGGGTCCGCTGCCAGCACGCCCATGGGCAGTAACGATAGCGCCATGATAAACGCCAGCAGCAATGAAATAATTTTCTTCTTCATTGTTTCTTCCTTTCTTTTGATTTGATTTTTTATTATAAACGCCCGAAGGCGAGTGTTTTTGTGCGGGGGGACGAGGGATACGGATTGCCACGGGCGCGGTGCGCCCTCGCAATGACAGAACTTGAAAGTTTTCCGTGTCATTCCGAGCCAGTGCGCACACTGGTGTGGGAATCCGTTTTTCCTTGGAAAGCGGGGCGGAGGGGTCTGCCGTCCTCCCCCGCCCCGGCGGCTTGAAATGGCTATCATGCTTTCTATAGAAAGCATGAGGCAGTACTGCCTCGACAAAAAATCACCCAGCCGCCAAAAGCAGCCGGGTGAAGCGTTCGCATAACAGCTTTGGCCCCGGTACTGGCAGCGGCCCGGGAGCAGCGTATTGCGTATCTGACTTAGCCGAATAAATTGGCATCACAGTGACCGTCTCGCGGGGATTTTCACCCCATTCCGCCGCCGGGATAAACCCGGCTCACGCCGCCCCGTTGTTCAGTTTAAGTGCATTATAGCACAGGATATGACATATTGCAATGGAGAAAACCTCCGTCATTCGCCCCGACTTGACATCTCCCGGTGCATATCTTATATTCTTGCCAGTTGTTGTTGAGGCAATGGACGAAATTGATGCTGAATGGAAGTTTCTTGATGCTATTGAGCCCTATATTAGCGATGCAGTTATTCGCGTGTATTTGAAGGAACTCAGAGTCTCATAAGAAAGAGGCGAGAATTTTTCTCGCCTCTTTCTTGTCCTCACCATCCCATGTTGCCAAAGCAAGGTCAGTATTCCACAGGAGGCTGTTGACCTGCTGGTTGCCGAACACAAGAAGCATCCCGACAACCCATATATGTTCCCATCGCCCGTCACAGGGGAGATGTATTACCCCGATTCCATTGTGAACCTGCATAAGAAAATTCTGAAAGACGCTGGACTGCCGCATATACGCTTTCACGATCTCAGACACACATTTGCCACGCTGGCTTTACAAAACGGCGTGGACGTGAAAACTGTCAGCAGTATGCTGGGGCACTACGATGCGGGGTTCACTCTCCGCACCTACACCCACGCCACCCGTCAAAAGCAGGACGAAGCCGCACAGGCCATGGGCAGCTTTATGGCACAGGTGATGTGAGCTGATCAAACTGCACCACAATAACAAACTAGAGCTCCTGCCCATGGGGCAGGAGCTCTAGTTTACTCATTTCACCGCATCCAGAGTGTCATGGCTACCAACAGGACGCCTAGAAAACCGAAGCTGATGGCGGAGAACAGCACCATGAACCGCCCCGTCTGCCCCTTGACGTGCTTTGTGTATTCCCGGAAAGTGATCAGGCTGGCCAGTGACGCCACCAGCGTCCCCGCGCCGCCGATATTCACGCCCACCAGCAGTCCTCGATAGTCGTCGGTGAACCGGCTCAGCAGGATGGCTGCCGGTACGTTGCTGATGACCTGACTGGTCAGTGCCGCCACCGGCATGGCCCCGTGGGTGA
>OLPA01001563.1_pt1 | contig 18682 bp, 10 predicted proteins | sample 1672811 | NCBI WGS metagenome assembly OLPA01 (sample SAMEA3136726, study PRJEB25190) | human gut metagenome | biome: human gut; feature: human-associated habitat; material: faeces | place: Austria | collected 2013
TTCGTTTCCGTGGACAAAAGGTTAATCGTTCCTTCCTTGACAAGGGAATCACCTATCTGGAATTCCGTAACTTCGACCTCAACCCCTTTGAGCGTATCGGTATTAGCCAAACTACCATGGATACCGTACACCTACTCCTGCTAGCCTTCCTCTGGATGGATGCCCCTGAAAATGTCGATCAGGCTCTGGCTCAAGGTCACGCGTTGAATGAAAAAATCGCCCTCTCTCATCCTTTAGAGCCTCTACCTTCTGAAGCTGAAACTCAGAACATTACGACGGCTCTGGACCAACTGGTGCAACATTTTGGACTAGGTGACTATCATCAAGGTTTGGTCAAACAACTTAAAGATGCCTTTGCTGATCCTAGTCATACACTAGCAGCCCAACTCTTATCTTATATCAAAGACAAGTCTCTTGCTGACTTTGCCCTTGACAAGGCTCTTGCCTATCATGATTATGACTGGACTGCCCACTATGCTCTTAAGGGTTATGAGGAGATGGAACTTTCTACTCAGATGCTACTCTTTGATGCCATTCAAAAAGGAATCCATTTTGAAATCCTAGATGAGCAGGATCAATTCCTTAAACTCTGGCATAAAGATCATGTTGAGTACGTCAAAAATGGTAACATGACCTCAAAAGACAACTATGTAGTACCTCTTGCCATGGCTAATAAAACCGTGACCAAAAAAATCCTGGCTGACGCTGGTTTCCCTGTTCCTGCTGGCGACGAATTTACCAGTCTTGAGCAAGGTCTAGCTTATTATCCTCTTATCAAGGACAAGCAAATTGTGGTTAAACCAAAATCAACCAACTTTGGTCTGGGTATTTCCATTTTCCAAGAGCCTGCCAGCCTTGATAACTATAAGAAAGCCCTCGAGATTGCCTTTGCAGAAGATACAGCTGTTCTTGTTGAAGAATTTATCCCAGGAACCGAATACCGTTTCTTCATTCTGGATGGGAGCTGTGAGGCTGTCCTCCTTCGTGTCGCTGCCAATGTTGTCGGTGATGGCAAACACACCATTCGTGAATTGGTCGCTCAGAAAAATGCCAATCCATTGCGAGGACGTGATCACCGCTCACCACTGGAAATCATTGCACTAGGAGACATCGAACAACTGATGTTAACGCAACAGGGTTATACCCCTGATGATCTTCTCCCAGAAGGGAAAAAGGTCAATCTACGTCGTAACTCAAACATTTCTACGGGTGGTGACTCTATTGATGTCACTGGGACCATGGATTCCTCTTACCAAGAATTAGCTGCAGCTATGGCAACTAGTATGGGCGCTTGGGCTTGTGGGGTTGACCTCATTATTCCAGATGAAACCCAACCTGCTAGCAAAGAAAACCCTCATTGCACCTGCATCGAGCTCAACTTTAACCCTTCTATGTATATGCACACCTACTGTGCTGAAGGACCTGGACAGGCTATCACTTCAAAAATCTTAGACAAGCTTTTTCCAGAAGTTGCCACAAATCAAAACTAAAACCTAGAATCCTATAAACCTAAAATCACCTTTATCTCGAGATAAAGGTGATTTTGTTTTATTAACCAAACTCTCCTGCTTCTTCCTCAGGATGAGTTTCCATGTACTGGATGTGTTGTATGTAGGCATCTTGAGCCTGATTGAAGGCTTCCTGATCACTGTAAGGATAATCTATGTAAAAGAGGTCCCGCCAGCCATTAAAGGTCTGACTATTGTAGAAACCTTGAATCTTTGTGGGAAGGAACTCTTTGTTGTAGCTGATTCGCAGCTTGAGTAGGGTCTTATCCTGAAACTGAGTGATGATACTGTTGGAGGTTTCTTGACCTTCCAAACTAGTCCAAACGTTATTCAAAACAATGTCCTGACTATAGTGGTTAGCCTTGATGCGATTTTTGTCCACTGGAAGCTTCTGGGTAGCCTCTAAAAGGTAGGACAGCTCTCCTTGAAAATAAGCCTCAATGGTTAAATCCCCAAGACTGGAGCCATATAATAGGCCATCCTTAATAGCAATGTTTGATCCAAAAAGTCTTTGGCCAGCCACATCAAAGGACATCCCCTCATCCCGCCCGTAGAGCTTGATGGCATAGGCATCCCTTACGCGATAGAAATTTTTAGCGACAAGAACACTATCAAGGGTTTCAGTATTTTTTGTCTCCACCTTGGGGCTGGTAGATCTCTTGGTAAAAGCTGTCAAACCCATTAAGCACAAGATGAGAGCGAATATAATCAAGGTAAGCATTATAGACCTGGAGCCGGTCTTCAGCTTTAACTTGTCTCCATGTTTCAAGGTCTTTCAAGCCTCCTTTTTTAACAATATCAGCATAGCGCCCACCGTTTAAGACATTCTTGGGATTTTTCCACTTCCTAACCATCTTGCGTCTAATCGCATTGTCAGCAGGATGACGAACGTCAAGATAGGTATGGCTATTATTGAGATAGGCTGGTAGGTCAGCATTCAAGCCCTTAGACAGCCCATAGTTAGCAGAGTCCGTATCGGCAATGTCAGCACCATCCTCAATCTTATAATGCTTAGGATTAGAGTCGATGCTACCGTCTTTCCTTTTCTTATAGACATTCCACTCGGAGACAAATCTCCCCGTATCCATATTGACAATAAACTCAATAAAACGGGAATTGCTAACTCCGTATGGGCCCATGACACTGGTCTGAGGTAGCTGAATTTTCATGTTCTGCGGATAGGTAAAGTCTCCCAAGCTTCGATTATGGTAAGAAGCACCCGTAGTGTAATCCAAACGAATCTTCTTGTCCTTGCTGTAGGCCAGTAGCTTATCCAAGTCTGTCTTTCCCTTGTAGTTGGTCCTAATATATTCCATGGACTGCTTATCAATCCATGACCTAAAAAGATGGAGCTTGATACCTAAGTCATCCACCCCAAGCCCTAAATCCGTCTGATAGGTCTCCATAATAGCCTCACGGAAGTAACTGTAAAAAGGACTGGTTGGCTCTAGCTTCTTAGAAAATTTATAACCTGACTTCCCTAACTGGAGGAACTGGTACTTGTCCACATAAACCTGCATGTGCTCCATAACCAAATTGAGCTTGTCATGATTAGGGAGTTGAGAAGCTTGGAAAAAGGCCGTATAGGTATCTGAGCCCACTTCCTTACTTTCTTGGTCAATGTCCTGTAAAACCTTATCTAACTGGGTCAAGGAAGTCTTTTTCATCTTACTTCTCACCTGAGCCACATAGGCTGGCTTAATCCCCTGATCCCAGTGGTCACGAGCCATAATAGCATCTGCCTTTTGTGAAATCAAGGTCAATCGTTTTTGATAAGACTCGTCCTCCAAGGACAGCTTTAAAGCCTTTGATGGCGTCGCTTGAACCACAGATAAATCACCATAGATATCTGCCTTTAGGACAAGATTTACCTGCATATCATAGGAATGATTGATATGGAGAACGAGGTGAATCTTCCCGTCTTCCTTCCTAACAGACAAAGAATCGAGTTGATAAGATTGGATAACCCCAGCCTGACTAAGTGCCAGTTTATCTATATTTTCCAAAGAATCCTGATAAATATAGGAAATCTCAGGGTCTTTGACCTTCTTTACCAAAGAGTGATTTCGCTGTCGATTGAAAAACACAAGACCAAGTATGAGGATTACAGCCAGGGCGCTTGCCAGATACTGTAAAATTACTTTCTTCATAGTACTTCCATTATAGCATAGGAGGACAAAATATTCTGAAAACGATTGGCAAACGTTGAAAACAAATGAAAAAACAGGCCGACTAAGACCTGTTTGAATGGATTGTTTATAAGTCGCTCAAGCGACGATGTTTGATACTAAAATCAAAATAAGCATTTTCCTGAAGTTTGCGGAATATGTCTCTGTAGGCTTCTTCGTCAAAGTGATCGCCACGATAGAGAATCTCAAAACTCAAACCTTCATATTCCAAGAAGGCATTGGAAGTCTTGAACCCATTACGCTTATAGAAATCCCAACGCGCCGCACGTTGCTCAGGATTATCGTTAGGTTCATCCAAGCGCTCTACCTCCAAGACCATAGAACGCGATGGTCCATAAAAGTCCACCAGTTTATCAATAATCTCACTTCCGTAGCCATGACTCCGCATTTGAGGTACGATGGCAAAGAAGCTCACATAAAAAACTTTGGCATTGTAGAGAACTGAGGCAAATCCAACAAAATCATCCTCGTCATAAAAGGCAAAGAAATGATAATCATCACGACCATCCAATTTTAAGAAGTCACTTAATGGAATACGTTCTTCTTCTGGAAAAGCCTCGTTATTTAAGCGCTCTACCCTATCTAATTCTGGAAACTCTTTGGTAATCAATTGGCTGCGTAAAGCCATATATTTCCCCCCTTTTTGATGCTTATACCTATAGGTCATTATAACATCTTGATAAGCAAGTGCAAGTTTCAAGGGCTAAGATAAGTCTACTGGTAAACTCCTACTGCCGTGTATAAATGCTGCTTGGCTGTCTACGACTCCTCTCTTCTTAAAAATAAAAGACAACGACCATTTCTAGTCGTTATCTTTTTTGTGATTCATAAGCTATCGCCTATTTTTTCAATTCCCAAATTTCTTTAGCATACTCTGTAATCGTATCATCTGAAGTGAATTTATGAGATTTAGCAATATTAGCTAAGCTCATACGTGCCCACTTGTCATGATCACAATAAAGCGCATCGATTTTCTCTTGAGCTTCTACATAAGCAGCGAAGTCTTCCAAGAGGAAGTACTCATCGTTGTGGGTGATGAGGGCTTCGTAAATTTCAGTACCTTCAGCTTGAGCATTTGGAATCGTACCGTTAACAAAGGTATCAACGACACGACGAATGACTGGGTTATTTTCATAAACTGCACGAGAGTAGTAATCGTGACGTGCATAGTGTTCATAAACTTCGTCCTTGTCCATACCGAAGATGACAACATTCTCATCGCCTACTTCGTCCTTGATTTCAATGTTGGCACCGTCAAGTGTTGCCAAGGTAATAGCACCAGTCATCATGAATTTCATGTTTGATGTACCAGATGCTTCTTTAGAAGCCAATGAGATTTGTTCAGAGACATCTGCTGCTGGTATGATAAGTTCCGCAAGACTGACACGATAGTTTTCAAGGAAGACCACTTTAAGTTTTCCTTGAAGGCTTTCGTCATTGTTAACAAGGTTGGCAACTTCGTTGATGAGTTTGATAACAGATTTGGCGAAGTGATAACCAGGGGCAGCTTTGGCACCAAAGATGAATACACGAGGTACCATGTCTTTATCTGGATTATCTTTAAGATCCCAATAAAGCTTGATGATGTGAAGAAGGTTAAGCAATTGACGTTTGTAAGCGTGAAGACGTTTTACTTGAACATCAAAGATAGCATCTGTAGACACTTCTACACCTGTTGTTTCCTTGATATAGTCTGCCAAACGTTGTTTAGCAGTCTTCTTAACTTGATAGAACTGGTTCAAGACTTCCTTGTCATCCAAGTAAGTTGTAAGGTTTTCAAGCTCATGGATATCGTTACGCCAACCGTCACCAATCACGTCATCAATTGCTGCTGAAAGTTCTGGAGCTGCAATTTGTGTCCAACGACGTTGAACGATACCATTTGTCTTGTTATTGAATTTTTCAGGATAAATAGTATAGAAATCGTGAAGGGTATCTTCTTTAAGGAGTTCTGTGTGGAGTTTTGCAACCCCGTTGACTGAGTGACCACCAATGATAGCCAAGTTAGCCATGTGGACTTGGTTATCCTTAACAATACGAGTACGTTCAATGACATCCGCAGCAATACCACGTCCAGCCATTTCAGCGATGTAACGGTTGTCGATTTCCAAGATGATTTGGTAAACACGTGGAAGGACACGTTTGAAGAGCTGTTGATCCCATTTTTCAAGGGCTTCTTGAAGAATAGTGTGGTTAGTGTAGCTCATAGTTTTAACAGTCGCATTCCAAGCATCTTCCCATGAAAGACCATATTCATCAAGGAGAAGACGCATGAATTCAGCTGGTGCAACCGCAGGGTGGGTATCATTGATGTGAACAGATACTTTTTCGTGGATATCTTTCAATGGCAAGCCCATCTTGAGGTAAGATTTAATGATTGTTTGGAGACCGGCACTTGTCATGAAGTACTCTTGAACCAAACGCAATTCTTTACCTTCAATCGTTGAATCATCTGGATAAAGAATAGCAGTAATATCTTTCACACGACGACGTGCATCAAGCGTAGGATAATCCAATTCGTATTCTTCAGGAATTTCTACATCCCAAAGACGAAGGTTGTTAATCACACCATTCTTATAACCAATTTGCGGCACATCATAAGGTACGGCACGAAGGACTTGAGCATTCTTATAAGTTGGGACAAAGCGACCATCTTCATTGCTTTCAAGAACCACATCACCAAAGAGTTTCACATAGACAATATCGTGGTCTTTACGTGTTTCCCAAACATTACCTGTAGAACCAAACCAACCATCTGGTAATTCCACTTGGTAACCATCCACAATACGTTGTTTGAAAAGTCCGTAACGGTAACGAAGACCATTACCAAAACCTGGATAACCAGTAGTCGCAAGCGAATCCATGAAGGCAGCAGCCAAACGACCAAGACCACCATTACCAAGTGCCATATCATGCTCAGCTTCTACAACTTCACGGAAGTCAATATCAAGTTCTGCGAATCCCTCTTTAACAAGGTCAAGAATACCAAGGTTGAGAAGGTTAGTTTCCAACATACGACCTGGAAGAAATTCAATCGAGAAGTAGTAAGCAATCTTTTCTTGATTGTCTGAAAGTGCATGGTTACGTTCAATCCATGTATTTGTGTAATATTTACGGATCAAACCAGCCAAGGCAGTAAAAATCTCCGTTGGTGTGGCCTTAGCAACTTTAATCAACTGCTCTTGATGGAGAGTATCCTTAAAGTCACGGATGAATTGTTCTTTTGTTAAATTTTCAAGTTGCATAGAAATCCTTTCTTACTACTTTCTTATCTTCAATAGACTTCTTACAGGTATCTATTCAGATAAGAGGGAATTGGAAATTTTACTCAAACTTCCAAACCTTGCCAGACAAGATTCGAAACAGACATTTCAAAATCTTTATTTACAAAACTGTCAAAACAGTCAATTATATTATAACATGATTAGAGTTATTCTTCTATTCAGACTTTTAGACGCTTTCTCTATAATCTCTGCCAAGCAAAACTTAGGGACTAAATAATTTTAGAAGCGTTTTCAAACGCTTTACACGAAGATAACTTTTCCCTTGCGAGAAAAGTTATCTTTGGAATTATACTAATTGTTTGTACAAATCAACATATGCCAAACTTGCTGTATCCCATGAGAAGTCACGTGTCATCGCATTGTGCTGGAGTTGCTTCCAAGCATCAGCGTTGTTTTCGTAAACATCGAGAGCTTTTTCAAGGGTTTGAACCATCCAGTAACCTGAGAAGTTACCAAATGAGAATCCTGTACCTGAGCCTGTGACAGGGTTGTAAGGTTCAACGGTGTCACGAAGACCACCAACCTCACTAACCACTGGCAAGGTACCATAGCGCATAGACATCATTTGAGAGAGGCCACATGGTTCAAAGGCTGAAGGCATAAGGAAAATGTCACAACCAGCATAAATTTGTTGAGCCAACTCTAGGTTGAAAGTAATGTTGGCAGACATTTTTTCTGGATAAGCATGAGCGAACCAAGAGAAAGAATTCTCATAGTCACTATAACCAGTACCCAAAAGAACAATCTGAACATCATGTTGCAAGATGTTGTGAAGCTCGTTAACCACCAAATCGAAACCTTTTTGGTCTGTCAAACGTGACACAATACCAATCAATGGAACGTCTTCTCGAACTGGAAGACCAACACGCTCTTGAAGCGCTGCCTTGTCTTTGGCTTTACCTGACAAATCATCCACTGAGAAATGATAAGGAATGTGAGTATCCGTTTCTGGATCAAGGAGGTCCGTATCGATACCATTAACAATACCAGATAACTTACCAGATTCCATGCGCATGATTTGATCAAGGCCTTTACCAAATTCAGGTGTTTGGATTTCTCCAGCATATGAAGGTGAAACTGTTGTTACACGGTCTGCGTAAAGAACAGCAGCTTTCATCCAGTTGAGGCAGTCATTCCAACGAAGGGTACCATCTGCATAACGCTCATAACCAACACCGAAGATTTCCCAAAGCATACCACTGTCAAATTGACCTTGGAACTCAATATTGTGGATAGTGAAGACTGTCTTAATACCTTGGTAAGCTTGAATCCAATGGTATTTTTCCTTAAGAAGGAATGGAATCATGCCTGTGTGGTAGTCATGAACGTGGAGAACATCTGGAATAAAGTCCACTTTTTCCATCAACTCAAGGGCAGCCATTTGGAAGAAGCCAAAACGCTCACCATCATCCCACTCACCGTATACCGTTCCACGGTTGAAATACTGCTCATTATCAATGAAGAAGAAAGTCACACCATCACGGACAATTTTCTTGATGCCGACATATTGACGACGCCAACCAACATTTGTATAGAAGAAGCCAAGGTCTTCAACCTGATCGCCAAACTTAGCCGAAACTACATCATAATAAGGGAGAATTACGGCAACTTCGTGACCATTTTTAACAAGAGATTTAGGAAGGGCACCGATAACGTCACCTAGGCCACCTGTTTTAGCGAAAGGCGCACCTTCAGCTGCTACAAATAAAATTTTCATCGTACAATATCCTCTGTTACAACGCTACCTTTTTTGATGACAACTGGGTTGTTTTCTGTACCGCGGATAGTAACGCCGTCAGCAATTTTAACACCTTTATCCACAATAGCATATTCAACAGTAGCATTCTTACCAACTTCAACACGTGGGAAGATGACTGCATGGTTTACAGTTGAACCTTCTGCCAAGTCAACATTACGTGAAACAACAGAATGATCTACTTTACCACGGACAAGAGAACCTGAGGCAAACTGAGAAACTTTAACATCAGATGAAGCTGCATAGTATGTTGGCTCTTCATTTTTAACTTTTGTATAAACTTTTTGGTTTGGTGCAAAAAGTGAATAGAATTTTTGTGATTCCAACATATCCAAGTTAGCATCAAAGTACGCTTTCACTGAGTGGATATTTGAAAGGTAACCAGTGTACTCGTAAGCAAAAGCATTTTCAGCAACTGCCAAATCACGAAGTACATAACGAAGCTTACGTGGTTCTTCTTTAGCTGCTTCTTCTTCCAATTTTTCAATCAAGAATGGTGTATCCACAACAAAGATATCTGTAGACATATTGTAAACTTCTTTATCTCCACCCTGGAAGAGTTCATGGCCAAGCACTTTGTCAGATTCATCAATTTCCAAAATGCTGTTTACATCTGAAATGAGTTCTTTCGGAAGTTTTTTGTAGACAACAGTAATTTTTGTCTCTGCTGTATTGTGAAGGTGGAAAACTTGGTTAAGATCAATATTGACCAAAACATCACTGTTAAGCGCTACCGTTTGGTCTGACCCTGAACGTTTAAGGTAAGTCAAAATTTGACGATAGTATTCTTCATCAACAGTTGAACTTTCAACTGGAGTGTTATAAATACCAAGGTAGTAGTGGCTGAGGAGTGTTGATAAGCCCCACTCACGACCTGAACGAATGTGGTCGAAAACAGAACTGATATTTTCGTTTTGGAAGATACCAAAGACGCTACGGATACCAGCGTTAGCCAAGTTAGACAACGGGAAGTCGATGAGGCGATATTTTCCACCAAATGGTAGGCTGGCAATAGGACGGTGCTCAGTCAAACCATCCATGTCATGGAATCCTACGGTATTTCCTAGAATTGCAGAATATTTATCAATCTTCATCTTTTGGTACCCCCACTACTTCATTGTATCCTACGACTTGCACTTCTTCTGTACCGTCAATTTCCACGCCATCAGAAATGTGTGCCCCTTCACCGATAATCGCACGTTTAATTTTTGCCCCTTTACCGATAACTGCACCACTCATAATCACTGAATCTTCAACGACCGCACCTTCACGGATTTGGGCACTTGTTGAAAGCACTGAATGTTTAACAGTTCCATCAACCAAACAGCCATCAACAACGAGTGAGTCTTCAATTTCAGCATGTTCACCAAAGATGTTTGGTGGAGCAATCATGTTACGTGAATAAATTTTCCATTGACGGTTACGGCTATCCAAAGCATTTTCTGGAGAAATATACTCCATATTTGCTTCCCAAAGGGATTCGATAGTACCTACGTCCTTCCAGTAGCCTTCAAATTCATAAGCATAGACGCTTTCACCTGTTTCAAGATAAGCAGGAATAACGTTCTTACCAAAGTCAGACATATCAACTGCACTCTTTTCAGCTGAAACCAACATATTGCGAAGACGTTTCCAGTCAAAGATGTAAATACCCATTGATGCCTTAGTAGATTTAGGATTTTCAGGTTTTTCTTCGAATTCGACGATACGGTTATTAGCGTCTGTGTTCATGATACCGAAACGGCTAGCTTCCTTAAGTGGCACATCAAGAACTGCTACAGTAAGACTCGCGTTGTTGTCTTTGTGTGCTTGGAGCATATCATCATAATCCATCTTGTAAATATGGTCACCAGACAAGATTAGAACGTATTCAGGATTGATGCTGTCGATATAGTCAATGTTTTGGTAAATAGCGTGGCTGGTACCTTCGAACCAACGATTACCTTCACTAGCTGAGTAAGGTTGAAGAATTGATACACCAGAGTTAACACCATCCAAGCCCCAACTTGAACCATTTCCGATATGGTTGTTCAAAGCAAGTGGTTGATACTGTGTAATGACACCAACATTGTTAATTCCTGAATTGGCACAGTTTGACAAACCAAAGTCAATGATACGGTAGCGTCCACCAAACTGAACAGCTGGTTTGGCAATACTTTGGGTCAATTTTCCAAGACGAGTTCCTTGCCCACCAGCAAGGATCAAAGCCAACATTTCATTTTTCATGAATAGTCCCCCTCATGATTTTTAGTTTCATCCCAAAAAGGATGACGAGATAATCAGTCGAAACTGGTTATGACAATTAAAGTAAGTTTTTCACTAATGGTAACAGTTCGAAAATCAAAAGCATCTTAGAATTGTGATTTTCTATCTATCACCCCGAAAAACAAATCGTGTACACGTTTAAGTCTACCCTTTATTTCAAGCGACGTTTTACACGCCAGATACTTGCTCCTAGAGCAGGTAGGGTGAAGCTAAGGGTATTTTCATAGTCCTTCCACTTCGCCTTTTGGGTACGGGTTTCAGGATTTCCTTCTTTCCAGACACCACCGAACTCTTCCATCTCAGTGTTAAGCACTTCTTGGTAGATACCAGCTACTGGCAATCCAATTGTGAAGTTTTGTCGTTCCACTGGAGCTAGGTTGAAGACACAGACGAGGAAGTCACCCTTATCGCCTTTGTCATCCTTACGAATGAAGGAAAGAACACTTTCAGCGCGGTTATCCGCATCGATAATTTCAATACCATCGTAAGAATCATCAATTTGCCAGAGAGATTTATGGTCCTTGTAGAAAGCATTCATATGGCTAGTAAAGGCCTGCATCTTCTGGTTCATCTCATCTTCAAGATTACCCCATTCGAGTTGATAATCAAACTTCCACTCCAAGAATTGACCAAACTCAGAACCCATGAAGAGCAATTTCTTACCTGGGTGACAGAGTTGGTAAGCATAGAGGTTACGAAGACCAGCAAACTGATTATAGCGGTCACCCCACATCTTATGCATCATGCTCTTCTTACCATGAACCACTTCATCATGTGAGAAAGGTAGAACATAGTTTTCATTGAAGCAATACATGAAACTGAAGGTCATCAGATTGAAGTCATACTGACGGTAAACTGGATCTTCTGCGTAGAATTTGAGGATATCGTTCATCCAACCCATATTCCATTTGAAGTCGAAACCTAGACCACCTTCTTCAATCGGTTGTGTGATTGGCGTTGCCGCAGTTGATTCTTCCGCAATCATCATGACATCTGGATAACGGTTTTTAATTTCACGATTGAGCTTTTGAAGGAAGCCGTAACCTTCCAAGTTACGATTACCACCATCCTTATTAGGCATCCATGGACCTTCATCATAGTCCAAATAGAGCATGTTAGATACTGCATCCACTCGGATACCATCGATATGATAATTTTCAATCCAGTAAAGAGCACTTGAAATAAGGAAAGACTGAACTTGATTTTTTCCTAAGTCAAAGTTAAGTGCGCCCCAACGATAGTTATGAGCTCGATCATGATCCTGATATTCGAAAGTTGGTGTACCATCGAAGTAGGCCAAAGCATCGTCATTCTGTGTATAGTGACCTGGGACCCAGTCTACCAAGACACCGATATTATTCTGGTGACATGCTTCTACGAAATCTTGAAATTCTTCTGGTGTGCCATAGGTATGCTCAAAAGCAAAGTAACCCATAAGCTGGTAACCCCAACTCATCCCAAGAGGATGAGCCATGAGTGGCATGAATTCCACGTGGGTATAGTTCATCTCAACCAAATATGGAATCAACTCTTCTTTCAATTCTTTGAAAGTATAAGGTTGACCATCCTCTTTTAGTTTCCAAGATGATGCATGAGCTTCATAGATATTAACCGGACGTTTTTGGAAACCAAAGCGTTTACGACGACCCATCCAAAGGCCATCCTTCCACTTCTTAGTTTTCTTCTTACGAATCACAGCTCCTGTTCCATGACGAGGCTCTAAGTAAGTCGCAAAAGGATCCATCTTTTCGACGACTTGACCTCCCTTACGTTTCACCAAGAACTTATAGAGTTGTCCTTCTTGAGGGAGAGCTGAAGTTGCCTCCCAAACACCGATATGGTTTTTGGTCATATCCAGAGGTTCATCAAACCAACCTGTGAAATCTCCAATTACCTGAATCTGCTCAGCATGAGGGGCCCACACACGGAAGATAAAACCTTCTTCTCCCTCTAATTCATGCACACCCAAATAATTCTGAAGGTGGAAGTTCTCACCTGTTCCAAATGTGTACATGGCTTCATCGAGATTCATACCATCACTCCTTTCTTAAACTAGCCTTGATAGTTCTAACTATCAAGAAATTAAAACATTGAAATATATGTAAATACACTAGAAAACCCTTCAGACCGATAGGGCTTACAAGTAAACAAAACCACTTATGTAAGCGTTTACTGTATTATAACATTTTTTGACTTCCTTGTCAGTAAATCTCCACATCTTTTTTCATATTGTTGAATACCAAAGTTTCACGTAATTTTCCTGAGATGTGCAATTCAACAATACCTGAATCGTACTCCGCTTTTGCGACATAGAGATTATCGTAAATATCTGCATAAGAACGATATGACAATTCTGGTACGGTTTGCTTACGCTCAATTAATTTGGCAACTTTAGCAACCAAGTCTTTCTTAAGAGTTACTTGATTCCAATCCACCTGATTAACAGCATCAGGGGCATTGTAGCTATTCATGGCACGCTTGACATCTGCTTCCGTGTAATTACGATCTTCGCCTGTGGCAACCATCTTACTACGCTGGAATTCTTGGCCCAATTGCATGAAACACATCCCCTGCATACTTAGATTAAGAGCATTTGCCAAGTAGATACGTTTTTCAATATCCTCTGGCGAATCATGTGGATGCAAATGATGCATAAGGTCATTCAAATTGTAGTTGTCATGCGCTTCGATATAGTTGAGGACCTGACCTGGCATGAGGTAGTTTACAAAACCACGGCTACCAAGCAGACTCTTGGCAATCTGGTCTTCCAATGGAGCTCCAGACACATAGCCATTGCTGATATGTCCGTAGACCTCTGCTCCCTTAACCGCATCACGCGCATTGTCATTGAAAAATCCGATTCTAGGCATCAAGGCTGCATTATCCTTCTTGCCCTTTTGATCCACAGGAAGACCAATTCCCATATCCCATCCTTCACCATAAAGAAGAATCCTAGAATCAATATCATCCATGGCTGAACGAATAGCATTCATCGTAGCAACATCATGTAAGCCCATAAGGTCAAAACGGAAACCATCCACTCCAAATTCTTCTGCCCAATAGGTTAAGGAATCAATCATATACTTACGGTACATTTCCTTTTCACTGGCTGTCTCATTTCCACAGCCTGACCCATCTTGGAAAGACCCATTGTCATGCATACGGTAGTAATAAGCCGGCACAGATAGTTGGAAAGGAGAGCTGTAAGATGAGTAAGTATGGTTATAAACCACATCCATGATAACCCCTATTCCTGCCTCATGGTAGGCCTGAATCATTTTCTTAAGCTCTAAAATTGGTGCCACGGGATTCTTTTGATCAGCAGCAAACTGACGATCCGGAACATTGTAATTTTCAGGATCGTACCCCCAGTTGTAGAGAAGCTTCCCACCTTTATCGTAGGTTTTATGGTGATCAAAGACCGGTTGCAGTTGGACATAGTTGTAACCCATACGTTTGAGGTAATCAAAACAAGTCACATCTCCATGGGCATTTCTAGTCCCTTTCTGACAAGCACCTAGATAGGTTCCTCTATAAGACTTCTTAACCCCAGACGTCTCTGAAATCGAGAAGTCACGGAGGTGCATTTCACAGATTACGGATGAGCAAGCATTTGCCTTACGCCAGCTCGCTTTTTTCTTAGTAACCTTTTCATACCCTCTTGGGACAAGTCTCTTAGGATTGACCACCAAACTTTTTTTATTATCTAAGCTAAGGACGATACTGTAGGGGTCTCTTGTATCCTGATAGAAGCTTTCCTCATGATACACACGAAATTGGTAGGCTACCCCATCCAAATCCTTTTTGACAGTGGCACTCCAAACACCGTGAGTATTCATCTCATGACGGTCCTTATTGATACTGGTTCCTCGGCTCATCTTAATGATCTTAGGGTTTTTACTGCCCTTTTTAAAAAGCAAGAGCTGCACACGACGAGCTAGAGGTGACCAAAGGCGAAACTCTGTAGCCCCTTTTTCATACTTATGACCTAACCAACCTTGAAAGCCCCACTTCTGATCAAATTCCTGTCTACGAAGTGCCATATCAAAGGCATGCTGGTCACGACCTTCGAAACTATGGCTAGTCAAGGCTGCCTGTTTAGAATAATAAACCGTTGGATCACCTTCAACTATCCAAATAGCATTGGGAGCATCCCCTAGGAAGCGTCGGACACGGTAATCATGTGTTTGCCTCGACCAGTCTTCCGTTTTGACCAAAAGATTGACAGAATCAATAAAACGATTGGAGGGAGAAGTAACCTGACCAACAAGGCCAAAATCATCCTCACGTGAAAAATGGGCTTCTTCGCCCCAATAACCATCTAGCCACTTCCACATACTGTATCTGGAATAGTCGCCATGCATACTATGAAAATGAACGGTTAATAAATTGTCCATTTTTTACTCCTTAGTTTTTGTTACTCACTTCTTCTCCTATTATAGCAAAAAACGTTCGTTTTGTAAGCGTTCTTATGGAATATTTTGCAATTTTTTGGTCTATTTTGAATATAAAAAAAGAATGAGAAAACAAATGGCAAAACACTCATTTTTCTCATTTCTTTTGTCTATTTTAATTCTTTTAAAAACCAGGCTTGAGACTCTTTCCAGTTCATTATTCTTGAGTCATCAAAACCTTACGTGGTTTGGTACCTTCAGCTGGTCCGATAACGCCTGCTTCTTCCAACTCTTCCATCAAACGAGTGGCACGGTTGAAACCAACTGACAGACGACGTTGAATCATGGAAGCACTTGCTTTTTGTGTTTCAAGGACCAAAGCCTTGGCCTCTTCAAAGAGTGGGTCACCTTCTGAGCTACCACCATTGGCAGAGGAACCTCCACCAAAATCATTTTCAGAAACTTCACCAGGATCAAAGCTCTCATCATAGTCAGCTGAAGCCTGATCCTTGATAAAGGTCACAATACGTTCCACGTCATCATCAGAGATGAAGGAACCTTGTAGACGAACAGGGTGGTTCTCATCAATCGGTTTGAAAAGCATATCCCCACGTCCGAGTAGCTTTTCTGCCCCATTTTCATCTAAAATGGTACGACTATCTGTTCCAGAAGACACAGCAAAGGCCACACGAGATGGCACATTGGCCTTAATCAAACCGGAGATCACATCAACCGACGGACGTTGAGTGGCGAGAATCATGTGAATTCCCGCAGCACGCGCTTTTTGTCCCAAACGAATAATAGCATCTTCCACTTCCTTACTAGCTACCATCATCAAGTCAGCCAACTCATCAACGATAACCACAATTAAAGGCAAGGGAATCTGTTTTTCTTGCGACTGGGCATTCCAATCTTCCACCTTGGCATTGTAGCCAGCAATGTTACGCACGCCAAACTTACTAAAGAGTTCGTAACGATTTTCCATCTCATCTACCACTTTTTGAAGAGCCTTGGCGGCCTTACGTGGGTTGGTCACTACAGGGATAAGGAGATGAGGAATATCATTGTAAACCGAAAGTTCAACCATCTTCGGATCGACCATGAGGAACTTCACCTGGTCAGGACGAGCCTTCATAAGAATACTAGAGATGATACCGTTAACCGCAACCGATTTACCAGAACCTGTTGATCCAGCGACCAGTAAGTGAGGCATCCGACCCAAATCAAAGCTACGAGCCGAACCATCAACCGCCTTACCAAGAGGAACTTCCAAGAGCTTATTAGGATCCGTCTTAGACTGTTCCCAAAGTTCACGGAAAGAAACTGTTGCTATCTCGGAATTAGGTACTTCGATACCAACCAAAGATTTTCCAGGTATGGGTGCCTCAATACGGACATCTTTCGCAGCTAGAGCCAGAGCTAAGTCATCAGCTAAATTTGAAATGCGATTGACACGGACCCCAACAGCAGGCTTGACCTCATACTTGGTCACTGACGGTCCAATTTCAGCCCGCTCAACCTTGACATCAATATTGAAACTCTTGAAGGTATCTTCTAAGATTCGAATATTCTTTCGAACGATGTTCTTCTCTTTAGATTGACTCTTAGGCTTATCAGGTGCAAAGAGATCTATATGAGGTAATTTATACTGCAGGAGTTCCTTAGGCGTGAAATCAACCTCGACTGGTGCGTCATCTCCCTCAACCACCATAGATGGGGGAAACTCATCGCTTGGCACATCCTCTGGATAAGGTGCATAATCTTCTTGGAAATCCTCATAATCCTCTGGAGGCAGATTATCATAGTAATCCTCAGAGGCATAATCACTGATTTCAGGTTCAGGTGCAAAAATCTCAGCTTCTTGTGGCAAGGCCTCTGCCGCATCATCTAAGATTTCTCCCGTCTCCTCGTCAACAGTCAAATCAGCCAGACGCTCAGCTTCGGCACGTTCTTCTGCTTCACGTTCTTTCTGAGCCTGACGTTCTGCCTTCTTCTCCTGACGCTGAGCCGTCCGTTCCAAACGCTTTTCAGCCCCTTTCTGCCAAGCTTCCTTAGCATACTCCATGATATCCAAGACATCCCAAGGGCTAAGAATGAAAGCACCCAGGAGAATGATCAATACCCCAATCATGAAGCTACCGATATTTGAAAAGAGGAAAGAAATAGGCTGATACAAAAGAGCCCCTAGCATACCACCACCCGCAAAACGAGCGACTTGCACACTCACAAGTTCCCCAAAAAGCAAGTCCTTGGTACCAGGGAAAATATCCAGACCACTCATGCGTTCTAGACTAAAGAGATAGGCGTGAAACTCCAACAAGAGCCCCGCAAAGACCATCCAAAATCCTGTGACATAGTTACTGTGTTTACGTAACCATTTAAAGCCAAAGAGATAAACATAGATAGCAAAAATTAAAGGGTAAGCCATACTCCCCACAAATACTCGAAAGATATTATAGAGGGTAACCCCAAAGAAACCCAATCGAAAGACTGGGAAAATTAAGACAAAGGCAAAAAAGAAGGTCCATAGCATTCGCTTAATCGCCTTCTGTCTGTCTAATTCTGCTTTTGTAAGACGCTTCTTACCGTTCTTAGAAGCCGCCCCTTTTTTCGTTTTTTTCGTTGTAGCCATAGGTGTATTATACCACGTTTTTAGACATGAAAAAAGAGAGACAAGTCTCTCCTTAGATTAAAGACAAAGTCTTCTTTTGACATTATTCTTCAATTAATGATGTTGAGTGAACCGGACGATTCTTACCGTCTGGTTCAATATATTGAATAGCTTGGTTGATAGCAATAGGAGCTTCACCCATACCAACCGCAATCAAATCAATCTTACCGTCATATTCTGCCGCACCACCAATAGCATAGACACCTTCTTGTGAAGTTTCAAACTGAGCATTAACAGTAATACTAGAACGTTTGTAGTCGACATTCCAGTTACGAAGATTCTTGTTATTAGTAGAGAAACCAAAGCTAACAATGAGGGCATCGATTGGCAATTCTATAACTTCATCCGACTTAACTCTCTGAACAGTCAAGCTTTGAGCATGACCATTTTCACCCTTAATTTCGAGGGGGACATAAGGTGTCATCACATTAACTGATGATTGATAAAGAAGCTCCACACTATGCTCATGGGCACGAAAGGCATCACGACGGTGAATCAAGGTCACACTCTCAGCAACACCATCCAAGTGATTGGCCCAGTCAACAGCTGAATCACCGCCACCAGCAATCACAACCTTCTTGCCAGCAAACTGGTCCAGGCTATGCACATTATAGA